>Ga0265780_10005868_pt1 | contig 15426 bp, 14 predicted proteins | sample P1T30metagenome_FD_192432 | JGI IMG/M metagenome (GOLD analysis project Ga0265780, IMG submission 192432) | Plant litter microbial communities from East Loma Ridge, Irvine, California - P1 T30 | ecosystem: Environmental > Terrestrial > Plant litter > Unclassified | place: USA: California... | reverse complement strand
GGCGCTGCATGCGTGGAAGGACACGGCGACGGGCCGCTGGCCGCGCGACATTCCCGACGCCATGCGGGTGGCCTACGATCTGCCGGTGATCCGCGAGTGGCTGGAAAGGTTTCTGACGCGCTTCTTCGTGACGAGCCAGTTCAAGCGCTCGGCGATTCCCAACGGGCCGAAAGTGTCGGCGGGCGGCGCGTTGTCGCCACGCGGCGACTGGCGCGCGCCGTCGGACGGCACGGCAGCGGCGTGGCTAAAGGAGCTGGCGGACAATCTGCCGTAAGGTTGGTCGTTCCGAACGAACCGGGCGCGGAGCCATGCAACGGGAAAGCCGCGCGCCCGTCGCTCAGCGCGAAGGGGCTTAACAAGACGCCGGTTTAGGTCGAGCATCGTCGAGACACCGGCGCGGTGACAGCCCCCTTCCCCTCGCCCGAAGCGAACAGGGTAGTGAAGTCGGTCGAGGTCGATATGCAGCGCCCAAAGACCGGCGATACCACGCTCTGCTCGACCGCAGCGCCTACCTCTTGCGCGCCTTGCGCGCCGCGTATTTGGCGTCGCGTGCCGCCTTCTTCTCGGCGTCGGTCATTTCCGCCTTCTGGGCGGCTTCCTCGATTGCGCGCTTGGCTTCTTCGGCCTTGGCGATCTTGTCGAGCCTGGCCTGTTCGACAGCGGCCTTTTTGTCGGCACGCTTCTGCGCCTCGGCAGCTTCCTTGGCCTCGCGCGCGGCGAGGCGCTCCGCGACGACCGCCGGATCGAGCGGCGGCTTCGCCTTCAGCTTCTCGAGGGCACGCTGCTTGGCATCCGCCGAGAGCGATGCGCGATCTTTGAACGAAGGTTCCTTATAAGCCATGCGGCAGTCTTACGATCCCATACCAAGAAAGGAAATGGCGGAGAGGGTGGGATTCGAACCCACGGTGAGCTTGCACCCACGCCGCATTTCGAGTGCGGTACATTCGACCACTCTGCCACCTCTCCGCGAGGTCATATGGTGCGTGTCGGCGGTCACCCGCAGACCAGCACCGGTCGGTGAGCGGGCGCCTCTAACCCAAAGCGATTGCCCTCGCAAGTCCGATCGTCGCAATCTTCTTGTGCGCCCGCGAACACACCCTAGATTGGGGCCATGCAGCGATCGACCCTTTCCGTTCCGCCCTTCGATGAGGCGACTCCCCTTCCCGCGATCGCCCACGCCCGCTTCGCGATCGGCGACGTCGTGCGCCATCGCAGCTTCGATTTTCGCGGCGTGATCTTCGATGTCGATCCGGTCTTCGCCAACAGCGAGGAATGGTACGAATCGATCCCCGAGAGCGCGCGGCCGCGCAAGGACCAGCCCTTCTACCATCTGCTCGCGGAGAACATGGAGTCGACCTATGTCGCCTATGTCAGCCAGCAGAATCTGGTGGCGGACGATACCGACGAGCCGGTCGACCATCCCGCGATCTCCGGGCTGTTCACCAATTACGCCGATGGCCGCTACACGCTGCGGCGCGAGCATCGCCACTGATGAACTGAGCGCGTGTGCCGCTTCGAGCCTGGGAATCGTCGAGGTGAAGTCACGCACAACGGGAAACGGGCGGCGTGCCTTGTGGCACGCCGCCCGTTTCATTGATGGAGGCGGCGGCCTCACGGCAGCCGCCTCCATCGGTCACCAGCGCAGCGTCGCGCGGGCGTAATAATATCCCCCGTTGATGCCGAACGGCGAGAATCCCGGATACACGTTGGTCGAGTAGGTCCGTGATCCCGAAGCGAGTTGTGCGCCGCGGATATTCTCGAACGACGTCTTGGTCGGGTAATGGTTGGTGAGGTTGTTCGCGCCGATCGACAGCTTCAGCGGCTTGAGCACCTGCACACCGAGTTCGAGATCGGTCAGGAATGCGGGCGCGATGCGGACTTCGTAATCCGCGCCAGCCAGCGGACTGTTGCCCGGCGTCGACGTGAGGTTCTTGGTCACCGAGTAGAAGCTCTCGCGCAGGTTCAGGCTGAACCTCCCGAGCTCCCAATACGCCGCCGCCGTCGCGCGGAATTTTGGCGTGCTCTCCTCGAGTTGGCTGACGCTGTAACGATCGATCAACTGCGTCTTGGTCGGCTGCGTGGTGCTGGTGTAGAGCGCCGAGGGCAGCGCGTTGATGCCGAGCACCTTGTTGTCGTTGTAGTTGGCGGTGAACGACCAATCGACGTGACCGAAGTTGTCGAAGTTGCTGGAGTAATTGGCAACGAAATCAATACCGCGCGTCCGCATCTTCACGCCGTTTACGAACGACTGGATCGACACCGAGCCGTCGATGTTGCGCGTGCCGAGGTTGTTGAGCAGCACGTAGCTCGGAATGCTGCCGCCAAGTGCCCCCGCGACCGCGTTGAGCACGACCTGCTGGTTGTTGATCGCATAATTGTCAGCATTGAACGGCTGGCAACCGGTGGCGGTGACGCCCTGCGGGCAATAGCCACCGCTGAAGCCCGAGAAGCTGCTCGAGATGACGATGCGGTTGCGGATCTCGATCCAGTAGCCGTCGAGCGTGAAGGTTACACGCGGGGCGGGATTGACGACGAAGCCGAGGCTGAAGTTGGTCGACTTTTCCGGCTTCAATCCGCCGAAGCCGAGCGACGCCGCGCCCGCCGAATTGGGCGGGAGCACGCCGCTGACCGAACTCGGTCCGACGTTGATGCCCGAATAGAATCCCTCAGCCAGCGTCGGCGCGCGGAAGCCGGTCGAAACCGTGCCGCGTACCGCAAATTCCTTCGACAGATCGAAGCGGGTTGTCAGCTTGAATACGGTGGTGTCACCAAAATCGCTGTAATGTTCGTGGCGGACTGCGCCGTCGACCAGCCATTGCTCGACCGGCTTCACGCTGACGTCGGCATATTGCGCGAACACGTTGCGGGTGTTCGAACTCGCGTCGTTCGGGCTGTAACCGAAGAAGGACTGCGCGCCGCCGCCATAATAGGAGGCGGGATCGCCGGCGCGAAGCTGGTACTTTTCGTGACGATATTCGAGGCCGCCCGCGACGTTCAGGTCACCCGCCAGCCCGATGTCGAACGGATGCGTGACGTCGAGCGTATTGTCCCACTGGCTGTTGACGAAATCGCCGTCGTGGAATGTGGTCGGTGTGGCGCCGGTGTCGCGGTAAAGCTGCGCGTTGGCGGAGTTGAGAACATAGACGCCGACGAAATCGCGGCCATAGGTCGAGGCGAGGTCGAACGTCGTCTCGCCGAACGCGCCCTTGAAGCCGCCGGTGAAGGAATAATCCGTTTCGCGAATCGACTCCTGCGGCTGGAATCCGCTCGGATAGAATGGCACCCCCGCGATGCCGCCGGCGGCGATCGTGCCGGCACCGCTCACCACGGTGTCGGGCGGACGCGTGTTCTCATAGGCGCTGGCAATCTTGTGGCCGTAGCTGCCGAAGCTGTAGAGTTCGAAATCACCGAACTTGTAGCCGGCATTGTACATCACCGACGTCTGGTCGATCTTTGGATCGCCCTCGATGCGGTTGGTATACGGATAGTAAGCGAGATTCTTGATCGCCGGGTATTTCGCCAGATAAGCCAGCGCGCCCGGCGTGTTGCCGTAGACCTGCGGATTGACGTCGCCGCGGAAGCTGTAGTCCTTGAACTTCTTCTCGGCGGTGACGTTTAGATAGGCGCCTTCGAACGGCGCGATGCCGATGTTGCCGCTGATCGTGTAGGACCGGCCACCCTGATCGTAATACTGGCCGCCGGTCGCGCTCAGGACGCCGCCGTGATCCGCCGTTTTCTGGATGAAGTTGATGACGCCGGCGATCGCGTCGGTGCCGTATTGCGCGGCGGCACCGTCCTGCAGGACTTCGACATGGTCGATCGAATCGGGCAGGATGAAGCTGATGTCGGGCGCCGCGCTGCCGCCGTAAGGACCGCCGGCGACAGACACGTTAGCGGTGCCGTGGCGGCGCTTGCCGTTGACGAGGATCAGCGTGTGGTTGGGGCTCAGGCCACGTAGCTTGAGCTGGAGATTGTGCGCCTGAAGATCGCTGCCGAACGACTGCGCCTGGATCGACGGCAGGTTCTGCGCGAGGCTCTGGACCAGATCGGGCGAGCCGGTCCGCTTTAGCGCGTCGTTGCCGAGGATCTGGATCGGCGCCGGGCTGTCGGCGGCGCGCATGCCAGTGGTGCGCGTGCCGGTGACGATGATGTCGGTGCCACCGCTCTCAGCGACTTGCGGGTCTGGCGCGGGATCTGCCGGTGCGGTTGCCGGGGCCGCCGGTGCGGGCGCAGGAGCCGCCGGATCGGTCGCCGCGAAGGCCGGCGCGCCCCACACGCTGGCGCTGGCCAGTGCGAACAAGGAAATCGAGTGTCGTATCATCTACTTCTGTCCCCCAGGTGAATCCGTTTCCGTCAGACGTCCGCTCCTGATTTTCTGTTCTCGTTCACTTCTACTGTGTGTCGCCAGCACCGATGATGATGCTGGCGGCATTCCGGATGCACGCACTTCTCCCTGCCGTGAAACAGCATGTCGAAATTACAGCGCCTGATCTTACACCCCGTAAGTGGGCTCGCTCACCGTGAGCGCTCCACCTGCCGGATACTTACCGCAAAGGCCGCAGGACTTGCCTGCAGCCGATGATGATTGTTCCGACAGGACGATGACGCCATATCGTCCATTGCAATGCAACATAAACATCATGTGCAACCGACCGCTACCGTCAGGAAAACCGGTTTCCTGGTAATATGATGCAAAAATGCCACGATTTTGCGGCTGGCCTGCGGCTGTGCTTCTGCGGTTGACAGCGCGGCCACCTTGCCATAGCTGGCGCTTCTTTCCCGCGCCGGGTGCGTCCTGAGCGTGGGGTATCGATGTTTTGAAAGTGATGAGGGCCATGTTCGCAATCGTGCGCACGGGCGGCAAGCAATACCGCGTTGCCGCTGGAGACAAGATCGTCGTCGAGAAGCTCGACGGTGAAGCCGGTTCGTCGATTACGCTCGGCGATATCCTGCTCGCGGGCGAAGGCTCGGAGTTGAAGTCGGTCGAGGGGCTGACGGTCTCCGCCGAGATCATCGCGCAGGCGAAGGCCGAGAAGGTCATCGTCTTCAAGAAGCGTCGTCGTCACAACTATCGCCGCAAGAACGGGCATCGTCAGCAGCACACGATTCTGAAGATCACCGCCATCGGCGGTGAGTCGGCGCAGGCGTAAGGAGTCTCACGATATGGCACATAAGAAAGCAGGCGGTTCGTCGCGCAACGGTCGTGATTCGGCCGGTCGTCGTCTCGGCGTGAAGAAGTTCGGTGGCGAGATCGCCATTCCGGGCAACATTCTCGTGCGTCAGCGCGGCACCAAGTTCTACCCGGGCACCAACGTCGGCATGGGCACGGACCACACCCTCTTCGCGCTCGTCGAAGGCCGCGTGGTCTTCAAGGAAGGCAAGCTCGGTCGCAAGTTTTGCTCGGTCGAAGCGCTGGCGCAAGCCGCCGAATAACGGGCAACCGGCCGGGTTGCCCACTAGGGCGATCCGGGTATTCGACAGAATACCGAAAAAGGGAGACGGGTCGTCCCGGCTCCCTTTTTTTCATGCTCCCTCCACAGCGTTGTCGCCCCCATGTCATGCCGACATGGCAGGCGTCTGCGCAAAGACGAGGAGAGTTTCAAAATGTTCGCCCGGACTCCGAGATTGACGCTGCGCCCCGGCTGGCCGGAGGATGCGCCGGCCGTCACAGCGGCGCTCGCGCACGAGCAGATCGTGGTCAATCTCTCGCGCGTACCATGGCCGTATGGTGAGGACGATGCGCGGGACTGGCTGGCGACGCCGCGCACAGCAACCGACATCTGTCTGCTGATCCTCAGGCACGACGCCCCTGCCCCGCATCTGATCGGCGCGATATCGCTGGACGATTCCGCGGATGGCGAGCCGGAACTCGGCTATTGGCTGACCCCGTCAGCCTGGGGACGTGGCTACGCGACCGAGGCCGGACACGCGGTGCTGCACATGGCGCGCCACGCACGCGGGCTGACGCAGGTGCGCGCGCGGCACTTCATCGACAATCCCGCCTCGGCGCGCGTGCTCGGCAAGCTCGGTTTCCGCGAAACCGGCCGCGTCGCCACCTTCTCGCGGGCACGCGGGCGCGAGGTTGCGAGTGTCACAATGGCGCGCGACCTGGAAGACGCGCCACCGCACGACATACCGCTCGCCGCCTGATCGTCGGTCAGGCGGCGACGACCGCGCGCGGCAGGACGGCTGCCGCTTAGTCGCTCTCGACGCGGGCGACCAGTGCGCGGTCGTCGCTTTTCCACGGGTGGAAGCCGGGTAGGAAGTAGCTCGCCCAAGCCCCGAAGATCTTGCGCACCATGCCTGGGCGAACCAGCGCATAATGCAGCACGCCAAGATGCGCCCGCAGACCGGTAATGCCATCCTGCCGCAGCAACTCGATGATGCCGAGATAGCGCCCGCTGAAGAACTTGCGCGTCGTGGTGAGCATCACCAACGTCTTGACCAACCAGCGGCGCAGGCGGGGCCAATCGCGCGTGGCGTGCAGCCAGGTATCATAGGCGACGCCCTTGTGCTCGATCTCCTCGGCGGCGTGCCAACGCCACATCGCGGCCGCCTGCGGCTCGGCGCCTTCGAGATGGCGCGGATCGGCGAGCAAGGCGTGTGCAAGGATCGCGGTGTAATGTTCCAGCGCCATGGTCGCGGCGAGCCTAGCGATCGCCGGCTTCCCCTCGGTCAGCGCCAACGCCTCATCGACGTGCCGGTCGAGCAGCGACACGTCGTAGCCCTGATCGGTGACATGACGGTTGAAGGCGACATGCTCGCGCGTGTGCATCACCTCCTGTTTGATGAAGGCATTGATCTCGGCGGTGAGGCGCGGCGGCGTACCTTCGCGGAACGCGCGCACGCTTTCGATGAAATAGCCCTCGCCCTTCGGAAAGGTGATCGACAGCGCGTTGTAGAAGGCGGTCGCGAACGGGTCGCCGTTCATCCACCAGCGCTGCCGCTGCGTGCCCCGGCCGAAGCGCAGATTACGTGGCGTGATGGTGAGATCGGCGGGCGTGGTTGCTTTCGCCATGGAAACCTCCAGACAGCTTGCTTGAGGCAATCATCTAGGTACTACTTACACTCGTGTCAATAATGGCCAGACGACTTGCTCCTGAACAATCGCGCCTTGTCGCGATCGAAGCGGCGCGCGCGATCCTCGTCCAGCAAGGCCCGCAGGCGGTGACGCTCAAGGCGGTGGCGGCGCGGATCGGGCGTACGCACGCCAACCTGCTTCACCATTTCGGCAGCGCGGCCGGGCTGCAAAGCGCGCTCATCGCACATCTGGCGGACACCATCACCGCGCGGATCGGCGGTGCGGCCAAGCGGGCGCGCGCGGGCGAGGCCGATCCGCGCGAGGTGGTGGACCTGACCTTCGACGCGTTCGCCGAAGGCGGCGGCGCGATGGCGAGTTGGATGATCCTTTCCGGCAATCACGATGCGCTCGATCCGGTGCTGAGCGCGATCCACCGGCTGGTGGAGGATCTGGCCGAGGACGACGATGCCGAGCGGGTGCGGGCGGAGACGCTGCAACTGGTACTCGCCGCAATGGGGGATGCGCTGCTTGGGGCCGCGATGGCGAAGGCGCTGGACGTGCCACGCGATACGGCGCGCGATCTGGCTACGCGGGCGCTGGTGGCCTCTCGCGCCGCGACGGGTCACGGGCCGGAGTAGCGCTGCGGCAAAGCCGCGTCGTTGGGCATCGCTTGCAGCGACGCCGGCCGGGCGCGCTTCGGCCTCGCTTTAGCTGCGCTAAAGCGGTAGGCAGCGCGCTATGCATTTTCTCGATCAAGCAAAAATCTTCGTCCGCTCGGGCGCGGGCGGCCCCGGCGCCGTCAGCTTCCGGCGCGAGAAGTTCATCGAATATGGCGGTCCCGACGGCGGCAACGGCGGCAAGGGCGGCGACATCATCTTCGAGGCTGTCGCCGGGCTCAACACGCTGATCGACTTTCGCTACACGCAGCATTTCCGCGCCCCGCGCGGCCATGGTGGGTCTGGCAGCAACCGCACTGGCGCGGGCGGCGACGATCTGATCATCAAGGTGCCGGTCGGCACGCAGATCATGGACGAGGAGCGCGAGGAAGTGCTGCTCGATTTCACCAGAGCCGGCCAGCGTGAAGTGTTCCTGCGCGGCGGCGACGGCGGGCGCGGCAACGCCACCTACAAGACCTCGACGAACCGCGCGCCGCGTCAACACGGCACCGGCTGGCCGTATCAGGAGGCGTGGCTTTGGCTGCGGCTCAAGCTGCTGGCCGATGCCGGCCTGGTCGGACTGCCCAACGCCGGCAAGTCCACCTTCATCAACGCTGTCACAAACGCGCAGGCCAAGGTCGGCGAATACGCCTTCACCACCACCCGCCCACAGCTCGGCGTGGTGCGGCATCACCAGCGCGAGTTCGTCATCGCCGACATCCCCGGCCTGATCGAGGGCGCTGCCGAAGGTGCCGGCATCGGCGACCGTTTCCTCGGTCACATCGAGCGGTGCAAGGTGTTGCTCCACCTCGTTGACGCCAATGACGAAGACGTGGCGGAAAGCTACCGGATCGTGCGCGACGAGTTGGAGAATTACGGCGGCGGACTGACGGAAAAGCCGGTGGTCGTCGCGCTCAACAAGATCGACACGCTCGACGACGAACTGATCGCGGCACTGCTCGGCGAACTGGAGGAAGCCAGCGGCACCGATGTGATCGCGATCTCGGGTGCGGCCGGCACCGGTACGGATTGGGCACTAGACCGGTTGCTCGAGGCGATCGGGCCGGAAAACGCCGCCGTCGAGGCCGACGACGTAGGCGAGGACCCGATCGAATGGTCGCCGCTCTGATCGGCCAATGTCGAATCGCGAGCGAAACGAGGGAGCCTTGTTCGAAGATGCGCGTTGGACGGGCGCGCAGCAGAAATAGCTGCTCGTTTTTTCAGGAGTGAACCGATGAAGCTGATGATGCTCGCCGCGCTGGCGTTTGCCACCCCCGTCGCCGCTTTCGCCCAGACCACGCCGGCTCCGGCCGATCCCGCAACGTCGCAGCCGGCCGCCGGCGCTGACGCAACGCAGACAGCGCCTGCTCCCGCCGATCCCGCCGCTGCTGCACCTGCCGACCCGGCCGCTGCAGCTCCGGCAGCGCCGATGGCCGGTTCGTCCGCGCCGCAGATGGGCGCAGCGGCATCCAATCCCGCGCCTGCCGCGCAGGAGAGCTATCCGGTTTGCTCAGCCACCGTGCACGATCAGTGCCGCGAAGGCGCCGGCGGCAAGCACATGGGCGGCAAGCACAAGTCCGCGCGTCGCGCCCACAAGAAGTGATCCATTCGGGGCGGGCGTTTACACGCCCGCCCCGTCTTACATCGTGACGATCCGGCTGCCGATGCGATCGGCCTCGCCGGCATCGTGCGTGACGATCAGGATCGGCAAGCGGACCACGTCGCGGATGTGTTCGATCGCCACCATGATTTCATCACGCCGGCCGCGATCAAGCGAAGAAAGCGGCTCATCGAGCAGCAGGAACGCGGGGTTGCTGAGCAGCGCGCGGCCTATCGCGACGCGGCGTGCCTCGCCTCCCGACAACGTCCTCGGCCAACGATCTAGCAAATGGTCGATGCCGAGAAAGGCGATCGACGTCATGTCCAAAGCGCCACGCTGAACGCCATACCGCAGATTGTCGCGCACACGCAGATGCGGGAACAGCCGCGGTTCCTGAAAAACATAGCCGACGCGACGCCGCTCGGGCGCGACATCGACGCCGGCTGTGGCATCGAACAGCGTTTCGCCGCGTACGCGCACATACCCGTCATCGGGACGCAGCAACCCGGCAACCATGTTGAGCACGCTCGTCTTGCCGGCGCCGGATGGACCGAACAGCACCGTTGCGCCATCGCCCACCGCCAGCGCGAAGTCGATCTGCGCCTCGCCGAGCCGCTTGCTCAGGCGCAAGTCAAACGCCACCCTGCCCCCTTCCCGCACGGCGCACGAGCAGTTCGGAAACGACCAGCGCGATCAACGACAGCACCACCGAAATCGCCGCGAGTCGCCACACTAACGCATCGCCGCCCGGTTGCTGGAGCGCGCTGTAGATGGCGAGCGGCAGCGTCTGCGTCTCGCCCGGCACGTTCGAGACGAAGGTGACCGTCGCGCCGAACTCGCCCAACCCGCGTGCGAAGCCTAGCACCAAACCCGCCAGCACGCCCGGCAGGCTCAGCGGCAGCGTGATGGTACGGAACACTCGCCAGCGCCCGGCACCGAGCGTGCGCGCGGCGTTTTCCAGCCGCCGGTCGATTGCCTCGATCGACAGTCGCATCGCGCGCACCATCAGCGGCAGCGCCATCACGCCGGCCGCGATCGCCGCGCCGGTCCAGCGGAACAGGACGGTCAATCCGAACCACCGATCGAGCCAGTACCCGATCGGCCCGGCTGGCGCGAACAGGATCAGCAGCACCCATCCTGTCACAACAGGCGGCACGACCAACGGCAAATGGACGAGCGCGTCGACCAGCAACTTGCCGGGGAATGTCACGCGGGCGAGCAGCCACGCGAGCGCAAAGGCGAGCGGCAACGTCACCGCCATCGCGACAAGCCCGACGCGCAGCGACAATACGACGATCTGCCACTCGGCCGTGGTCAGCATGATCCGGCCGCGTTCGTCACTTGGCCGAAAAGCCGTAGCGTACGAAGATCGCCTTGCCCGCGCGGCTCAGCAGGAAACGGCGGAATGCTTCGCCTTCCGGGTTAGTCGATGCGGAAAGCCGCGCGATCGGGTAGGTGATCGGCGGGTGCGTGTTCTCGGGGAACACGCCTGCGACCCACACCTTGGCCGAGGCGCGCGCGTCCGTCGCGTAGACGATGCCCAACGGCGCCGCGCCGCGCTCGACCAGCGCGAGTGTCGCGCGGACGTTCTCGGCCGAGACGATATGCGGCTGCACCGCCGCGAGGACGCCGAGCTTCGTCAACGCTTCGCGGCCGTATCGGCCGGCCGGTACCGCCGGGTCGGCCATCGCGAGCGGTCCCGCCGCGAGAAAGCGCGCCAGCCTTTCGCCACCGGCAGGCGCCTGGCCACGGCTGGCTGCAGATGCGACGATCACCAGCCGATTGCCGAGGAACGTCGCGCGGGTTTGCGGTACGATCAGATGCCTCGCGGCGATCTCGTTCATCCAGTCCTCGTCGGCCGACATGAACAGGTCGGCGCGTGCGCCAGCCTCGATCTGCCGCGCGAGCGACGATGAGCCGGCGAACGACACCACCGGCCGTGCGTGACCCCTGGCTGCCCAGGCATCGGCGGCAGCGTTCATGGACCCTTGCAGGCTGGCGGCGGCCAGCACCAGCGGTGGCGACGCAGCCGCCGCAGCACTCGCAACCGAGCATAGGATTAACGCGGCGAAGCGGCAGAGGCGGTTCAACATATCTGCGCGTATACAGCCTCCACGCGCAGACGCTACATATTGACCCGCCCGGTACGTGCCAGCTTGCCCCAGCCCACCTTCGGCCCACGCAAGGCCTGCGTGATCGCTTTCAGCACCACATAATACATCACCTGCCGGTAGCCGATCCGCTGCGGGATGAGCAGCCAAAGCAGCTTCCAGTTTTCACGCCGTTCCAGCGCGAAGGCGATGGTTGCCGCAAGCACATCGATCGCGGTGAATACCAACCAATAAATCAGCATGGTGTAAACGTCGTGCTGCGTCTGTGCCCAGCCGTGCGCGCGTACTGCGATATACGTCATGATGAAGCTGACGATCAGCGCGAGATCGATGATCGGCGAGATTGTCGCCAGCACGATCTGAAACAGGATCGCCTGCGGCAGGCCGACGCGCGCCAAGCCGGCCGGCTTGCCCCCGGTGATGACGGAACCGTGCTTCCACAGGCACTGCAACGTTCCGTACGCCCAGCGGAAGCGCTGTTTGGCGAGGCCCTTGAAGCTTTCCGGGCTTTCCGTCCAGGCAACGGCATATTGATCGTAATCGATACGCCAACCAGCGCGCTGGATCGCGATGGTGAGATCCTGATCCTCGGCGAGCGTATCGTCGGGATAGCCGCCGACGCTTCGGATCGCCTCCAATCGCCACGCGCCGACCGCGCCCGGCACCACCGTCATCGCGTTCAGCCGCGCCAGCGCACGCCGTTCGAGATTCTGTGCGGTGATATACTCGAGCGCCTGCCAGCGTGTAATGAGGTTCACGCGATTACCGACCTTCGCGTTGCCCGCGACCGCGCCGAGCGCAGGATCGACGAACCAGCGCGCCAACCGTGCGATCGTGGTCGGCTCGAACTGCGTATCGGCATCGAGCGCGACGACGATCTCGCCGGTCGCGAGCGCTAGGCCCTGGTTGAGCGCTCGTGCCTTGCCGCCATTCTCCAGCGTGAGCAACCGAACGCGCGGCTCGTCGGCAAAGGCGGTGCGGACGACGTCGCTGGTGGCGTCGCTCGAGCCATCGTCGATCACGATTACTTCGAGCCGCACTTCCGTACTCGCCAGCACGCCGCGCACCGCGCGTTCGATAACGGTCTCCTCGTTGAACGCCGGGATCATCACCGTCACGAAGCGATTGGGGTCGATCGCCGGGAACACGGTCAGCCCCTCCCGCCGCGCCTGGATCAGGGCCAGCGCCGACAAGGTCAACGCACGCGCGATGCCTATCGTGATCGCGAAGAAGAATATCCAGCCGAGCGCGACGACCGTCGAGCCGAGCGCGGTGAACACGAACAGATCGGCCGAGGACGCGAGCCGGTCGCTTTCCGAGATCGGCGGCATGGCGACATTGCGCGGAATGCCCGCCAGCGTCGACACCGGCACGAAGCGCAGCCCGCGCGCCCGCAGTTCGCGGATGATGACGGGCAGCGCCTCGATCGTTTGCTGGCGGTTGCCGCCGCCGTCGTGCAGCAGGATGACATTGCGACTGCACGCCGTGTCCGACTGCGCGTTGCAGACGGGCACGGGGTACGTTTCACCGATCACCTTGTCGATGATTTGCTGCACGCCCGGCCGTTTCCAATCGTCCGGATCGACGTGGAGGCCAACGGAGATGTAGCCGCGGTTCTGCGCCTGGAGCGCCGGTTCGATTTCGTCCGCCGTGGTCGGCTCGGCGTCGCCGAAATAGGGCGCGCGGAACAGGCGCAGCGATCGCCCGGTGAACGCCTGGAACAGCCGCTGCGTTGTGTTGAGCTGGAACGCCGTCTCGGTGTCGGTCGATCCTGCCATGTTGGGATGCGTGTAGCTGTGGCTGCCGACCTCATGCCCCTCACGCACCATCCGTTCGAGCAGCGAACGCTGCGTCAGCGCGTTCTCGCCGATCACGAAGAACGTGGCGGGGACGTGGTTGGCCTTGAGAATGTCGAGGATCTTGGGCGTCCAGGTCGGATCGGGGCCATCGTCGAAGGTCAGCGCGACATAGCCGGGCTTGTAGCCGGTGCGCTGCACCACATACGGTGACGGCAGCCGCGTGAAGTCGACCCGGTCGATCAAGCCGTTGGCGCCGGCGGTCGCATTGCGCTCACCCGTTACCGGTACGCCGGCGATCTTGAGGATCTCGCCATTGCCGTCGATGTCGACGTCTGTGCCGACCGGGATCGCGTTCATCGCAGATGGCGCCGGCAAGACGCGATGGGCGCGGCCAAACACCGACCACAGACCGGGATCTTCCGAGCCCAACCGCCACAACGCCACCGCGCCAAGGTTCGCGCGATTCAGGAACCGGATCTGGTTGAACGCGGAGGGTGCGTCGAGCAGCCACAAGACGTGGCGGACGTCACCTTCCTGATAGGCGAAGCTGGTGTTGCCGCTGGTCTTGTCGAACACCGGCGTCGCGCCCGATTCGCGCGCCGCTTCCCATGCTTCGTCGATAGCGACCGGATCGCCGCCAGCCGCGCTGTCGCTATGCCAATCGTAGCCGTAGTTTCCAATCGCCACGACGATCTTGTTCTTGGGCAATCCGCGCGCTGCCTGCGCGATGGCACGCTCGAACCACGCCTGCGACGCGACCGGTCCGGGCGGACCGCTCAGTTCGTGTTCGTCATAAGCCATGAGGAACAGGCGATCGACCACCGGTGCGAACGCGCGCAGATCCCAGGCGTCTTCACCGACCGGCACCGCGATCGCGATCACCCAGCCACGTTTGCCGAAGCGGGTCTTAGCCTCATGCAGAAAGGCGCGGTAGTCGGGCAGCGCCTTGCGCGGCAGTTCCTCGAAATCGAAGAACGCGCCGCCGGCCTGGTTCGCCGCCAGCCATGGTTCGAGCTTGTCGAGCAAGGCGCGGCGCTGCGCCGGATCGTGCAGCAACACTGCCATGCCCTTGCCGTCCCAATCGCCCTGTTCGGCATTCTGGATCATCGGCAGCAGCAGCGGGCGATGCTGGGCGCGGTTGAGGATTTCTTTGCCCGCCGTGTCGCGAAACACGGTGATGTGATGGTTCGCGCCGGTGACGCTGACCCAGCCCGGGATCAACCAGTCGAGATCGTTGATATGGCGGCGCAGCGACGAGGCGCTCGACGGATCCCACGGTACATGGAAGGCGATGGCGAGCGGTGCATCGTCGCTCGGCCGCACGCCACGCGCCGGCGCGCCGGTGAGCAGCCGCGCGTAATCGAGCAGTTCGCGCCGGGTGCGCTTCAGCAACGGCTCGTGCGGCGGTGGCAGGCGCACCAACGCGGGATGTTCGGCATCGACCGGCAGCAGCGGCGCCGGCGGCACAACGCCGATCGACAAGGCAAGCGCGACCAGGGAGAGGATGACCAACACGATGAACGCACCCACCGCGACCGCAAACCGCCGCCGCCTGCGTCCCGACGCATCGAAAAAGATCGGCGCGTTCGCCATATGATCCAAAGCCCTCCCGTTACGGACCCACCCTTATCAAGCCATTTGCCGAGCCGGAAGCTGGCATGGCAATGACAAAGCGTTCACCTAGGTAACCATCCTATGTCGCCGAGCGGGTGCGCGACGTGTGGTTCTTCACGATCTAGCGAGGAGCCGAGACTACGACGGTCGCTGCCCGCAATGTGGCGTTACGCTCGCGAAAACCCGGAGCCGGCAAATTTTGCGCTTGCGGGAGGTCGATCGCGCGGCTAGGCGCACTCCCTGCAATGTGTCGGGGCGTGGCGCAGTCTGGTAGCGCACTGGTCTCGGGGTCCAGGGGTCGTAGGTTCGAATCCTATCGCCCCGACCATTGCAGCAAATCACCGATACGATGTTGACCCTGAGTCGTGACGGTAGCGTCCGAGGCTGCGGTACCGTGGTTTTCTCATATCAGTCGCAGCGACGGTACGCCCGCGGAACATCCGCGCGCGTACCCGCCACTTGCCTGGGGTGTCGCTCAACCCTTCTTGGTGGCGAGCGCCTTGACCGCTGCCATCGTGCCCGAAACATGGCCTTCGGGGCGCGGTTCGGACAGGACATAGGCGATGGTGCCATCCTTCGCGATCACGAACGAGGTGCGGTTCGACCAGCCCGCCTTTTGCGGTAA
>Ga0265780_10005866_pt1 | contig 15428 bp, 16 predicted proteins | sample P1T30metagenome_FD_192432 | JGI IMG/M metagenome (GOLD analysis project Ga0265780, IMG submission 192432) | Plant litter microbial communities from East Loma Ridge, Irvine, California - P1 T30 | ecosystem: Environmental > Terrestrial > Plant litter > Unclassified | place: USA: California... | reverse complement strand
CAAGAAGCTTGCCTAAGACATCCAGGGTGAGAAGGGTATACAGGTTCTCGATAGACGATGGCATTGGAAGCTTCATTACACATGTTTTCTGGGCTTCGATCTGGTCAACTGGCTTCTGACTAACTTCAAGGACCTGGAGACCCGCGACGACGCTGTTGAGTTAGGCAACGAACTGATGAATAAGGGGCTGTTCATGCACGTCCAGAAGCGTCACCACTTCCGCGATGGCAACTTCTTCTTCCAAATAGCTCCAGAGTATCGAGCTTCACGGTCTGACTCCCGTACAGGCTGGTTCGGGATGCGCAAGTCGGACAAGTCTGTCCCATCTACGCCACTATCAGACGGTCTGCGAACCTCGCCGCTTGCTCCGAGAAGCACAAAGTCTAGACCTAGTACAGGAAGCTCCTCCAGTTCCTCGGATTCCAGCCAGGAAGGAGAGAAGACGCCCACACGTATCAGCAGCCCAAAGCGTAAAGTCTCTCTGTCTCGCGTTATGCGCTACGATGTAGACTCGCGTAAGCGATCATATCGTCCTGAGATCATCTCTCTGCATTACGACCGTCTGCATAACCCGGACAACTGCTACCATATCCGTATAGACTGGATGAATGTCACAGCGAAGCTCATAGAGGACGCCATTGTCACATGGGCAACGAGTGTTGAAAAGTACGGACTGAAGCTTGTAGAGGTGCCCATTTCCGAGGTCGCAGACATCATTGATCATAATCCCTTCCGATCTCCATACTCAATCAAACTGGCACTGCAGCCACCTCAGGCCCAACCAGAGGCAGTCTGGGATTCGACACACTTCTCTCCACAATACGCCAAAGCCGACAAGTTCGCTTACCACAAAGCTCTGCTCCGCAGGCTACACTTCGTCTTGGACATGGAGGCTGCCAGTGCCTTTCCATCGGACATCGACGTGACTTACTCCTGGGGCAATCCAGACTACAAGTACACGCAATTCATCCACCGCAGCGGCACCCTCCTCGCCCAAATCACCGACTCCGGCAACTTCATCCTCCTCGCCAACCGCCTCGCCCACAACCGCGCCAAAGACAACGGCCGCATCCGCCCCACGGACCCCTACGAGCACAAAAAGGCAACTACAGACTGCAGTCAAAGTACACGCATGCCCTCGACCCCCGCCGAGCGCGCCAACCCCCACCGTAGCCCCTTCTCCAGCCCACTCGCGCGCCCCGTCCAAGACACAAGCCTCCTACACAGCGCATTCCTCGACAAGCCCCCCACCGCATCCACCCAACTCGCGCACGCCACCTCGCTCACCCCCGAACAAATCAAAGACGAACTGGAATCCTTCTGCTCCGACCCCGCTGCTTTGTCCGCTTTCTACAACGAAGCATTCAAACAAGCGCCCTCGCCGTCCCCGCGCATCCTACCGCACGGCTTGGACGATAAGATCCCAAGCCTTGGATTACCGCCCGCGATTAGTATTCGCGAGGCGAGTCCCGCGGGGTCCGGGTGGGCGCTCAGTTCGACGTTCACGGGGAGGGGAAGTGGGCTGGTGGATATGCATGTGGGCATGAGCAGTGGTATTGCGGGGAGGAGGCAGACGAGTGAGACGAATATGGCGGGTATGGGAATGGGATTGGGGAGGAGGGGAAGTGTGATGGATGTGAACGAGGGAGGGCCGAGGAGGCAGGATAGTCAGGGGAGTCTAGGGAGTGAGGGGAGGAAATAGGTCCTATTCGAGCTTTGGAAACGTGAGACTTTGGGATGAGGGGAGGAAGTGTGATTTTGCATTGGATTCGATATCTTCTCTTGTCATCTTCGATGGGCGTCTTGGCAATTGGATACAAACCATTTAGATTTATCGTTTTACATAATTCCGTTCCAAGTCTCGAAACACGCTCGAATACGGCCGCACCGCCCCATCCCATCCGCCGCAAAGTGAAGCGCTCACCGACTTCGGTCAAATTCCCATCTCGCGGCTCCGCATCGGCGATTTCACCGACATGCGCAGCTAAGCGAGAGCGAAGGAAACCTCACGATGCCACCGGCGGTGTTTGCGGAATGAAGACGAAAAAAGGGCACATGACTTTTTGAGATTTTCTGGGCGTGATGGGCAGGACGATGGCGGACCACATTTGACAGGATGGCATGCAGAGGGTGGATACGCGTGGGCGTAGGGAGAGTACCCACTTGGCGGTGTCTTGCGTGTATGTGGGGTGTGCGAAGGTATAAATGTCATGCATGCGAGCACCGGTAATCGCTCCTGACGCCTACGTGCAGCAGTGGAGATAGACCGCTAGCGCATCGAGCGTCCGGCCACTTTTCGGATCGACACGCGCATGCACGGGGCGTCGAAACAGGAAATCGTGGTTTAGCACTGCGGGTGTACAGAGCTTGCAGTTTAGGCGCGGCGCGGACCTGGGGTGCTGGAGGGCTAGATGGTTCTTGACTGCGAGCGGGCATGGCGGGGTATATTACAACGCCTGGTATCTGGTCCGTAGGCATGAGGGGTTTTTTCTTTGTTGGGGGGTGAGGTTAGGCCTTTGGGTTTGAGGAGAGGCGGGTTAGAGGTGGCATCCTGGTAGAGTTGTGATGGATACGAGTGTTGTCCGGGGTGGGTTTTATGCGAAGTGCACTCTATCGAACAATTTCCTCCGGTGTCGGGCAGCCAATGCCGTGACGCTGATTCGAGAACGGGGCATGCATGGTGATGTATGGAAATGGGTTGATGGTGATGGGTAGAGGGAACGCGGAAGCGGTATCCGGTACGGTCCTGGTGTTGGGTTTCCCCAGGACCCTTGGTGGATGGAATCAACGTCACTCGGACAGGCCCATGCTTGACACAGTTGAGGTGGGTAAGCAACGGTACACAGAGTCACATGTGGTTGTACGAGAACAGCATGTCGACGAGATAGGGTGATACGCAGCCGTGGAGCATGCAGGCTTCCGAGGAAATGGAGATGCAGTCCAGTAGATGGAGTGTTTGAGATGCCGGCTGTGTATTGGACCAAGGAAGGACTATCCGTTTGCGTCGGGTGTAGGCTGGTGCATGGGCCGAACTGGGGTACCCTAGCGTCTGATGTGCAGGTAGAGGTTCGGGGGCAGAGCGATGAGTGATGAAGCACCTCTCACCAATTACACGACGACGACAAATAGCAGCGACAGGGAAGGAGCGGCCCACCCGCTCGCTCATTCACAGATGCGGGAAGGGCGAGGGTGCATCAGTGGTGTTGATGCAGCCTGAGCATCACCATGGGCCGACGCGCTCACCGCCCATTGTCATGAAGATAACTTAGCAGCGTCTCCGTCGCTAGACTCGATGCTAGAGCTAGCACCACACGAGCCCGCCCGTCGCGCCCTCAGCTTCACGCTCACCACCCCGCCTTGCTCAGTGCTACTTCGTACTTGTAGCTGTAGGCTGTGTCCGCTCCAGCCTGTGATGGTTGATGGTGCACACGCCGCATCTTGTGACGACATCCGCGGCAACCAACCACCAACGGCCATCGCCAACACGCGACGCGCTACATTCCGACTGAACAGACGTCTCGCGCCCAGGCAACAGCTGGCTGCAATGGGTTGTCTCGTCGCCCACGCAGTTCGAGTCCGCGACACGTTGTACTGCGCCTCTCCCAGCGCCTGCTAAGACCGAGTCTGGCTCCATGCGACCAGTGCCAGACATGATCGGCCAATTCTTCAGCAGCCGCAAAGGCGCCCCCGCGAGCGCCTCCCATGCCCCGCCCTCGCCCACGGTGCTGGACTCTGCCACCGAGGAGAGCCACACGCGACACCTGCTCTATCCCGAGTCCAACACGCTGCACCACCCCGACGGCCCATATCATCCGCTGCACGCCGCCCCACTGACCCCCGGCACCGCCCACGATGGTCCCCTCCCTGAGATTGACCTCGAGTACCCCAGGGACTGCCGCATCATCATTGCCCAGGACGAGACGGGCTCTACGCCCAAGACCATTCTGTTCGACTCCAAGCCCGCCCCCACCCGTCCCGACTCGCCCCCGCTGTCTGCCACGCGCTCGCGACCCTTTGGCCCGGGCCTCACAGCTGCCACCGCAACCACCGCAACCACCCCTGGCCCCACGTTCGGCGGCCTCCATGCTCGCAGGGCCTCGCTCGTCACTGAGCCTACAGCCCCCAGGTCGCCCACGCTGCCCGGCTTCACGCGAATCCGGACGAGGGCCGGCTCCGTGTCGTCCATGCCCAACATCGACGAGCATGCCCACGTCGTCCAGGCCCGCGCACAGGCACGCGCGAAGGAGTCGACAGATCTGGCCAACATCTGCCTCGACTGCATGTTTGGAAACCTGGCCATGAACTACCGCGGCAACTCGAACAAGATCCACATTGTGCCGCTCGACACCAAGCCGGCCGAGGCACCCGCCACATCGACAGGCATGCAGGATTCCATAGGCTCGCTGGGCCGAGCAGAGGGCTTCCGGAGGAGGAGCAACCTGGCCAAGTCCTTCACGCCGGGCAACCCTCCCACCGACCTTCCGCGGAACGACTCCAACGAGAGCGTGCCCAAGGAGCCGAAACGCCGCACCATCTTCATCACCCGCATGTTCTCAGTCACAGTGCCTGAAGAGCAAGAGGACGCCCGCACGCCGACGCCACAGAACTCCCTGCCAAAGGGCAATGGCTTCCCCTTCCCGTCGACCTCGAACAAGTCGGGCATGCCTAAGCCTCCCTATGCGGCACAGGCCCGTCGAAGCCCCATGTACGCCATCACCATAATCCTACACCTGCCTGTAGCGCAGTCCTCTCCCACCCTCCGGCCACAGTCAAGAGGAAACAACCTTCGTAACGCAGCACATCTGTCTACCTCCGTCCCTGGCCAAGACTCCCTGGGCTCTTCTCTAGACTCGGATAGACGTGCAGGCTGGGCCTTTGTGGAGCCCAACTTTGGCGTCGAATCGCTACTTTCATCCTCTCTGAGCAGCGATGTCGACGACCGGGTGGATGTTGTTGGGCAGCATTGGGATGTCATTATGCGTGCGCTTACCAGCTTACAGCACGTGGTGCAAGAGCGGATACTCGCTGGCTTCAAAGCGCCTGACGCAGCGTCCCTACCGATACCCCATCAGCACCGGCATCAGCCCTCGCGGAGTAGCCTGCGAGATGTTGCAACGAATACCTTGCGGAGACCGCTGCGATTGCAGCCGAACGCTCTAATGGCAGACAAAGAGATACAAACCGCAGCCGAGCTGACAGGCAACCGCGTCGTAACCGGCATGCGGATCCCTCGTGTCATGACGGGCCAGGGAAAATGGGGCATATGGAGAGAAGAAGCGAGGTGGCTTGGGCGCTGGGCTGGACGCAAGGAGCAGAACTTTTTCTTCTTCAACTTGCTGACAGCCTTCTTGGGAAACCACACCGAGTGGCTCAATATACTGGGTCCGAAATGGCACCGCAAGCGTCACCGTGAACAGCAGAAGGCGACTGCGGGAGAGAACTTGACCATACCAAACCGCACAGTCATCGTTTCTTCCGACAAGATGGCTGCTCGTAGGCTGATCTTCCTGCTCGCCGCGTTCCTCCCACCCAACACACCCGCTATCTCCGAAACCTCGGCATTCATGCGCCCAAGTACTTCAGCTTCCTTCCGTGCTTATTCTCAATCTCCACCGAGTAACATGCCACCCTCAAGGAAGCAGTCTCTGCGCCGCCAGATCAATCGTCGCCCACGCGACAAGCAGAGCATGACAAACATCCACCTACAGCCTCCGCACACGAACAATGGCCAGCAAACTCCAACCCAAGCCCTCGGAGAGCGACGTGAACTATCTGCACCTGGGATGGATGAGATGAAGAGACCGCGTGGCCATTCTCGTAGCTCGTCGACTCACTCTATTCGTGCAAGTCTGGTGATGCCATCGCTTTCGGATGCGCCAGCCAACGGTAAAAGCAGCATCGCGCCCACAGCAACTGCCATGTCTCAGACCACTGTCCCCATGGCTCATTTCACGTTACCGAGGACCAAGTCGTTCGGCCCACACAATGATCACAGGCCTGAAAGCAGTGACAGTCTGGCTTCGGCAAATTTGATCAACACACTGCAAAGGAGTGGCACTGGGCAAACCAGCATTGCGAGTGGCGATTCCAGTAACACGAGTCGTTGGAGTGGCTTCATGAACTTCTGGGGCGGACGGCGCTCGTCCTCGACCGATATGAGTGACTACTTGCAGACCACCGATGACGGTATAGGCTACAGGGGCCAAGAGCGGCCGACATCCCAGCTTGAGCAAATGGTCCAGGAACTTTCCATGGATGGCATGTTTGGCGACGGCGATGCGCAAGAGCGTCGAGCAGTCGAAGCTCGTCCGGGTACTGCAGCCGACCGCTCACCCGAGACCTACCCCGTTAGTGGCTCGAGTGGCGTGGCTCCTTCAGCTGCACGCCCAATCCCTGAGCGGCCTCGGACTTTCGATTCCCAGCTGAAGCTCTCTGTCAACGAAAAGGACGGCGTCATCGATGTGGATATTCCGCTTCCTGACTTTGATTCCCCATTGCAATCGCCTTTGCTCAATGCCTTTGGCTCAGCGTCCAGTCAACATGGTTCGAGCTTTGGCGAGACGTCAGTATTGTCATTGCCGTACTGCGAGCCTGAACAACCAGTGAACGCCGCCGGCTGGCTGAGTCAGTTCCACCCAGATTTTGCCATCCAGGCTATCAAGCCCTACAAAGATCTTTTCACCGATATTAGACGAGCAATGAGTGCAGAACCAACGCCGCTCAGCATGGCTGTGACTCCCAACCTTGAGACAGGCCCTCTAGAGCGCTGGATCGATGTGTGCTCGGCGTTGGTCGCAGACACACGTACTTTCACCATCAAGCGTCTTCGTCTGCGACGATTAGTCAAGCTGATTCCGACTCCCACATATCAATCCACCGCAATGACCCCAGGCGTGCCTGGTTTGGCTCCTGGTCGCTCTCAATATGGGAACCCATACACAGCTGGTTCGACCGTCCCTATGATGACCGAGGTCCACCTCGAAGAAGATTTCACCGAAGAGATCATCATGGACTTTGACGCCACACTCATCGACGGCGTCGACCGTGCCCTCGCACAGTCAGGAGAGGTGACACGAAACAACTCGGCACAGTCCTCTCGATCCAGCTCGCGCCGCGGCCGCCATGACATCCGCGCCGAGTCGAACCTGACTCCGCACGTCGAAGTGCCCCAGACTGACTGCAAGGTCGTCATCTTCGATGCGCTGGAGACGGTCGTCAAAGACGTCACTGCGGCGCGGAGTGGCAAGGACGAGGCCAAGACGGATCACGAAGCGTCGAAGACTGATCGGAGAGGGTATCCAAGGACGTCGACTGATTCTTCGCTCAAAGAGGGCATCAGGCGGTGGCTGGTGGAGGTGGAGCAGCAATGATGATGGTTTGTATTATAGAGTTTTCGTGCTTTGTTTTATTTGCTGCGTTTTAGCGAGTGGGGGATGATGCGTTTGTGTTCGATATGATACCACAAGATTTCCTACATGAGAGGATGAATGGATTACGGCCTTGAACCAAAGATTCGGTTGCAAACTATGCTGCTTGTGTTGTGCAAGAATTCTGCCTGCCTTGTTTGTTGGCACTTCTGACCATCTCTTCTCTGCATTGTCATACTATCGCCGTGATTCACAGCGCTAAGTAAATCACAACTAAGAGTCCGCGGATATATAAATGAAATCGGAGATATTCGGAACCATCATGACACATACACCTAGATTAATCTAGCCAAAACACTCCATCCAAGCAGACAGCAGTATCTCACAATGGCCACAGAATCCGAAAACCCCGGCAACGTCCCAATCGACGGTAAAACCAAACAAGAGTGTGCCCAGGAGCGCATCGAGAACGAGCAACTCTACTTCGTGTTCATGAAAGCCTACGGCACAGACCCTGTAGTCGAACTTAGCACTGGTATCCTAGATTCCCGCTCTTGGGATAACGAGCAGTTGGAAGCGCTCAAGGCGCTCACAGGTGCTATGGTACTGCCACTTTTCGAGTGGGAGGATGAGGCGGTGGAAACTGCTTGCACGTTGAGAATTGGTGTCGGGGATGGTGGTAGAAGTACGACGTGGAATATTGAGAGGAAATGTTCTGTTGATGGTGAGTTTGAGAGGTTATGATGTCAGGGAGCTTGTGGGAACTGAGGGTCTTTTTAGTTAGTGCGCGTATTGACTCCGGGGTAGCGTGAAGGGGAATGGGGTGGGTTGGGATAGAAGGGGGTACGTGTAGTTCATAGATAGGTTTCGTTTCTGACAAAATCGGAAATTGTAAATTGTGGACTGTGGTTGATGTTGAGCAAGGTTGTTCGCAAGTTTGGCTTTGTGATTGTCGTATCAGTAATAAGATTTTCTGACACTGTGTCTTTCACGAATGGAGTGAATCATAGCAAAGACCTCGCGAATGTGTAAGAGAGATACATGATGTGGTGTAGTAGTTGCGCACGTGATCAGATAATGGATGATGAAATAATCAGCCAGTATATTAACCAGACTCTCCCTGAGGACTTGATACCTCACCGAAAACTATCGAAAAGCTGGCTAGATGCCGAAATTTATCATTTTAACACCGACTGCGAGTCGCTCACTGGGTGTTTCTGCCACGAAGAGGTGGCAATACAACAATGACAGTTTCACAAATCAGCAACATTGACATGCAAGCATTCATGGTCTCTGACATGTTTGCAGAAGCTTCTGATAGAGCATTGCTTTGACATGTCATAGCGATGATGATTCACGAATAGAGAGTCATACCTTAGAGTCAGCGAGTATATAAAAATCTCAGACATATGGGCAACTCTAATCCCACACAACTAAATTAAATCAACCAACACACTGTATCTAACAATCAACATCTCAACATGTCCAGACCCAGTCCAGAGGCTATCAGATCCGCAACATCTGCTGCACTAGATGCAACCTCAGGCTTCACCTCAGACTTCGAGGCCTATCTCGAATCACTCGACAATCCACCAAATCCCATTGCCCAGCCGGAAGCAGCGCCGCCCTCCACCAAGCCCAGCACGGCAATTACTGCGACATCTGGACCGCTAACACCTGTCCAGAAATATATCGATGCCAACATCTTGCGTTTCCACATCGTAGAGATGGAACCCTACGACGACGTGGCCGATATGAGTCGGGGCGTCTTCGTTGAGTTTGGCGATGAGGTAAAGACCGGAAGACGCGAATACCTAATTTCAGCCGCGCTTAAAGAAGCGGAGGGTGTTGGTATCATTAACTGCGAGTCTAACCACCACGATAAGAAGTTTGTAGAGTATATTGTGATGGGAAAGAAGGATCAAAAATTTGATAGGTTTGCCGGGTGCAGTGTAAATGGTTAGTTTGTGACGTGAGGGTTGTTAGGGTGAGAAGGAGGCTAATGCAGTGATTAGTTAAGGAGCGGGCGGACTATGAGATGAAGAAGAAAGCAGTGAGAGTGGGGTAGGTAGCGATGCTGTGGAATTGGGGATTTGAATGTCACACTTTTCCTTCCATGGGTCACGGTACCTGTTTCTTGATGCGTTGTATTGTACTTATGACGAATTGAAAAACGTGTAGGCCTCTATTATATCAATTTACTGCTTGTTTCGAGCGATTAGTAGAGGCAATGCAAGATGAATGAGTCGTATGTTGCTTGAAGATGTGGGTATATCTGAGTGCTGTTACACGTTTAGACACTGGTCTATTCAAATGGCATAATTTGTCCGAGATGGATATGTGTGTGACTGTAGTCTATGTAAGAGTGATGTTGTTACAAACCTAGAGCTACTTTGTGTCAAATACACCGGCCAGTAATATGAAGACCCGTGCGAACATGATGACTTTCCTACCCGCAGTCACCAACACAGTCATATCCTTTTATGAGGACTTATATAGCTATATTAAAAGGCGCATATCTCCTCGAGCTATAGTGCTTTCACTTCACATACTCTAGAGACAGATAACGCTAGCTTAGGGATAAGACAGTGAACAGGCCAAATAGTTTTGTCTCTTTATCTACCAACAGATAGCAATACTATTTTGCAAAAGCAGAATCTCGACATGACTAGTCGACGCCCCTCGGAGAGTCCTCCTGCGGAGAAACAACTCCATGAAGGAATAAGTGTAGCAAGAGAATCCATCGCGTCTCTGGCAGCAGTAAGATGGCAATATCGCGCTCCATCTCCTGATACTTCACCGCCTACGCCAAACCCCAACGCAGCAACTGCATCGGACTCTGAGCATGAGATGGAACTCAGGGAGAACGAAGCAGCTAGCAGAAAATTCTGGATCGCCAATCAGATTACCCTGCAGCAACTCTACCTTGTTGAAATCGAAGGTTACGGTACTGAAGTTAAGAGCACGGGCATCTACAATAATGTGGGTTTCGACCGCGATCAGCAGAGATTGCTGGGTACTTCTGGTGTTGCGGTAACGCTGTGTGAGAAGGAAAATCTGGTGCATCTGAAGCGCGCTTGTGAAGTGTATGGGTACCATGAAGGGGAGGAGGAGCAGGTGTGGGAGGATAGCAATAAGTGTACTACAAATGGTAAGTCACAAGGGAGATGTTTGCTGACAAATTGGGAAGACTAACTTGTGGTAGTCAGAGAGCGGGCGGAGTATGCTTTGGCACAGGGGGCGGGTCGAGCTGAGTGAGTAGTAGAGAAGGGATGGCTTGTTTGCGCATCAGAGGGTCATTATGCAATCATACGTGTAGTGTAGTCTAATTTGAAAATTGTTTGAAACTTTCATTTCCGGCGGTTTTAACTTTAGCTTTGGTATTAAGGAGATAAGTCGTGAAAGTCTTCTACTAGAATGTCGTTAAGACTACTGCTTTCAAATCGATGTTCCTAATGATTGCAATGCTTACTGAGATAATTGCTTTGTGCAGTAACTAGGCCGCGTAAAATTTGAGAAGGGGGTAACCCAAGACACATCAATACCAGAAGGACTTGCTTGAACTAGACTGAGGCATAAACGCGCGATCAGTTCGACTTCTATACAAGGATAATTTCATCGCATCCATATGGCTAACAGGATGTGTCAGGACAACTTCGTCATAGGTCAGAACACTCACTTTCTAACGGTCATAGCCAATATAAAAAGGGTCTTAGTCTCCGATTGATAGCCTCTTTACTTTGCATTTACTACAGCACCTAGGTTGCCTAAGAACGAATAGATTGTAAACACCTTCATCTTTTATCACTAGATACAGCACCATCTGTAAAAATAAAATACTTCTCATTCCAACGACAAGAAATCGAAATGTCTACCAAGCTTAAGGAAGACATCAGGCGTATAACCCATAGAAAGCTTGAAAGCCTCACAGGATCCGCAGCAGGTATGGACCCTTGCGATGATCCCTACGCTATTTCATCCGCGAAATCTTCCCAGCCAGAGTGCACACAGTTCCCGGACGTCGACGCCCTGCGCCCCGACTTAACCCCAGACGCGAAGAAATTCGTCCGCGAACGAATTCAGCAGCAGTTACTCCACCTCGTTTTCTACCTCCCCTACGGAACAGAACTCGCGGGTAAAGGCTTCTTTGCTACCGATTCTCTCGATTACAACAACGTATATGAAGAAACGCTGGAGAACGCTTCTGATGTGGTTATTCAGACTGCAAGAGAAGGGAATGTGGAAGATGCGAAGCTTGCTTATGAGTTGACTTATGGTCTTAGCGTAAAGGAGAAGGGAAGAAAGGTAGAGTGGAATAGTAAGGCGAGGTTTACAAAGAACAGTAAGTTTTGGGGTACTATGAGAAAGATGGTATATCCTAATAAATCTGCAGTCATAAAGCGTGCGGAGTATGAAACCTAGATGCTTAGATTAAATAGTTGCTGGAAAAGGCATGGCCGCCTGTAAATTTGAAAATACTGTTGGTATAGCTTCATCTATATGGACCAATGCATGGAAAGTTTTAAGAGGAGCTTTGTTCTCATACTCTATAAAAGTGCTCCACTACCAACTACATCATGTGTGCCGTTGCAACTGTGTATAGTCCGATTGATCGCGGGGCATTATGCAAGAACTGCGATTCACGCATTGTTTGGGCGTGTAACATCTATTTTAAAACACATCCGACATTGTGACTCGAAAGGACTTACCTGTACCAGAGTCATGAACAACCCTACTTCACTAATTTGCAAATGAGGAAAAAAGATCGTTGCCTTCATAGAGTCACGGTGTGTCATCTAGATATGAAGAATAATTTTGTCTGTAATACCGGTGACTTGCTTAGCTCCAGTCATAAATCTAGTCACAGTCTTTACGAAAGACTCACCTATCGTATAAAAAGGGCACATCTCTTCGAAGCATAGCACCTTAACAATACATCAGCTAGTACTTGTGCGAGAATCTGAAGCCATATTCCAGTACATACAGCCACCAAGAAAATATGTCCAATACCAATCCTCGCCAATATCCCCCTTATTATGATCCACGGACATATCTACAAAATCCTCAAAACAACCCACTATTCTCTAGTTGTCAACACATAGGATACCACAGCCCACCACAGCAGGATAACACACTCATAAGATCGAATGCGGATCTGGCACGAATACTAACTGACCAAAATTGCAACCCACGAAGAGCTTCTGTCAAGGGAGAATACAATGCGCCAAAATTTGTTCTCCCTTCGAATCAGCAGGAGCATTTGTTTCAAGGGCGCCCCAACCCGCATCCTACACATCAAGTAGCCTACCGCGAGCAAAAAGATGGTCTACTAGTCGGCAACAGCGCGCAACAAGATTCTCAAATGCCACCGGTTGAGATTAGAGAAGTAATCTACGAAGGTCGTTATTCCGGATGTTACGATGCAGGATCAGACTTTGAAGCGGACAGAAAACAGGTGAATGCCCGTAAGCAACTAGGGACTATAGAGAAGCGGAACAAAAATAGCAAGAAGCGAGTTGTGAATAGAGAAGAAGAGAGACAAGAGCTGATAGATCGTGGTGAAGAGCAAGAGTCGATGGGACGAGATGAAGGGGAGCATGTCGAGACAGCTGGGGTAGACGGAATGGGCTCTGACTTGGAGCAGGAAAAGCATGAATATTTTTTGGAAATGAGAAAGCGCAGGAGGAAGGATAGGAGAAAACATTGTGGCTGAAGAAGGAGATGTTTGTCTTCTGACTGAGTCTATTCCTGTAAATCAATAAATATATCATGTTTAATTAAATCACTTTTTAGTGGACAGCAACATTTTTCGTTACAGTCTATTTCTGCGCATGATTTTAAGCCGTGAATCACATTGAGTCGTACTGCAAGCTTATTCTTCGGAGTTTTATGTCCATGACTACATATGTAGCTAATCCACACGTGGAAAAAGTCAATGCAGATTGATCGAAACGAACGTTTTGAATCAAAAACTACGAGCAAACTCGATTGACTAATCTATGTACATTCAGTCTGTTTACCAGAGTAGAAACTAATGACGTGTAGTGCAATACCGATTTGCGGAATGTTTCTTCCTCATATAATGTCTCCAGCAAGTCTGTACCCGGAATTTTAATAAAGAGGCGATGCTAATATCCGCATAATGAGCTAAGAATGATGGCTAGAGTGCTAGTGTACATCTACTTCGAAGACTAGAGCTCGGTATTCCGACTGACTAGTGACTGAGCCACACCACCGTCATGTTCGACTCAAAAGAAGTCATCATATCCAGCGATATCACCTTTCTGAGTCATGACCGTGGACTACTATAAAATGCAGAAAACATGGGTCTCGGTAACCTTAGAGACATCTGTACATTTGCTCTTTTGTCTAGCTCTCAGGATGTCGTATAACTTAACCAATTACTCAACTCGCCGTACACGGGTACATGCATCTATGGCCTCTCTACGGGCAGGTGTCCACGATCACAATAGACCTAGGTACTTCCAGGGGCATTTTTCGCCACCTTTTGCCACAGGATTGCCTCCTCAACAACACCAAGTGCCACTGCCGCCTCAGGCTCATCGGCCGCCGCTGTACAATTATCTGTGCTTTCGTTATGATTGGCGGAAACGGATTGTCCTGGAGTTTGAAAGGTGGGATAGAACGGTACTCCCGCCAAAGAAGCTTGAATCTAGCTACGAGCTTGTCGAGATCCAAGGCACGCCGCAAAATGGAATTCTACGAACCAGGCTGGAAGACAAAACTTTCTTGGAGGAGTATGACGTTAAGCACCATGTACTAGAGGACTTTGGTACGAGTGAGGATTGGCGGAGATTTGTCTCGGACAAGGTTTTCAAGGACAGGACTAAAGCAAAGTATTTCCACTGGGGACTTGGATGTACACAACAAGGTGAGCTCAACGAGATCCGCAAAATAATGTAAGCTGACCATTGGCAGTCTTTGAAAATATGTTAGAATTTTCGATTAGCGAAGAGAAAGAACGACGCGAGAAAAAGGAAGAGAAGAGCGAGGAGATCATAATCGAGTGGATGGAACATGATCCAGATTATGTAATAAATCCTAGGCAGGTGATTGTGGGTGAATGCGAAGAAGCAGACTCAGACTAAGATTAATTGTGGTTTTAGTTAGTCTTTGAAGGTTCATTTGTGAAATCATGTCTCTTACAAGCTTGCAATGTTCTGCTTCATAGTCTCCAGATCTTCCCCATCTACAACATCAAGACCCTCCTTCGTCAACTTTTGAATTGCCTGATGCGCATCTTCATCACCATCGAGAACATCGATCCAACCCTTCGCACCCTCCGTCTCCAGCGCTGCGACTATGGCTTCCGCTGTAGTCGCGCGGCTCGTCTTTCCACCGACACCAACCTTGCCCACCTTCACCCCACCTGCTTTCTCATCCGTCAATGTGCCTGGCCTCAAGCTGATCGCACAGAAATTGTCCTTCGCGCTGACTCCCTTCTTCTCTTCCTCAGCATACCTCTCCTTCGCCAATACCGTCAACACCTCATCGGCCGCAATCTTCGCCTTGTAGTACGTCGGCAGAACTTCGTCGTTAATCTTCTGCGCCGACTTCCAGTCTTCGTCGCTCCACCAGGACGCTCTACCCCGGCGGCTCGCCAAATACGATACAGTGAGGAATTTCTTCACACTCGGCGTATGCACGCTAGCTCTGGTGAACGCAATCGCCGCATCGCGATCGACCGCGTAGGTCATTTCGGCGCCGCCTTTCCCACCGGCGCCAGCACTCCAGACGACCCAGGATGGCTTGACTTTGTCGATGATGGCTTGGGCGTCGGATTCGGACTTTATGTCGGAAACGTTGCTGACGAGGACATTGAGTTTGCCGGGGTGGTTCCTGCCGAGGGCTTCGATGGTGGGGCTTTGAGAGGCTGTGCGGATCATGGATGTGACGTTGTAGGATTTTGAGAGGAGTATGGGTGTGAGAAGCTGAGCGACCTTGCCGTGGCCGCCGATGAGAAGGATATTGGTCATTGTGGTGGTTGTTTGAGTACGTCTGTGGGGAGGTTTTGCAATGTGTTTTGGTCACCTGTCGATT
>Ga0265780_10005865_pt1 | contig 15429 bp, 8 predicted proteins | sample P1T30metagenome_FD_192432 | JGI IMG/M metagenome (GOLD analysis project Ga0265780, IMG submission 192432) | Plant litter microbial communities from East Loma Ridge, Irvine, California - P1 T30 | ecosystem: Environmental > Terrestrial > Plant litter > Unclassified | place: USA: California... | reverse complement strand
GAGCAAGACCACTATATTCTTGTTGGCCATTGCTACCTGTTTCGCGCGGCTTTACCATTTTTATGCTCGTACTGTGGTGCAGAGGTCAGGCCATGGCCTATGGATACCAAGATCGTTGACATCTGGTGAGGCTGAACAAAGCCCACGGATTATGTAGTATTTATCACAGATCAACACAGGTAGTTGTTAGGCATATATACATAAAGACTAACCCTCATCCCCTGCCAGAGACTCAGTGTTGGTCTATTAATTGGCATTTTCCTGGGCTATGTGGGCTTTGCCTGCCCGTGTACCAACGATGACAAGGTGCGAAGAGCATCCATTGCATGCCAAATACAAATCGCGTTCCAAAGCTGTTCATGCAAATAGATCCTAATCCTCTCGCACTCCCTGTGTTGTAAAGCATTCTCTTTGAAAGCCTCAGTGTCATACGAGTACAGGCACGCTTCGTGAAAGCCATGCTCACCTACCGCCTTCGCCTCCGATAAAACCTTAACACGATTACCTTTGGCAGCCGATATGCATGGTTCATCTTCACATCGAATTGTACTAGAGCTTGATCATGTTTGAGTACAGCAAATCACAGTTCAAACTGCCTTACTGTTGGCCAACGTTGCGAGTCGCACGAGTGGGAATTGAGCACATCTAGCCAAGGCCTGAGTGGAAATGGGAAGCGGGAAGAAAGGACGACTTGCTGCTTCGCTAATGTGGCGGTCAACGACTTAGCGTTCAAAGCATAGTGAGTTGGATGATCCCTCACGGCGATGCATTGTTATTAAGATGGAACATTAGAATAAGTCCGCCAAGCTCGATAATTGGACCGTATCCGGCCCTGAACAACATCGATTACGCCTACAAAGTTTCGACTTCACGTCGCAACAGCTACGTGTTACTGAACCACAGCTTTCAACGGGCGATAGTGACAGAGCTGATACATGTTGTTTTTTAGGCAGAGAGTTTGTGACCCCAAGACTGCTCTCACGATTGCGTTCAGAGAGCTCCAGATTGACATGTTAGCTGATCGGCCAAATTGGACTGTTGGCAAAGATCCGAAAGTAAGCATGTTGGATAACGGGCAAGGGCCTGTCCGGTTGCTCCGTTTTAGATGGCCGTTTCGTCCCAATTAGGCTCCGTTTTGACAACAGAGATAAGATGGAGCTCGTGTCTGGTAAAACGGAGGTTTTGCCGGTAGTTCTAGAGATGCCGTTTTGTTAGCGTTGCTACTAAGGATTGCATTCTGGTTTAGTGCTTATTATACCCACAATCTACCACTTTAAGCTAAATGGAGTCTCCGTTTTCAAGAGGTCATTTTGAAATCTCGTTTCGCCTATTTTGCTCCGTTTTGCTACGTGATCTCGCTCACCAAATATAAAGCTGCAGAAGCTAGTTACTTTTGCAGTAGCTGGGCTAATAGCTAGTGTTGCAGTAACAGTAGCGTCAGCCGACGTCGCCTATACTCCGCTATCCGGCGTACGAAAATACGAGAAGGGTAGCAATCGCGGAGCGCGCTAGCTTGCTGCCTGCTTAAATGACGAAAAAACGATGGTGGCGGCAGCTCTATTTTAAGAGGTATTACGCGGCTTACAATAGGCTGAAACTGAGGAAGTTGCGAAGTTACGATGAACGAAAACGGCCCTAACGGCTGGCAAATAGAGCCTCCAGTTCTATCCGGATTCGGGCAAGCCTATGGCTCAAGCTAGCAGGCACCCCTTGCGATAAGCTATACCGAATATATCACCAAAACGGCCATCTAAAACGGAGCAACCGGACAGGCCCCAAAAAGTAAGCACACCATCCACACGGTGAGATCCACGTGTGCCTCTGGGTGCGGGGATGATACCGCACCCTAAATTCACCGGTGGGACACCGAGGCCTTGGCAGACACCGTATTCTAGCCTTTACAGCAACAGCAAAAGTAATGTATTATTTTCTTAAAACTCCAATAGTGATTTCAGGGCAGATTGAGCGTTTAGACTTGATTTAAAACAACTCTATAGTTGCGTTGCATTGCTGTTGTAGCTGCAAGTACGCGAGGTGTCCCACCGGTGCTTCTAACGTGCGGTAAATCCGACATCTTGCAAGCATCTCAATCTGGCAAACCGATAACCTTGATGGATGAACGAGACCAGGGCCAGGGGCCAGGGCTTCGCGACGAGGTTGCATATCATTACCCGTTCTGCTGAGCTTGGCGCACGGTCACGATCGTACATACTTCACCAGCAGCAACTCACCGCATCATCACTAAGACTAGCCACATTTGCTGGCGGATGTCTGCATGCGATACGCTTGCGTTTGTGAGACTGAGCTTGCGTAAAGGACCGATTAGACAAGCAGCTCGGAAGCGGCGAGCTTCCCCTCTCGACGACTATAAAGCCGCACAAGTGAAACTCCCAAGGCGGCGATTACCTCCTGCTTATACTGTTGATGGGTGCGGAGAGAGACTAAAGTTCATACGAACATCGGTTCGGAAGGATAGTTCCTTAGCGTCCGTAGATGTGCCTGTATAAGCTCGGGATGTCCATCCAGTTGGGAAGTCACTCAGCCTCATGTGCACGCTTCACGAAATTGTGTTTCTTTGAAACTACATTATGGGTTGTGAACGGTCTTTGTGCTGATGCACTTTGAATACTTTTCCCCAAGGAATGACTGACAGCAAAGGCCTTCTGCAACGGCAATTGCCGCCGCCCAGGGAAAGACATTGGCGGGCCCAGGCGGGGCCAGCTAGGCATGAGCGAGCGAAAAGCCGAACACCCCATAACGATCATGGCTGCAAGCCGAGCATAATGTTAAAGACGGTCTCGTAGATAAGGTAGTACCATAGAGACAGTCAGGTCTCCCGCAGGAACCTAGACACCAGGTCAGGGTCCTGCATCGACAAAAACACCTATCAAACATCAATGGCACCGGCCATATTGCGCGCTTGTATCAGTGTTGCAGTCGTGTACCCAAGCCTACAGTAGGTTTAACCTCGACCACGGCCGGGACATACCTAGCAGCCGGTACATTCGCGGAGGACAAGGCCCTTATGGATACTGTGCACAGTGTGTCCTCGCGGCTACAAGACCCGATGGTGAAAATGCGAACGTCCCTAGAACCTGGTATTACAGGGACGAGGCGGGATTACACCCGCTGTCAATACGGCGGACCCAACGGGCGACATGGGTAACCGAGCATGCGTGACTTGCTGGCACATACATTATGTACGTGTGAGTGGGGGGACTGCAGAATTGACATGACCGGAACGAATCCGTGGTATCGGGCCTTTTTCACGCCTGTTCTTGACGCAATAACCTGCTGGGCACACCCATTTGACCCACGTAATGATCCTGGGACACGAATAAACCATGGTCATCGTCCCGTGTGTGATGATATCATGCGTCGCCATTGCTGCAGCTCAGTGCGGTTCCGCTTGCTGTCCCTTCGGCGCCGCTGTGAAGTAAGGCCGCACGGATTGAACCGCCATGTCCACTACGCTTCAAGCCTCAGCCTATCACCCCGAGGACGAAAAGAGTTATCCGGGCATACCCTGGACGAGAAGGGAAAAAGTTGCATTGATGGACAGCAGAAGTGGGGGTGTATGATGTATTATCATGCAAAACCGCAACAACCTGGATCGTTGACAGGCGGCCATTATTACACAATAGCAAGCAATGAGCTGACATTAATGTCTTCAGTGTAAAGTGACGAAGTCTGACAGCAGAAATGAAAGGTAAATGAGAGCAGGACGCCGAGGTAATTTTATGGTTCTTTGCAGGCGTCGACACGGGCCGTGGAGGAACTGAGTAGCAGCACTGCCGGTACAAAGATTGACTGACGGGGCGTACAACAGCTAAGGAGATGCTGGCTCACAGTTGGATGAGCGGGTGAAGGAAGGTGTCGGTTGTCGAGACGTCGAGACAGCGTATTCACAAAGTGGGGTGGGAAAAACGCGCCATCACGTGCTCTAGCGCCAAAATCACGGCCAACGCGCTTGCCAAGTGAGAGAGCTAATGAGAGGTGAGCTCAAACAATCGATACTTGGTGTCGCAGTCAACACCACCTTTTGATTTACCTCTACCTTTGGTTGCAACCTAATATCAACTCAAGGCGACTGCGAAATGTGAGTTCTCTGAGGTTTTGGATCATAGCCGTAGCGGTGTTGGTTGCTAATTTTCTCAGGGAGGCTTTCCCCGAGATTTACCTCAACTTGTCCAGGAAGCCAGGCGCAACTCGGTTCTCAGACTCTGGCTTTGGCTGGAAGCCTGCGAATGGCGAGACGTACACATGCGACCAGTCACAGATCATCTCGGCTCAATGGAGTCGCGCGGCACGGGGCTATGAGGTCAAGATTCTCTCGCGCAACGACGGAATCATACAGTTAGACGGGTTCAAGCCAGACGACTTCGATCGCGTTTCCAAGCTGTTCAAGACTTGGTACGGCATCAACTTGGACAATCGCGAGCATGCTCTGCGCGGATGGAACTGGGGCAAGGCCGACTTCGGCAAAGCTGAACTCACCTTCAACGTCTCCAACCGTCCTGCCTTTGAGGTGCCGTACACTGAAGTCTCGAACACAAACTTGGCTGGCAAGAACGAGGTTGCCGTCGACTTCTCTCTTCCTGCTGATGGCGATGCCGGCGCGAATGGGCAGCTAGGAGGAGCCAAGTTCAGAGGCAAGAAGTCTGCGGGAGCCCGGGACCAACTCGTCGAAATGCGCTTCTACATTCCGGGCGTCACCACCAAGAAGGAGAAGAATGAGGACGGAGAAGATGTCTCAGGTGCTGAGGATGGTGACGGTGAGGAGCAAAATGCCGCCAACTTGTTCTACGAAACTCTCATGGACAAGGCCGAGATTGGAGAAGTTGCCGGTGATACGTTTGCCACGTTCTTGGATATCCTACATCTGACACCAAGGTGAGTCAGATTAGATTAGCATCATTCGCATTAACTAACATCTCCGCAGAGGTCGTTTTGATATCGACATGTACGAGAGCTCTTTCCGACTGCGAGGCAAGACGTACGACTACAAGATACAGTTCGACTCCGTCAAGAAGTTCATGGTGCTTCCCAAGCCCGACGATATGCACACTTTGATCACCATCGGCCTCGACCCCCCTCTAAGACAGGGTCAGACACGATACCCGTTCCTCGTCATGCAGTTCAAGCGCGATGAGGAGGTCAATCTTGATCTGAACATGAAGGAAGATATACTTGAGTCCAAGTATAAGGACAAGCTTCAATCACATTACGAGGCACCTATCGCTGTCGTGGTAGCGGACATTTTTCGCGGCTTGAGCGGAAAGCGTGTCACTCGTCCTTCTCGTGACTTCATCAGCCACCACGAGCAGTCCGGTGTGAAGTGCTCCATCAAGGCCAATGAAGGACATCTTTTCTGTCTTGACAAGGCTTTCATGTTCATTCCCAAGCCGGCTACCTACATAAGCATGGACAACATCGCTTCCGTCACCATGTCGCGTGTTGGTGGCGCCATGGCAGCTAGTCGTACATTCGACATCACTTTTACGATGAAAGGAGGCATGGCGGAGCATCAGTTCTCCAACATTAATCGGTGAGTCTTTTATAAAGACTCCCTTTAATCAGCTGACTGACGCGCTTCTGTAGCGAGGAGCAACAACCACTCGAGAACTTCTTCCGTGCCAAAGGGATCAAGACCAAGAATGAAATGGCAGATGATGTAAGAAAGCATCCATTAATCGCCATGATCGAGCTAACAGTGTAGTCTGGCGCGATACTGGCTGCCGCCCTCCAAGATGAAGACCTTGCCTCAAGCGACGATGGAGCACCAGCGAATCGCGGTAGCGCAGACGAAGATGACGAGAGCGTTGACGAGGACTTCCAGGCCGACTCTGAGTCAGAAGTCGGCGAAGAATTCGATTCGGATCATCAAAGCAGCGGCTCAGACAGCGACGCTGAGATGGGAGAGGGTGGCGCGGATAGTGATGCTGCTGAGGCCGCAGTGCCAGAACGCCCCAAGAAGAAGCCAAAACTGTCATAATGATGGCCCGCTAACCATCTAAGGGCATGGAAAGGCTACAGAACGGGTTAAAAGCGGTGAGGATCCCGCAGTTTCTGCGACGCTTCCAACGTTCCATGCGAAATCGATCTAGTCGAACGTGCTTCGCGTCTTCCCGCTGATAAGGGCGTCTGACGCGCTGCTCACATGCTTTCCAAGAGCCATGGACTCAAGTCCGACCGACTCGATAGGGTTTTTAGCACACGTGGTAGTAATGCTACGACGGAAGAATCAATCCGGATCTGAGCAGGGTGTAGGGGGACATTACTACGAGACAGGGCTAGTATAAGTAAACGGGCCGATCTAACCCATTACGCCAGTTCGGCGGCGTCAGGGGAAAAGTTTAAATTCCGCGACCATGCCTAGTGCTCTTATTTCCAAGCTAGAAGTGATATGCATCTGCGTCTCGGCCATGACTCGGCATCAAACACATGGGTGCATGGATGCGGCGCTTGACGCGACATGCACGGACCCACCTACAGGCCATTACTGCACACTGAAGTCTAGTGGATGGTTCTACCCCAGCTCCAGATCGAGCAACGCGATTGCGATTCAGGGTGATGCAGGCGAAGGCAAGGAAAAGGCCTTGCGCGAATTCTTACAGGCCTTGGGTCTTAAATTGTGACGGTGGATCGGCAATGGTGCGAACCATGTACACCCCGCATCCAACCAGCACTATTGCACGCTTTCATCACTCACCGTCATGCTGATATAGATATAGCACAGCGCGCTCCGACTCAGGTGGGTGCTCATCGAAACCCACAACGCTTCGTTACGAGCTGTTCCACGACTGAACACATCCCAGATAGACCCACCCTCTGTACATCGACCCAAATCAATATGCGTTCACGAACCGGATGGTACGCGGTGCTCTCCCTTCACGACGGCAACCCTCTAACGTCGCTCCAGTCTCACCTGCCGGCAGCGAAAGCTCAAGTGTGATGAGAAGAAGCCCATATGTTCACAATGTACAAAGGCTTCAAGAGAATGCATCCCCAGCTCAGGAATTGTGTTCCGCCACCAACACAATGCCTCCATGAATGGCGACGACTCCGGCGACGAGAATTCACTGAAGGGCTTCTATGCATACAAGAACACATTCGATGAAGATACTATCTGGATGGACATCCCACGAAATGGTGTGTCACGTCTTAACGTAGTACAGTATTAAAGCTCACACGACCCAGTGACTTTCATCAACACCACAAATCCATACTTGGATCCATGTACGCCAGAGTTCGATACAATGTCTGCCGGCTCTATGGAATCACCAGCACCGTTTGAGCCTTGGCCACTTGCAACATGGCGCACAGCCAACAACTTTCATTCACATCCTAGCACACCTTCCAGTATGGGACCGGAATATGCTCCGACGAGTGTGCCAATGTGTTACACGCCAGAATTAGAGGCGTTGCCACCTCTTACACAATCAACTCCAACGTCCGCTGCAGCAACGCCAATTTCGCCGCCCGCTTCCCTTTGCAATCGCCGCATTCACCCCATCATCGACTACGCCACTTCATCAACACCGCCACCCATTGATCCCCGCCTTAGCTCCCCTTATGATCCTTCGACAGACTACATACCTCGATCAAGTTCAATAGCCAGCTCACGTCGCTCACCTCCTCGTTCCGACAGAGAGTCCCCACTCGACACAGGTCACGAGATCGCCTTTTTGTTAAGGTACTTTTCTGAAGGCCCCGGTTACTGGATGGACCTCAACGACCTTGGTACTTATTTCGCATCGTATGTACCCGTCAAGGCACGTGAGAACCCGTTGCTCAAGTATGCGGCAGTAGCCTGTGCAGCCAAGGCTCTTGCACGCCTCCAAGGCAGCAGAAGAAGTAGTATGCGCCCGAGTCGTACTGACATGTACCCTGAAGCATCAGTGGTTGATTGGAAGCACAAGGCCGCCGTATTTTATGACAATGCTGTATCCTTGTTGCTTCAAGCAGTCAAGAATGATACCAACTCTACACCGGACTCTACGGACTGCGAGCTAAGACACCACAACGGAAACATAGCGCAAGCATTCGATGCACAAGCCTCCAAACGTCGTCGGACTTCTAGCAGCGCCTCTTTCGTGTCCAATCCCGATGATCTACTAGCAGCTTCGGCCATCCTGTGTGTCTACGAATTCTTGGACACCTCAATCTCTGAGTGGGCCGGACATCTGAATGGAGCCAAGTCACTTCTAGTCCTCACACAAGAGCGTATGAAGCCTCTTCAGATGCCCTCACCTGGCTCTCCAGTTTCATCAGCTACGTACAACTTTGTCTCCAAAGCTCGCAGAGCTACTTTCTGGAACATTGCCAGACAGGACGTTCTCTCGGCCCGTAAGTCCCAGTACAGCATCAAGAATACGTAAGAGCTGACATGAAACAGTCATTAATAAAACTCACACAAGGCTTGATACAGAGGATCGTGCTTTATGGAGAGAAGCGGGCCTTCTCATCGACGAGCAAGGCTTCATCGTTCCAAGCAACAAACCTTCAAACACTTACCAAGGAGAAGCACAGAGTACAATGAGCGAAGATCTTATCTGCAATGCCCTCATCTGGCTCATGGCCAAGCTGGTCAACTACATGGCTGCTGGCGACTCTCTTACTACTAACGACATGGGATCATGGACTGGTGTCACTCAACGCACGTTGCTAGACTACTGGCACAGTCTACAAAACCAGTTTCAGGTATGGCACGACGGACTGCCAATAACTTTCCAGCCCTCCGCTCGAGTGGAACTCTCGCGTACTCCGGGTCGCCTCCTGAAAAGCGACAACGAATCCATGTTCACCGAAATTTGGTACAGCATCCCGATGTGCGCAGCCACCATGCAGACATACCACATGAGCCAGATCCTGTTATTCATGAACAAGCCTCACGAATCGACTCAGGGCGGCAGCACGGTATGTGCACGTCTTAACTCCTACCAATCGGTCCTGGCAGCTTGCCAAAAGCACAGCCGCGAAATCGTTGGCATTTCCCTGGCCTGTTCCGACGAAGCGGTACGCATCAATTCAGTTCAACCTTTATTCACCGCCGGACAATGCCTTAGCGATGCCCGGGAACGCCAAGTAGTCCTCAACCTACTTCAGGATGTGCAATCGAATATCGGTTGGTCAACGGACTACAGGGTTAAGCAACTCGTTGAGCAGTGGCAGTGGGAAGAGCAGGAAGCCATTGTACCCTGAATCCACTTTGGGGCTCATATAGTGGACACCAAAAGAAGCGAAGACGCCTCAGAACTCGCAATTCGCGCAGTAATTGAGTCAGTGGCAGCGCCCTGGTAGAGCCCGCATGCTCCACATGCCGATTTATCCGTGGAGATCCCAGTACGACTACATACGTCTTGTAAAAGCCTCCAGCGGCAAATACGTAAGGAGGCGAAGGGCAAACGAAAGGACTCATGACATGGTACGCCTAGGAGTACTGAACATCGGGGAATTCGGGAGAAGCATAACCTTGTCCAGACGACTTCTGGAACGTCATCTTAGACAATTTGGGGTACTCGAGTTCTGTACGAGGAACATTCTCGCCGAGCATACGACCGGTATGCAGCATAGTACAACAAACAGTACAAGGAACAAATTCAACGGTTACAACTCAAACTCAGTGTCAATTTGCATCACTGCTTGCCCTCCATCTCGACTCCCTGCCTACACCCTATCCTTACAAGCCGTCAACATAGCCAGGCACTAGAGCACGATTAGAGTTTCCTTCCAGAATCTTGATCCGACAACACGCTACACGCAACCCTGTGCCACCCTCCAGCCCAGGTGTTGTGGATCTGCACGTAGTGTATCATATCATGTGGCTTGACGCCTTCACCGCAGAGCCCGTGCACAGGAGAAATTTAGGATGCCTTGCATAGGTAGTATGTGCTCAACCTTGCCCTGCATATTCAACGCTGACACCGAATGACTGCCCGCTGACGAGCGCGTTCTAAGAGATGTCGGTGAGCGTGTATGACGAGACTTTCGTGCAAATGGTCGTTTGACGAATCGAGATAAGATACGTGGAGGTGTGGAGGTGTGGTCTTTGGAAATGCCAAATTCTTGACCCCAACCGTGCTTGCGGGACAAGTTCCGACCAATCAAGCACAGCCAGCGAATCGTAGCAGCTGTCTCTGACGAGAATCGCACATCATCAATTTTATGTTGTCAATATGCGAAGCACGCTCGGAATCGCGTCCCCGTGCCACCTTCTTGCCTGACGCTCAGGCAACCAATATGGTATCCCGTCTGCGCTCCCTTCGTAGTCTACCCCTGCTTGATGCCAACTTAAGGTTTGGGGTGCGGTGCCTCGTAACGAAAACCACCCTATATGTACCATACCCATGCCCGCTAGGAGTGGACTGCAGCGACGATCTGACGTCTCAAATCGACGCATCCCACCATAACGTCTTTTGGCGGTGAAGCCTGCCTGTCGTCATCCCTACTAGGGTGAGTGAAAGTGGCTTCGCTTCTTGGCTCTGCGATGCGGAGTTTTCGACGCGGAGTTTCTAATGCTAGCAGACGATACAGGGACATCAAACACACGCGATGCTTCTTCTATGTGCCTCGAAGAAGTGCGGGAAAAGAATAGTGGCCTGGCAGCTGAGACCACGAGTTGTGGTTAGTTGGCGGCGGCACCAACCCTATTTTCGGTGCACCACGGCGCCACATAAAACAGTTGAGACGAGGCACGGCAACCTTCTCGATGTTTCTCTTTGCACAAGATTCAAAGGGAACCAGCCACTCCATGTAAGATACTGCAACCGTGCCTCGATTCGGCAAGGGGGGAACGGACGAGCACGGGCGGGATGTCAACTGCCTTGCGTCGCGACGGCGCCTAGACTTAGAAGTGCTCAGGCGGCATCTTGTGGCTGGTTCACTGCGGCCCGGCGTGGACCCTACTCCACGTAGCAAAATGTACGGGCGTTTCAATGATTCTAGTCTCTTGTGCCTTTTGTTCGCGGAGTACACACCGCCTGTGATTGTTGGCCGCCATGTAATTGGCAATGCCTCGGTTTTGCGCTCGAATTTAAAAGTCTTGCATGTAACTCGCATCGATGATTAGGAAAATCCCATCAGATCCGCACGCGCGCATGGACCATCCGGTGAAGCTATTTTTTGTGCTAACACTGCATGCAACCTTCGCAGCCTCAACTCGTGGCTGGGTCAAGAATCTCAAACGACCTGCTTGAAGTGTCGGAAGAGGCAATCTCCAAAGCTTCTTGGCCGATGAACCACCGAACATCAGCTGTTAGTGACGAAATTCAAGACCAACGTTGACCACCTAATTGAGAGAGCCGAGACAACATCCTCGACACGCCCAGTGGTCAAGGCGAGATCGACAGAACGTGTGTACTTCACATGCTGCCAATACGGAGTCGCCGCTGATCCGGGTGGCGGCACAATCGTTGCCTTCTCGCCAGATGGTTGATGGAGTCGTTGGGAAGGGGGAAGAGGAGGGACGTCGGGCACCAGCCACGCGCGGTGGATATTTCTGCCTCTTAGCGTAGTGTGGCTTCTCATTGTGGCTGCTGTCTAGGTGATTCCATACATAGGAAGCTATAACTATTTTACTATTTTACTAAAATGCTAAGACTCTTAATAACTCTCTACTTATAGATATTTAGATATATATTATATAATATAATATATAGAGAAAGAAAATATCTATAATCTATATATATAAAGTTTTTTTTAAAAAGCTATATTTAAAAAGTTATACTTTAATTACTTCTTTTTTTCTACTAATTTAAAGAGTAGCAAATAGGTATAGGTTCTGTTAAGGTAAGTTATTATATAATATAACTATAACCTAACCTATACTTTAACTTATATTTTCTCTATAAGTTAAGTTAATATAAGTTAAAGTTAATAAAAAGTAAGTTAAGTTAAAGTTATATTACGTAATAACTTATATAAGTTATAAATATAAATATAAAATATCTATACGAATTATAGTATAATTATATAGAATAATATTATATAACTTATTTAAAACTTATAACTTACTAGGTATCTATAACTTCTATTTAACTAAACTGCTTAAAATTCTTAACTTATATAATAAGTTAATATTATACTTATAACTTACAATTAACTTTAAGTAAGTTATCTATATCTATTTGCTAGCCTGCTAATTTTAAAATATTTTAAAAACTATAATAGATAAGTAAAAACTTTATATATATAAAATATAGATCTAATCTTTCTCTATATTTTATATTATATAATATATATTAATATTTATAGATAAGAAGATATCTAAGATCTTAGCAATTTAGTAACGTTAGTAATTACTTAGTAATTCCCATGTATGGTGATTCTAAAGCATGCTCATACATAATTTGCTATCATGAAATGCTCACGTCTCCACAAGCGCATCAGTCGAGGAGTTGTTGAGAGCCATTCAATAAACCAACGCACTTGCTTCGTGGCCATCGATAGCTCGATCTATAGATGAAGATTGCAGCACAAAGTGGTCGCCGAGATCGCCCGACTAACCTGCTCATGATGGTTGTATCGATTCGATAGTGAGGATGATCTGCTTGTCAAATCATCGACGCACTAATGTTTGACCCGGGTGGGGGGTCCCAGCTTGTGTTCGAGCGTTCCCTTCCCGCTTCAATCCATCCGGCTGGGAACAAGTCAGGAACGATCGATCCGGCAGCACGTGAGATGACGCAAATTGCGTGACCGGAAGTAACCTTCCGCACTTGTGCATACAGCCATGTTCACATGATTACACGAAAGCTTTAAGACAAATTCATGTCATTCTCATTACATTCTCTCCAAATAATATTGCTGTGCACGTTTGCTCATAGGTTGTGTCAAGTTGTTCAAGTCGTGTTTCCAGCAACGCATTATGGGTGCAACTGAACAAAACTAAGGCTGATACATGCGCGCTGCGCCTTATTGAGAATCGCACGAGCCATCATTTGATGACATGGTTTCTAGATTACATCTGCTACTCTATACCTCCTGAAATCAAATGGGTCCAACCGCTCCGCCTGAGCTGTGGTCAAAACAAATGAGTGATGTGTAGTTAACAAGCGCCACAAGCCTGCACAAGCATGCCGTTAGTCCAATTTGAGTAACTTCATCCTACTGAATTCGAGGTCGGGCCGTCCAGGCACGGAAGTGCACACACGTTATCCTCATTAAAGTACTGTCCTGCAGATCAGGCACCAAGGTCATACTGGGTCTGTTCAAGCAGGCTTCGATGTGGGGCAGACGTCGGGGGAGATCTGATCAAGCGCATTAAACGTGACAGATCAAGCAGCGCCGCGTGCGTCTAGAGTCCAATTTGCACATACGCTGAATCATGTGTAGATGCGCACGATGCGCAAATCCATGATTCAAAAGGAACAAGCCGTTGAGGTTCACAAAGATCGATAGGCACTTATCGTGAGAAACAGGGTTGGGCTCAGATGACATGGCGAGGTATTTCCCTACGCAGCAGTGACAGCTGATGTATGCAAGAGTGGGAATGTGTTCCGACTCAGACAATGTCTGCTAGCACGTTGCCATCTTGCAGCCCAGTCAAATCACCCAGGTTATTCTAGCGATTCATACTCTTGTGGCTGGACTGCTAGAGCTATTGAATCTAGCGAGTATACATCCGGCTTCTCACTATCCGACGGGCTTGTCTATCCACAGCAATTGATCTTGCTGCATTAGGAAACAGTCTTAATTTAACCGCTGTGTACTGCCTTAGAATTTTCTGGTATGCTTAGCCACTGTCAGGCAAAAAGTCTCGAATTGACCCACTGAGGGGCTAGTCATGGAACCCAAAGAAGTCTCGCAGTGCGGCAGTTGGATCTAATCCGAATTGCGATAGCTAATCTCTTGGGCAATTGCCGAGCTTGGTTTTTGTCAACAGTGGATCCAGCTTGAATGCTATCCACTCTTCAGGCTAGCGTACCATGGTTCGTCAAGGCCGAAAGCGGACACCACAGGCATTGCATGTTGTTCCTTGAGGCCTGCATGCATACAAGATAGAATAGATTGTTGGTGTCGCGAATAGCCACAACGGTTAGAACGGCGCAATACAGGAGCTATCGTTCCTCTAGTGCAACCACCGGTCGGCATGTCCCGCTAGGTCACATGTTGAAGTACTCCAATGAAACAGCGGGTTTGCGATAGAACTCTAGTCTCTTAGCTGGGTTTCCTTGCCAGCAAGCGAAGCCATGACTAGTATTTCTCCGGCAGCGTTAGTCCCCGCATTTTGGGTGCCAGTCGGAACTTTTGCAGCAAGATGTTGTGCATGACCTTCAACACAACCGACTGGGTGGGCTTCAGTTGAATGGACCGACTGGCTCGAAGGTATCGCGCCATTGCGGCGCTCCAACTTGTCGTTGTAAGGACCGATTTGTGTTCTCGCTGCAGGAGGTCGATCGTGCGAAACTGACATGTACCCAGCGTTGCTGTCAGTGGAACCAAGGTGTATCTTCTCAGGTACCTCAAGAGTAACATCTGTAGACTCTTTGAAAGCATGTGCTTCTTGGTACGCTTTACTTGCGTCATCCAAGGATGTTGTGAGGTCGTGCTCATGTTGGCTCTTTCCTTCGTTTTGTCGTGCCTTAGCAGAAACATTACCCGCCTCGTTGTCGCCATCTCCTCCTGCTCTAGGAGATTCCTCGTTAGAGAAATCTTGGAGCAACGGGATCCCTTCATCTAAGTCTCGATTTTCTGGTTTGGCAGTATCATGAGATCCGCCATTGGTTTGCTGGGAGCTTCCGACGCTCATAGCGGTATTGAAACTCGTGTAGGTAGTTATTTCTGTCGGCTTAGAGACTTCTTCGGTCGATACCGGCTTAGTGTCACTCGGCGTCCCAGTCCAACTTCCCATTGGGATATTTTGCCGCGGTTGTGTTCTCCGCACCAGTCTTCGCGCCCGAGCGTCCATCGGAGCAGCGTCGAGCTGAGTCGTATCCCCCACAGCTGTGTATGAGACAGCCGCAGCCGCAGCCGCAGCATTTGAATCTGGCTCGTTGCTGGTACTGACGGATCTTTTCCCGCCCTTTTTCCTCTCGGATCCCTCCTCGTCGTTCCACACATCGACCCACTCTTTGCCAACCTTCTTCATGCCTGTAAACTTCAAGAACGTCTTTGCACTGCCACTAGTATCCAGATGCTCGCCGTTCTCAGGTGGCGCGTATCTACCCGGAACGTAGGTCTCGTCGCTGCGAGCATAGTTCTGACTTGGCCGATAATCTTCACGGAATTCGACCTCGACTGCGAACCTAAAGCGCTTTCGAATAGGCCGAGTGTCCTCATTGTGACCATCCTGTGATGAGGTGGTTGTTGGTTGAGCTGAAGTTTCGGATGATTGCGACAATGATCGCGGTCGCTTCTCACCCTGTGATTCGTTCACCTCCTTCGTTCGTAAATGTCCCGGGCTCGACTCGACGCCCGACAGCCAAT
>Ga0265780_10005864_pt1 | contig 15430 bp, 7 predicted proteins | sample P1T30metagenome_FD_192432 | JGI IMG/M metagenome (GOLD analysis project Ga0265780, IMG submission 192432) | Plant litter microbial communities from East Loma Ridge, Irvine, California - P1 T30 | ecosystem: Environmental > Terrestrial > Plant litter > Unclassified | place: USA: California... | reverse complement strand
GGCGTAGGGGTCCCCCTCCCGGGCGGCGCGCAGGAACCACGAAAACGTCTGGTCTTGTTCGATCGAAGTTTGCTGGCGGCTCATACGATTCTTTCGGCAAAGCAGGGGCTTGCCAAAATCTTATCGACGCCACGACGTACCGGGTTTGCGAGCGCACAATCGTGCGGCCCGGGGATGCCTTATTTCGGTGCGGTTTCCTGTTGCTGCAACGCGTACTTCTCCAGGTATGCCGGCACTTTGGCCGCGGCGATCCTGTTCAGCGCCACCAGCAGGTCGGGCGGCAGCTGCGCCAGGCGATGCGCGCGGCCCAGGTGGCGCCCGATATGGATCAGCACCTCGGCAGCCACTTCGGCATCGGCCTCGGCCCGGTGGGCGGCGCTGCGGAAGGCGATGCCGAGCTGGCGCGACAGGTTGCCGAGTTTATAGCTGGCCATGCCGGGAAATACGCGGCGCGACAGTTTCAGCGAGCACACCAGGCTGGCGTGGCCGCAGCGATGCCCCAGCCGCGCACTTTCGGCCAGCAGGAATTTTTCGTCGAAGCTGGCGTTGTGGGCCGACAAGGTATCGCTGCCGATGAAGTCGATCAATTCGGGCACCACGCGCGTATCGGGCGGCGCCGCATCGACCATGGCCTGGGTGATGCCCGTCAGCGACGTGATGAACGATGGGATGCGCGCGCCCGTGTTGACCAGCGAAACGTACCGCTCGGTGATGCGCCCCTCGACGATGCGCACTGCCGCCACCTCGGTGATGCGGTCGCCGAACGCCGGCGAGAGCCCGGTGGTCTCGAAGTCGAGCATGACAATGGGGCGGTCGAATACACTCATCCGGGCTCCTAGCCGAACTTGCGCTGCGCGTCGAGCGCCAGGCCGGCGCCGATGCTGCCGAACAGGTCGCCCTCGACCTTGCGCGCGTTCGGTACCAGCGCCGCGATCCGTTCGCGCAGCAGGCCGACGCCGCTGGAACCACCGGTGAAAAACACGGTGTCGACCTGGTCCACGGTGACACCCGCGTCTGTCAAGAGCTGCAGCACGGTGCGGTCGATCGCATCGACCAGCGGCAGGATGGCATGCTCGAAATCGGCGCGCTGCACCACCAGTTGCTCCGGTGGCGCCAGGCGGTCGAGGTCCATGGTGGCGCTGGCGCCGCCCGACAAGGCAATCTTGCCCTCCTCGACCTTCATCGCCAGCCAGTGGCCGGCGCGTTCGTCGATCAGCGTCTGGAGGCGTTCGAGCTTGCTGCGCTCGCGCGCGTCGCGCACCAGGTCGGCCAGCTGCGTGATGCTCTTGCGCGTATAGGCCTGGTTGATCGTGTGCCAGGTGGCGAGATTGAAGTAATAACTGGACGGAATCTGGGCGCCGCCGGTGAGCATGCTGCCGTAGCCCAGCAGCGGCATCACCGACGCCAGGCTCAGGTATTTGTCGAAATCGGTGCCGCCGATGTGGACGCCGCCGGTGGCGAGGATGTCGTTGCGGCGGTCGGTGCGCCCGGCCCGCTGGGGCGACAGGCGCACCAGCGAGAAGTCCGACGTACCCCCGCCAATGTCGGCGATCAGCACCAGTTCCTCGCGGTCGATCTGCGATTCGTAGTCGAATGCCGCGGCAATCGGCTCGAACTGGAAGCTGACCTGGCGAAAGCCGACCGAACGGGCGATGTCGGACAGCGTGTTTTCCGCTTCCTTGTCGGCCGCGGGATTGCCGTCGATGAAAAACACCGGACGGCCGAACACCGCGTGCTGGAAGGTTTCGCCCGCCTGCGCCTCGGCGCGGCGTTTCACCTCACCAATGAACTGGGCCAGCAGCAAGCGGAACGGCAAGGCGCGCCCGGCCACTTCGGTCTGGCCGTCGATCAGGCTGGTGCCCAATAAACTCTTGAGCGAGCGCATCAGGCGCCCTTCGTAGCCTTCCAGGTAGTTCGCCAGCGCCGCGCGACCGTAGCTGACCTCGTCGTCATCCGCATTGAAGAACACGACGGACGGCAGCGTGGCCTTGCCATCTTCCAAGGCGAGCAGGGACGACTTGCCGGGCTGGACCCAGCCGGCTGTGGAATTGGACGTACCGAAGTCGACGCCGCACGCGTTTGCCATGAAGACCTTTCTGTAGAAGGGGCGGCATCTTACCAGATTTCTCGGCGGATTTCTCTGCGCGATTTCTCGGCAAAACACGGCACCCTTGCATCCAGGTTGCGCAAGGGCAACGCCATGGTAACGCATAAGCTGCCCTGCACAGTCACAGGTCGATCTGGGCAGCAATACGGTCGGCCACATCCGGATCGGTGCTCCGCACCGCATCCACCAGGACCTGCAGCGAGGTGCCGCAGGCAAATACCAGCACGTCGCCGGGCGAACACAGCTGCAGGCCAAGCCGGACGGCGCTGGCAGCGTCGAGTTCGCGGTGCAGCGTGTCGGACAGGCCGGCCTGCTCGCGCGCGCCCTGCAGGATCAGGTCGGCGGTGGCGCCGGACGGCCGCGTGCGCAGTTCGGCCTCGTAGACGACCATCTCGTCGAACCGGGCGCCGCAGGTGCGGCCGATGTCGAGCAGCTCGGCCTCGCGGCGGTCGCCGGGCGCCGTGACCACGCCGACCAGCTGGCCCGGCAGCATGGCGCGCGCCATGTCGGCCAGGGCCGTGTAGGCGGCGGCATTGTGCGCATAGTCGACGATGACGGTCACGCCGCGCACATCGAATACATTCGCGCGCAGCGGATTGGTCTTGCCGTCCGAGACAAACGTGGACAGGCCGTCGGCAATCGCATGCTGGTCGAAACCGGCCGCCATCAGCCCGGCGGCGGCGGCCAGCGCGTTGGCGATGTTGTAGCGGGCGATGCCATTGAGCGCGCAGGGCATGGCTTCCACGCGCAGCAATTCGTGGCGCCGGGTGCCGTCGGCAATGATCACGGCGTTATCCTGCAGGTAGACGGCGCGGCCGCCCCGGTCCAGGTGCTGGAGCAGGACCGGGTTGTCGGCTTCCATCGAAAAATAGACGATTTCCACACCTGGACGCACGCGCCGGCCCATGGCCACGCACAGCGGGTCCTCGGCGTTGAGCACCACCGCGTGCGATGCGGACGACGCCACGACCGCCTTGACCTGCGCCAGGTCCTCGACCGTATCGACGCCATCCAGGCCCAGGTGGTCGGCGGTCACGTTTAGCACGATGCCGACATCGCAGCGGTCGAACGCCAGGCCCCGTTTCAATATGCCGCCGCGCGCGGTTTCCAGCACGGCCAGCTCGACCTGCGGGTCGGCCAGCACCGTGCGCGCCGACCAGTAGCCGGTGCAGTCGCCGGTGGCGACGCGCTCGCCGTCGATGAATACGCCCTCGGTGGTGGTGACGCCGGTCAGCAGGCCGGCCATGGCGGCGCTGTGGGCGATGATCAGCGACGTCGTCGTCTTGCCGTTGGTGCCGGTGACGGCAATCAGGGGGATGCGCCCGTCCGAGTCGCCCAGCAGGCTGTCGACGATGGCGTCGCCGGCGTCACGCGCCATGCCGACTGTGGGGTGTTCGTGCATGCGCACGTCCGGCATCGCGGTGATGGCGACAATCGCCCCACCCTGCTGTTTCAGCGGCACGCCGATATCGAAGCACGCGATATCGATGCCCACGACATCCAGGCCGATGGTGGCGGCCGCGCGCACGCACAGGCGCCGCGTGGCACTGGGCAGGCTGTCGGTGACGTCCTCGACCGTCCCGCCGGTGGCCAGGTTGGCGCGGGCACGCAGGCGCACGGCCTGTCCGTTGCGCACGACGCTGTCCAGCGTAAAGCCCTGGCGGGCCAGGACGTCCTCGACATGCGCATCGACGACGATCGCGCTGAGGATGTTGATATGGTCGGCGCTGCGCAGCGGATTCTGGTTTTCGATGTCGACGAGCTGGCGGACCGAGTGGACGCCGTCGCCCATGACCTGGGCCGGCCGGCGCCACGCGGCGGCCGCAATGCGCCCGCCCGCCACCAGCACGCGGAACGAATTTCCCGGGACTGATTGCTCGACGATGACGCCGGCGCCGCCGGCATCCGCGAACGCCTGCGCGACTTGCGCCGCATCGCCGCATTCGGCGGCCATGTCGCCGGCGCCGGCGCGCAGCGGCTTGATGGTGGCGGGATAGCCCAGGCGGCGCGCGGCGCCGAGCGCGCTGTCGAGCGTGGTCGCCACTTCACCCTCGGGCACCGGGATGCCCGCGTCACGCAGCAGGGCCATCGACAGGCGCCGGTCGCCGGCAATCTGCACCGCCACGTGGCTGGCCGAGCCGGTCAGCGTATCCTGCAGGCGTTGCTGCTTGCTGCCCCAGCCGAGCTGAAACAGGTTGGCTTCTTCGGCCAGGCGCTGGGTGGGAATCCCACGTTCATGCGCGGCGGACAGGATGGCCGCCGTGCTGGGGTCGATGGCATACTGCAACGCCGTCGCGCGCAGTTGCGCCATGTGCGGGGCCAGATCGACATGTTCGCCCCGGCTCAGCGCAACGACGAGCTCGACCGCAAGTCGGAATGCCGGCGCCACCACGTTTTCCAGCTGGTAGGCGCACACCACGCGGAACTGGCCCGGGTGGCCGGTGACGGGGCGGGTGCGGCCGTAGCTGGCCGGCGCCCCGGCCTGGCATTGCAGGTCGAGTGTGACCTGCTCGACCACGCGCGCCATGTACGTCCCCTCGCGCAAGCGCTGGCCGAATCCGCCAAGCTGGCCGGTGGGCAAGGTGTAGCCTTGCAGCGACGGGAGCAGACGCAAGAGAGCGTCTGAAAAGCCGGGAAGGTCCTTCGAGGACACGCCATACAGCGCTTCCAGGTCGAGCACCGACAGCAGGCAGGGTGTGTCTGCGTGCAGGTTGGGACCACGCAGAAAACGTTGTTCGAGGATACGCACGCGCACTTCCTTCTCATAATAATCTTGCCTGACCGAGGCAGCGGGTCCCCGCCGCCGCCCCGATCGTCTTGCCTTAGTGATCGAGCAGTTGCGAGTACATCCTGGTTGCCATCAGGCCAACGGCGCTGTGATGATTCATGGGCGACATCAAACTCGCCAGCAGGGCCATGGCCTGCCCCTTCCCAGGCATCGCCGCAATTTGTTCTTCCAGCAAATGCAGCTCGGATTCGCCCGCACCCATCTGGTCCGGACGTCGTCGGATCAAACCACGGGCAGGATGTTCGCTATCACGTGCCATTTGACCAACATTCGCCAGCATACGCTGTCGAGCACGATGGCTCAACACTCTTGGCTGATTCTCGCCGGCAACACGCTGCACGCCTTCTTCGGCGTCGGGCTGCGCGTCGGCCCGCGGGCTCGCGATCCAGTCGCGCAGCACCTGCTGTTCATAGGGGCTGAAGACCCCGAACATCTCGGCTTTATCGCCCTGGATCAGGCCCCAGAAGCGGCTTTGCTCGGGATCGGCGCCGCGCGCGATCCACCCGGCTTTCTCCAGCGCAACCATGAAACCAGGTACGTTATCGGGCGAACCGAGCCAGTCGTTGATCGATTTGCCCGCAACGCGGCAGTAGTCGGAGTGCATGTTCTTGCCGGTGACGCTCTTGGCGGCCATGATGCCCGTCAGCTCGGCGTCCAGGTCGAACGATGCGATGGTGGAATTGGTCGACGCGCCCAGTTCATTGAGGCGGTAGCCGTCGATGACGCGGCGATAGAAGTCGCCGCTGTCGCCGACACGCGGCATGAGGTTCTTCAGCGCTTCCACGGCCTTCTGCGCATGGCCGTTCGACGCATTGTCGACGGTGACGTGCAGCGTAAAGTAATAAGGGTCGATGCCCAGTTCGTTCAGCTCGTACGAAGTGATCAGCAGGTGCAGCGGCAATTGTTCGTAGCCGAGGTTGAAGCCGATTACTTCCGGCAAATACTCGTCGGCGTTATTGGCCAGGGCCAGCTGGATCGCGCCCTGCACGAAATGGCTGTCGTCCAGCTGCTGCCAGCCGTCGCAGCCGTGCACGGCAACGAGTTTGCGGAAAATCGTGACGTGGTTCTTGTCGGGCGCGCCGTCGCCAAGTTCTTCAAGGTAGGTCTTGATGAGCGGGTGGAAATCGGGATTGTCCCAGTGGCGCAGCAGGCCATACAGCCAGGAGCCGTCGACCAGCTTCGTGGGCGCCACCGCCTTGATGAAATACAGCGCATGGCTGCGGTTGCTGAAGTAGCGCCGTGGCGCGCCATTCTTGCGCGCAGCCAGGTAGTCGCGGTACTCCGCGCCCACCGCTTCGGTGCGTTCCATCATCCAGGCCGTCAGGTCGTCGAGGCTGGCAGGCAGGTCGGAGGGGATCGCCTGGACGGCAGCGATCTGGTGCTCGAGGAAGGCCTGGGCCGCGCCCTTGTTGTCTTCCGGATGATTGTACAAATCGAAATACAGCGCGCGCGCGGGCGCGACGTCCTGGGCAACGATCGATGCGGCAGCCTGTGGTGCGGAATCAGGGTGCAGGTACTCGGCGAGGAATGATGGCTTCATAGTCTTGCTTCATGAAAGTTCGTCCTGGGGACAATGCCAAGATTATGCAAAACATAAGACTGAGCGTTAAGGGGTACGCGTCCTGCATCGGTGTAAGACGAGGCTTACAGCAGGGATAGAGCCGCCCGTTTGACGCGGGAGTGACCCGGCATGTTCAAGGCAGCAGCGTGCGCGCGTCCCGTCCGCGCTGCTCGAGCTGCGTAACAACCTCCGCTGCCAGCGCCCGCAGCTGCGCCATGTGTTCCGGCGTGAATGTGCGTGGCCGGCGGTCGATCACGCACAGGGTCCCAAGCGCATGCCCATCCTCGGTCACCAGCGGCGCCCCGGCATAAAACCGGATATTCGGGTCACCGGTGACCAGCGGATTGGCCGCAAACCGCGCATCCCGCGTGGCGTCGGGCACCACCATGACTTCGCCGGGGACCTGGATCGCATGGCTGCAAAATGCATGCTCTCGCGCCGTCTCCGCGGCTTCCAGGCCGACGCGCGCCTTGAACCACTGGCGCCGGTCGTCGATCAGCGAGATCAGTGCGATCGGTACGTCGAACGATGCAGCCGCGGCGCGGGCGAGCGCATCGAACTGCGCCTCGGGCGGGGTGTCGAGCACCTGCAGGCCATCCAGTTTGGCCAGCCGGAATAATTCCTGATCGTCTTCCGTTGGTCCGCGCCTGCCCGCGGCGGCTTCGACCGCGCCGTGCAGCGTCTGCGCCAGCTCTTCCAGCGAATACGGTTTCGGCAGCAGCGTAAAACCGTGCCGCTGTTCGCTGGCCAGCACGCTGCTGTAGCCGCTCGAGAGCACCAGCGGCAGCGCCGGATAGCGGCGCCGCACTTCCTGGCCCAGCGCGAAGCCGCCCATGCCGTTCATGACGACGTCGGAAAACACGGCCGCGAAGCGCGCCGCGTCGGCGTCGAGCTCCGCCAGGGCCGCTTCGGCGCTGCTGGTCATGACGGTCGTGTAATCGAGCTCTTCAAGGCTCTGGCGCACGATGGCGGCGAGATCCGGGTTATCCTCCACGACCAGGATGCAGCGCCCGCCGCCCCGCACCAGGCCGGATGCGCGCTGGGTCGGCGCTTCCTGTGCGCCGGGATCGTGCGCGCGCGGCAGGTACAGCGTGAATACCGTGCCCGCGCCGACGGTACTGTCGACCAGTATCTCGCCGCCGGACTGCTTGGCGAACCCGAACACTTGCGACAGCCCCAAACCGGTGCCATGGCCGCTGCCCTTGGTGGTAAAGAAGGGTTCGAAAATCTGCGCGAGGAGCCCGGGCGCAATGCCCTTCCCGGTATCGCTCACCGACACGGCGACGAAAGCGCCGCGCACGGGGGCCTGGCCGCGCACGGACGGAATGCCGTCCGCTTCGCGCACGGCGATGGTGAGCTGGCCGCTGCCATCCATGGCGTCGCGCGCGTTCACCGCCATGTTCACGATGGCCGTATCGAACTGGCTCGGGTCGGCGTCGACGAAACAGGCGGTGGGCGCCAGTTCGAGGCGCATCCGGATCCGCGCGCCCGTCAGGCTGCCGATCATCTCGCTGACCATCTGCACATTGCGGCCGGCGTTGAAGATCTCTGGCCGCAGCGACTGGCGCCGCGCGAATGCCAGCAGCTGGCCGGTGAGCTTCGCCGCCCGGGTGACCGCGTCCGAAATCGCATCCATGTAGCGCTTGCGCCGCTCCATGTCCAGCGGCACCAGGCGCAGCAGGTCGATCGACGTGCGCACCACGGCCAGCACATTGTTGAAATCGTGCGCCACGCCGCCGGTCAGCATGCCGATCGCTTCGAGCTTCTGCGACTGGCGCAGCGACTCCTCGGCCACGCGTTCACGCGTGACGTCCCGCCCCACCGCGTGGATCATGCCGTGGTCCGGCACCGCGGTCCAGTCGAGCAGGCGATAGCTGCCATCGCTGGCGCGGTAACGGTTTTCGAAGGCCAGCGTGGTTACACCCTGACTCAGTTTGGAGACTTCGGCGGCGGTGCTGGCAAGATCGTCCGGATGCACGAATTCCGCCAGCAGTTTGCCCACCATCTGTTCTTCGGTCCAGCCAAGCAGCCGCGTGGCCGAGGGATTCACGGCGCTGATCGCCCCGGCGAAGTCGCACACCAGCATCAGCTCCTGAGACAGGCCCCAGATGCGGTTGAGCGCGCGCTTGTTATGGGTTTCCAGGCGCTTGCGCTCGTCGATATCGGTCGACGTGCCGATCCAGCGCTGGATGCACCCGTCCGCGCCGCGCTGCGGAAACGCCCGCACCAGGTGCCAGCGGTACTGGCCGTCGGCGCGGCGGATCTGGTATTCGGTCTCGAAAAACGCACCCGACGCCACGCAGTTGCGCCAGATCCGCGCCGCCTCCGCCGCATCGTCCTTCTGGACGATCCCGATCCAGCCCTGGCCCAGCAGATCGCCCGCGTCCATGCCGCTGTAGTCCCAGGCGCGCGCATTCATCCAGTCGATCTCGCCATTCGCGTCGGCGGTCCAGACCAGGTTTGGCAAAGCCTGCGTCAGCGCCTGGAACTGGGCCGCGCTCTCGGCCACGGCGAGTTCGGCGGCCTTTCTCTCCGTGATGTCCTGCACCACCCCAACCATGCGGTCGGCGGCGCCATGGCTGTCGCGCTCGAAATCGGCGCGGCGCAGGATCCAGCGCAGAGCCCCGTCATTGCGGCGGCGGATGCGGTATTCCACCTGCAGCGCCGTCGACTGGTCGGCGCGCGTATCGGCGTTCGAGCGCGCGGCCGCGTCTTCAGGCAGCACCAGCGCTTCGAGGCTGCCGATGTCGATCTGGGGCGCGTCCGGCAGGCCGAAGATGCGGTTGAAGCCACTGGTGGTCATGACAGTGCCGGTGGCCAGCTCCACGGTAAAAGTCCCGACGCCGCCGGCCGCCTGCGCCTGATCGAGGCGCTGCTGCGACTCGCGCAGCGCGGCGTTGGCGTGTTTCAGGGCGGTCTGCTCGATGACGATGGCGAGCACGGCGCAAGGCTCGCCGGCGTCGTCGAACAAGGGCGAATAATCGAGGTCGAAGCGGCGCTCCTCGAGCGTTCCGCCCCGCGCGAGCATGAACGGCATGTCGCGGTAACTGAGCGACGCGCCGGCCAGCACCTGGTCGATGACCGCGCCGTTGAATCCGGCCGCTTCCGGCCAGGCCGTGCGCACGCTGGTACCGAGGACGCGTTCATGGCGGTCACAGATGACGACCCGGTAGCCGTCGTTGTAGAGCAGCAGGCCGTCGGCGCCGCACAGCAGGGCCATCGGCGTCGGTGAACGCAGCACCATTGCCAGCGCGGAGGTCAGCCAGCGCGGCCATCCGTCCAACGGCCCGAACGCGCTGCGCCCCCAGTCATGGGCGAGGATATCGCCAGCCATGGCGGAACTGCCGAGGGTGCGCGCAAAAGCGCCGCTGGAAGGTGGTATCGGCATCGAGGTCGGGTGGATTGGTCGGAACGGCGAACGCCGGACATTGTACCTGCGAAACAATCCTCACTCACGCACGGCAGCGGCGCCAGCCTGAACCGGCACAGTGGCGCTGCTGGCTGCGGCCTGGTTGCGCCCGGCCGTCTTCGCCGCGTACAGCGCAGCGTCGGCACTGGCGAACAGGGCCGCAGCATCGATACCGGCGTCGGGCCGGCAGGCATGCACGCCGGCACTGATCGTGACGATCCCGAAATCGCTGGCGCGGTGCGGCTCCTGCAGCGCCACGACGGCCGCGCAGATACGGCGCGCCACGGCGAGGCCGCCCTGTGCATCGGTGTTCGGCAGCAGCACGGAAAATTCCTCGCCGCCATAGCGCGCCGCCAGGTCGCCGGGCCGGCGTGTCGCCGCGTCGATGGCCGTGCTGACCAGCTTCAGGCAGGCGTCGCCCGCGATGTGGCCGTAAGTGTCGTTGTAGCGCTTGAAAAAATCGATGTCGATCATGATCAGCGCCAGCGAGGCCTGCTGGCGGCTGGCGCGCGCCAGTTCGGTATCGATGCGCTCGCCCAGGCAGCGCCGGTTCGACAGTCCGGTCAGCGCATCGGTGCGCGCCAGGCGGTCGAGCTTGGTCACGCTGTCCTCCAGCGCCGCGCGTATCTGGCGCAGTTCCCGTTCCATTCCGTCACGGATCAGGATCTGGCGGAACAGGCGGTAGCCGATGAAGAACAGCACGGCCAGCAGCGCGGCCAGGACAGCGCATTCGCGCCACGTTTCGGCCCACCAGGAAGCGAAGATCTCGTCCTTCGCCAGCGCTGCGGACACCACCAGCGGATAGCCGGGCAGCTTGCGGTAGCTGTACTGGCGTTCGACATGGTCGAGGTTGGCGACGCGCAGCCCGGTGCCGCGCGGCCCGAATTCGCGCATCAGCGTAAATACCGGGCCCTTGCCGATATTGCTGCCGATCGCGCTGGCGACAAACGGCCGGCGCGTTATCAGGGTGCCGTCGCCCAGTGCCAGCAGCATGGCGCCCTGGTGGCCGAGTTCGAAGCCATTGTAATAATCCTGGAAATACTGGATCGGCACGCTGGCCATCACCACGCCCATGAAATTGCCGCCGGCGTCCTGCAAACGGCGCGTCATGGGCAATACCCAGACGTTCGAGGAGCGGCTGCGGATCGGCTTGCCGATGCGGATGCCGCGGTCGAGATGGGTCTGGTGATAGCGGAAATACTCGCGGTCGGCATTGTTGGCGTCGTCGGGCACGCGCCCGACCGACGACACGACCCACCTGCCCGCCGCATCGAACACGAACAGCGCCTTCAGCGACGGCGTGTTGTTGACGCGCGCCTCCAGCAGCCGGTGCAGGCGCGGCAACTGCTGCGGGCCGACACCGTCGCCTTCGACCCGTTCGACAATGCCGAACAGGATCGACTCGACCAGCTCCACGGTCTTCTCGGCGTGCTCTGCCGCGGCCGCGGCGATATTCGCCGTCGACACCTGGCTCTCCTCGAGCTGGTCGTAATACGTGTGGTAGCGGCTTAGTCCTTCCAGGCAAATCATGGCAAAGGCCACCAGTGCGATGAAGACCACCGCGCCGAAGGTGACCGGGCGCTTCTTGTTTTCGAGCCGGCTGATGCGCGAGGGTGCGCCAGGCCCGCCATGGCCGTCGCCATCCTGTTCACGGAGCGCCGGCGCAACCGGCGCCGCGGGCTTGCCGGCGAGGCGGCGCAACAACGATGACAAGATGTGAAGACCCAAGTCGTTTCCCGGAAAAGCGCACCATGGTGGTGCCGTTTGCGTTGATGGTACTTGATCCTGCCGGTCCATCCAAGCCGGGCGTGTGCGCCAGGAAATCGCCGGGTCAGTGGGCCACGGCGCTCGCCGGAGGCACGCCCTGCCCTGCACGCGCCAGCGCCGCATCGGCGCTGAGGTGCTGGTACAGGATGGTCGCGCCGACCAGGACCAGCACCACGCCACCGATGAGCTCTGCCCGCTTGCCGATGGCCGCACCCAGCAGGCGCCCCAGCAGCACGCCAATGGTCACCATGACAGTCGTGGCGAGGCCGATGGCCAGTGCCGCGTGCACGATGTTGACGTTGATGAACGCCAGCCCGACACCGACCGCCATTGCATCGATGCTGGTGGCCACCGCCGTCAATGCCAGCGCGACCACGCTTTGCCCGGCCGGACTGTCGGCTTCCTCCTCATCGTCATCATGCAGGCCGGCCCAGACCATGTGCCCGCCCAGGCCGAGCAGGAGGAAAAACGCGACCCAGTGGTCCCATTCGGCGATCCACCTGCTGGCAAACGAGCCGAGCGTCCAGCCGATGACCGGGGTGATGGCTTCGATGCAGCCGAACAGCAGGCCGATGCGCAGCGCCTGCAGGAAGCGCGGCTTCGACATCGCCGCGCCTTTGCCGAGGGCGGCGGCGAAGGCGTCGGTGGACATGGCGAGGGCCAGGAAGATCAGTGCGGTGATGGTCATGGTGATGGTCGACAGGCCGGGCGCAGGACGCAAGGACACCTTCCGCGCCCGACCTCTGCAGGAAGAAGTGTCGATGGTCTCGCCAACCCGAATACGGCATGGGCGCGCGTGCCACGGCCAGGCCGAGAATGTTGACACGTGCACTCCTGAATGATTCAGAAGCCGGCTACTCCCCAAAGAGTGCCGCCATTGTAGCCGAACGAAATACGTTTCGGAAAGGCTACTTTGGCGCCCCCGCCGGTACTTTTCTCGTCGCAACTACACAGTTTCTGTGAGGCACTTGTTTCTGAGCTAAATCAAAAACCCCCAGAACGGGGTGGGTACCATCGATTGCTCGCAAGGGTTAAATCACTCCGGTTTCAAAAAACGTGTTGTCCTGAATCAGCGTTGCAAAATCTTTAAGGAAACGTCCCTATGCGACTCGACAAGCTGGCGAACGATTTGCAATGCATCAGCGACGCAAATCGCGCCATTCGCCTCCAGGTCGCCACTGACGAAGGTGTACGCGACGACCTCTTTCTGGTCCACCAGGTGAGCGGAGTGGAAGGCATGTGCGGCGCCATCGATTACACGATACTGTGCATGGCGCAGACTTCCAGGCTGGAATTGAAGCAATTCATCGCGTGTCCTGTACAGCTGCAGTTTGTAACTGCTTCGGGCAATTTACGCGTCGTCTCCGGCATCGTGAGCGAAATCATCGAGGGTGGCAGCGACGGAGCGTTGACCAGCTACCGTTTGACTGTGCGGGATGCGCTGTCTTTGCTGGAGCAAAGCTGCAATACGCGCGTGTTCCGCGATGCCAATGAACTGGATATCACCAGCACGATCCTGCGTGAATGGCGCCAGTCCAACCCGATTGCTGCGAGGGCTTTCGACATCGAATTGCGCACCGTGAAGCGGTACCCCTCACGGGCGTTCACCATGCAGTACAACGAATCGACCGCGGCCTTCCTGCGGCGCTTGTGGAAACGGCGCGGCATTGCGTGGTTCTTTCAGTCGGGCCCGGTCAACGCGCGCTTTTCCGACACCCATCCTTCCCATACATTGGTGCTGTTCGACTCGCCCCATTCGATTGCCGAAAATCCGGCGGGCGCCGCGTTCTACCGGAGCGATCACGCGACACTGCAGCACGACAGCATCTATGCATGGCATGGGTCACGCACGCTGACGGCGGGGCGAACCTCACGACGCAGCTGGAATTACCAGCGGTCGCGGTCAGCCAGCCACGAGCTTTCGACGCTCGCCGATCAGGGCATTTCCGGCAATACTTTTGCCGCAGGGCTGGACGACTATCTCACCGATTCTCCGCAAATCGATATGGAAGAGCAGGACTACCGTGATATGTGTGTGCTGCGCGCGCAACACAAGGAATACGCATCAAAGCTGTTCAAAGCCGAAAGCGGTGACCGGGACATGCAAGTCGGATTGTGGCGCCGCATCGACGGCCAGCCTGAAATTGACACGCACCCCGCCGACGAAAGGGAATTCATTGTCACCGAATTGCGTATCGCCGCCGAGAACAACCTTCCCAGCGCATTAGCAGTGCGCATGCGACGCTTGTTCGACCGAAACGGCTGGCATACCGACCATCTGACGATGACGGCGGCGAATGACGAACGCCACATGCGCTACACCAACCGCTTCTCCTGCGTGCGGCGCGGAATTCCCATCGTGCCGGCGTTCGATCCTCGCGCCGAGCTGCCTTCAACGTCGACGCAAACCGCCATTGTTGTCGGTCCCAGCAATAACGAAATCTATTGCGACAATGGCGGACGGATCAAAATTCGGTTTCCCGCTGCGCGCTCGGCGGACCATGAACACGCGGAGGGAGCGGGCAGTTCAGGCACGGAGCGCGACTCGACGTGGGTCCGTGTCGCCAGTAGCTGGGCTGGCGGCAAATTCGGCGCCCTGTCGCTGCCCAGGGCAGGTGACGAAGTCGTCGTGGTTTTCCTGGGCGGCGATCCCGATCATCCACTTGTGGTCGGTAGCGTGCATGGCGCGCACACGCCACCACCCTCCTTCAGCGGGACAAGTGTCCTGCCTGGAGACAGGCACTTGTCCGGCATCATCAGCAAGGAAGAGCAATCCCGCCGCTTGAACCAGTTGCGCCTGGATGATACGCCCGGCGAGATCAGTGCTCATTTATCCAGTGACCACGCCCATAGCCAACTCAATCTCGGCTACCTGGTCCATCCGCGCTGTCAGGGAAAGGCTGATCCGCGTGGAATCGGTGCGGAACTGCGCACCGATGCGGCCCTGGCGATGCGGGGCGGTCAGGGTGTACTGATCAGTGCAGATGCATCGCTACGCGCAACCGGACGCCAACTTGCTCGGGATGGCCTGGCCGGTCTCGCTGAAACCATGGTTCAGCTCCAGCAGCAACTCGCACAATTCGCAGAGACGCACCATGTTGAGAAACCTGACGGAAGCTCCCTCTCGCAGTTGAAACACTATGTCAAGCAGTGGGAAGCCGGGAGCAATACCGATGCCGATGCCACAAGCACCGGTGGGGCACCCATCGTGGCGATCGAAGCCCCCGCCGGGCTGCTGCTCGGTAGCCAGGCCGGCTTGACGCTTGGCGCGCAATCGCATATCGACGCCCTCAGCGTCGGCAATACGCAGGTGTCTGCGGGACGGCGGTTGATGCTGCATGCCATTGAGAGTATCAGCGTGTTTGCCCACTCCCTCGGCGTGAAGCTGATTGCCGCCAGCGGCAAGGTCGAAGTTGCTTCACACGACAGCGACATCGAACTGACTGCCGCCAAGCGGATCGTTCTGGCCGCATCCGAGGAAATCATCTTGCAGGCACCAACAATCTCGTTCATTTCACAAGGCGCGCAACTAACGTTCGGCGGCGGCGCCATTACCCAGCAGTGCAGCGGCAATTTCACCGTGAAATCCGCCGCAGTGGCGTTCCCTGGCGCGGGGGATGGCGCAGTACCCATTGTGCAGATGCCAGCCAGCGCCGGCACCCATGACCAGCGCGTCTGCATCGTCGACATGAGCAGCGGCGAACCAATGGGAAACCAGCGTTACCGAGCAACCATGGAAGACGGCCAGATTGTCGAAGGCAAGACCGATGCCAGCGGAATGACCCAGGTTCTTACTTC
>Ga0265780_10005862_pt1 | contig 15434 bp, 19 predicted proteins | sample P1T30metagenome_FD_192432 | JGI IMG/M metagenome (GOLD analysis project Ga0265780, IMG submission 192432) | Plant litter microbial communities from East Loma Ridge, Irvine, California - P1 T30 | ecosystem: Environmental > Terrestrial > Plant litter > Unclassified | place: USA: California... | reverse complement strand
CTGCGTGCAGAGCGTGGTGGCCGACGGGCGCGGCAGCGTCTGGGTGGTCGATCCCGCCGCTCCGGCCGTGGACGGCCTGGTGCCGGGCGGGCCGAAGCTGGTGCGCATCGATCTCGCCAGCGACCGAGTGGTCCAGGTGATCCGCTTCGGCCAGGACGTCGCGATCCCCGGCTCCTACCTGAACGACGTCCGTTTCTCGCAGGACGGCAAGCATGCCTTCCTGACCGACGCCGGACAGCGCGGCGCCCTGGTGGTGGTCGACCTGGCCAGCGGCAAGGCGCGGCGGGTACTGGACGGCCATCCCTCGACCCAGCCGGAAAAAGGCGTGGTCGTGCGCACCGACGGCAAGCCGCTGCGCTACCCGGACGGGCGTCCGGTGCTCTTCGCCGCCGACAGCATCGCCCTGTCGTCCGACGGCGCCTGGCTGTACTGGAAAGCCCTCACCGGCAGGACCCTGTACCGGATCCGGAACGCGCTGCTCGCGACCAGGGGCCTGGCCGGGGCCGACCTTGCGGGCCAGGTCCAGCCCTACGGCCAGGTCGGGCCGACAGACGGCCTCTGGATCGGGCGCGGAACCGATACCTTGTATCTCACTTCCATCGAGGACAACGCGATCAAGGCGCGCGACCTGGCGCAAGGCCCGGCCGGCGCGCCGCGCACGGTGCTGCAGGATCCGCGCCTGCGCTGGCCCGACACCTTCAGCCAGGGGCCGGACGGCAGCCTGTACGTGACCACCTCGCGGATCCAGGACTCGGCCTTTTTCAACCGGGAGGCGCCCTTGGCCCTGCCGACACAGCTGTGGCGCCTGACACGGCCACGCCACTGAGATCCGCGCCGCGGATCGTCAACAAGGGAGGATCGATCATGACAAGCAGGATCTCGACTGAACCAGGGAACAGGCCGGCCGCAGGCGCGCCGCCGCGTCTCGGCTGGATTCCCGTCGCGCTGGGCGCCGCCGCCATCGTGGCCGGGCTAGGCGGCCGCAGGAAAGGCGCCACGGCGCTCGCGCTCGGGGCTGTCGCCGGCGCGGGCGCGCTGGGCGCGCTGCGCTGCGCGCAGTCCGGGCACCAGACGACAGGCGGCGAACCGGAAGCCGAGCGCTCGATCACGATCGGCAAGAGCGCGGACGAATTGCGCGATTCCTGGCTCGACCCGCGGACACTGCCGCAGATCATGGCCCGCTTCGCGACCGTGCGCGGCAGCGGCGGCGGACGCATGCACTGGAAGGTGGAGGGACCGCTCGGCGGCGCCCACGAATGGGAAACCGAAACGCTGGACCAGTCCGGCGACGGCATCGGCTGGCGCTCGCTGCCGGGCGCCGCCATCCGCAACGAAGGGCAAGTTCGCTTCCGCCCCGCCCCCGCGGGCCGCGGCACGGTGGTCACCCTGCGCGTGCGCTTCGAGCCGCCCGGGGGCGCGCTCGGCGCCGGACTTGTCCACTTTTTTGGCGCCACACCCATGAAGCTGGTTGCCGACAGCGTGCTGCGGCGCTTCAAGAACCTGGTCGAAACCGGCGAGATCCCCACCACCGCGCGCCAGCCCGCGGCGCGCACCGACACGCATTGAGGAGAGCAGACATGAGAGCACTGTACTGGAACGGCGTGAACGACCTGCGTGTCGGCACGGTAAAGGACCCCGAGATCGTGAATCCACATGACGCCATCCTGCGCGTCGGCCTGTCGACGACCTGCGGTTCGGACCTGCACTTCATCGACGGCTACATTCCGACCATGAAGGCCGGCGACGTGATCGGCCACGAGTTCATGGGCGTGATCGAGGAAGTCGGGCCCGCCGTCAAGCGCGTGAAAAAAGGCGACCGCGTGGTCGTTCCCTCGTTCATCGTGTGCGGCGAATGCTGGTATTGCCAGCATGCTCAGTACTCCTTGTGCGACAACACCCATCCCAAGCCCGAGCTGCAGGAGCCGCTGCTGGGCGGCTATCCCACGGCCGGCATCTACGGCTACACCCACGCCTTTGGCGGCTACGCGGGCGCGCATGCGCAGTACGTGCGCGTGCCGTTCGCCGACAACGACTGCTTCAAGGTGCCCGACGGGGTGGCCGACGAGACCGCGCTGTTTCTCTCGGACGCGGCGCCGACCGGCTACATGGGCGCCGACTTCTGCGATATCCAGCCTGGCGACACGGTCGCCGTATGGGGCTGCGGCGGCGTCGGCCTGATGGCGCAGCAGAGCGCGCGCCTGATGGGCGCCGAGCGGGTAATCGGGATCGACCGTTTTCCCGAGCGCCTGCGGATGGCGCGCGAGCATGCCGGCTCCGAGACGATCGACTACACCCAGGTCGACAGCGTGCTGGACGTGCTCAAGGAGATGACGGGCGGGCGCGGCCCGGATGCCTGCATCGACGCTGTCGGCATGGAAGCGCACGGCACCGGGCCGCAATACGCCTACGACGCCGTGAAGCAGGCCCTGCGCCTGGAGACGGACCGGGGCCAGGCGCTGCGCGAGGCGATCATGGCCTGCCGCAAGGGCGGCACGCTGTCGGTGCTCGGCGTCTACGGGCTGATCGACAAGTTCCCGATGGGCGCGGTCATGAACAAGGGCATGACGGTGCGCACCGCGCAGCAGCACGGACAAGCCTATATGGACCGGCTGCTGGCGCACGCCCAGAAGGGCGAATTGAACCCGGCCTACCTGGCCACGCACCGCTTCTCGCTCGAAGACGGCCCGCGCGGCTACGACATGTTCAAGCACAAGAAGGACGGCTGCGTCCGCGCGGTATTTGCGCCGTAGGCAAGAGGCGCCTGGCGCTCTCTCTGGGGCACCATCATCGTCCCCCGGCAGCGGCATGCAGGGCAGCGGCCTCGATACGACCGGCACCGCGCGGTGGCCGCCGCCACGGCCGGATCTGCAGGGCTCATGCACACGCGGAACGGTGGCACCTTGACGATCGGGGCGCGGCCCGTGATGGTCGCCGCCGGCATGCCGCCCGCCATGCTGCGGCTCGCGGACAGCACGACCAGGGAACCCGGCGCCGCGCCGAAGCTGCGGCGCTTGGCCAGCCCCGCGGTACGCGCCGACGCCTACCGGCGCCTGGAAAGCGTGGCCGATTACCTGGAAACCCTGGAGCCGCACAGCCCGGTCCCGCGCCTGGTGCGGCGTGCGGTTGCCTGGGGCAACATGTCCTTCCACCAGCTGCTGGTCGAGCTTACCCACAACAACAACGAGATGCAGAAACTGCTGGTGCGCGGGCCGGTCGGCTGAACGCCGCAGCGGCCCGCGCCGGTATCGGGGGGCTGGCCGCCCCCTCTTCCTGGATGCCTGCTTGTATGGTGCTGGCCTTGCCGGAGTTCGGAACGTGTGCGTTGTCGGTTTGTTTGGATTTCCTTGTTGGTTAGTTACATTTTTATGGTATGGTGAGGCATGTCAATCCGATCCGCCTCGTCATGCACACCCTGACCTCCTGGGATAAAGACCCGGTGCGCGCCTTCCAGTCTTTCATCTCCTCCACCGCGTTTGCCGAAACCGGCCGCCGCCAGCGGGCCGACGGCACGCTGCGGGTCCTCTCCGCCGAATCCGCGAAGATCTACATGTTCATGTTCCAGAACCTGGCCAGCTGGCTGCTGGAACAGGGTCTCACCTTCTCTACCGTGAACCAGGCCGACCTGCTGCGCTTCATCGAGCGCAAGGTGAACGGCAAGCGCGTCCTCAACAGCAAGATCGCCTACCGCTACCTGCGCCTGCTGGAGCGCTGTTACGAGCATCTCGACCTGACGCCGAATCCGGCCCAGCAAGCCATCCTCGGCATCGACCGCGCCCACATGACAAAGGACGAGGCCGGCCGCACGCTCTCTGAAGAGCAGCTGGCGCGCTTCTTCGCCGCCCTCCCCGCCGACGCCCCGCGCAAGCGCCGCAATACCCCCTTCGACGGCTGGAAGCGCCGGCGCGACCGCGCGATGCAGGTGGTGATTGCGCTGGCCGGCCTGCGCGTGTCGGAAGCGGTTGGCCTGCTGGTCGGCGAAGTCGGGCGCCAGGCCGGCATCGACGGCTCGCTCGTGCTGACCATTACGCCGGACGAAAAGCACGACACCAGCCACGAGCACACGGTCACCCTGCCCCGCGAAGGGGTCGAGGAACTGCTGCCCTGGCTGGAGGAAAGAGAAGCGATGGCGATCCCGGGCGAGTTCGTGTTCCCGGCCAACCTGACCGGCGCCAGGCTGACCCGCAAGACCGTGTATGTGCAGATGCGCGCCACCTTCGAGCGCGCCGGAATGGACCTGTCGCGCTCGGGCGGACGCACCCTGCGCAACACCTTCGCCAAGCGCCAGCTCGACGCGGGGGCCCAGCCCGACGAGCTGAAAGATGTCCTTGGCCTGGCTCTGGAACGTTCGGCCGCGGACTACAAGCTGACGCGCGTGACGCCGGATCCGACGGAGTGACGGCCGGCTTGTCCCGGCGCCGCGCGATTGAGGCGGATCAAACGCGACACCCCTTCGAACGGCAGACTAAGGCCGACCGCGCCCTTTGCGCGGCTATCCGAGGAGCCACCATGTTCAAGCAGATCCTGTTGCCCACCGACGGCTCCGAGCTGTCGGAGCGCGCCGTGCTGGCCGGCGTCAGTTTTGCGAAAGAGATCGGCGCCGAGGTCGTCGCGTTTACCGCCCTGCCCGATTACCGCACCTTCACCGCCGATGCCGAGATGCTGGCCACCACGGAGGACGAGTACCTGGCCAGCAGCGAGGGGCGCGGCGCCAGGATTTTGGCGGTGGCCGAATCCGCCGCCCGCAGCGCCGGCGTTCCCTGCACCAGCATCGTCTCGCGCTCCAGCCAGCCCTACGAGGCCATCCTGCAGGCAGCGCGCGAGCGCAAGTGCGACCTGATCGTGATGGCCTCACACGGCCGCCACGGCATTACCGGCATGCTGCTGGGCAGCGAAACCCAGAAAGTGCTGGTGCACAGCGCGATCCCGGTGCTGGTGTACCGCTGAGCCGGCGGAAGACGGGCACAGGAGCACGGCGAAAAAAAAGCGCCGCATCGCTGCGGCGCCTTCGTTCAAGCTTCGTTCAAGCCAATACCGATCAGCCAGGCATCAGATCCAGTAGATCAGCGCAGCCACGCCGACAATCAGCGCCACCTTGGTGATCTTGTAGGCGGTCTTGTTCCAGGCCTTGTAGCGGCGGCGATACCCGCCCATCACGTGCGAAATGCGGAACAGTTTGCTGACCAGACCGGTCTGGTCGCCGGTTTCGTTCGGCGAGCTGGCGGCCGTCATCATGGTGCGGCCGAGCCAGCGGTTAATCGCCTGCATCCAGCGGTAGCGCATCGGGCGCTCGACGTCGCAGAACAGGATCACGCGGTCGCTGTCGCTGCCGTTGATGGCCCAGTGGATAAAGGTTTCGTCGAAGATCACGCCTTCGCCGTCGCGCCAGCTATGGCGCTGGCCGTCGACGTCGATGAAGCAGCGGTCGTCGTTCGGCGTGGCCAGGCCCAGGTGGTAGCGCATCGAGCCGGCAAACGGGTCGCGGTGCGGGTTCAGCTTGGCGCCCGGCGGCAGCTCGGCGAACATCGCGGCCTTGACCGACGGAATCGATTGCAGCAGCGCATAGGTTTGCGGGCACAGGCGCTCGGCCGACGGGTGGCTGGCGTCGTACCACTTCAGGTAGAAGCGCTTCCAGCCGGTCTTGAAGAAGGAATTGAAGCCGGCGTCGTCGTTCTGCTCGGCGGCCTTGATCTTTTTCAGGGCGAGCATGTTTTCCGCTTCGGCGCGGATGATCTGCCAGTTTTGCTGCAGCGGGGCGAGCTCGGGGAATTCACGGACCGGGATGTATGGCGTGCTCGGCACGCGCGAGAACCAGTGCATGAAGATGTTGATTGGCGCCATGAACGACGAATGGTCGAACAATTGGCGTCCGAACGGCAGGCGCACCTTGCCGCGGAAATGAATGTGGAGAATCGAGAGGAAATAAAAACCGACTACCACCCACTTCATCATGCACTCCCAGAACTGACCATGTGGTCAGCATCGAATTAAACAGGGCGCAAGAATAGCATATCCGCCGGGGGACCGTCCGGGCCCCGGCGAAATCGACAGCGAACTGTCGCGTCGATGACGAAGCGCGTGCCAGGGCAAGCAGGAATCCGCCGAAGCGGGCAACTTACCCGGTGTGCGCCCGTGCCGACCTTAATGCAGAGCGGTCATGGCATAGCCCTTCTCGGAGAGCTGGCCATTCAGGTTGTCGATGTCGTAGTCCGGCAGTTGCTCGGCATTGTCGTCGACTTCGAAGGCGCGGGCCTCCACTTCCCAATCGGTATTGGTGGCTTCCTCGGGGATGTTGCGGGTTTCCGGCACGGCCAAGTAGGAGAACTTGCCGTCGCTTTCGGCTCTGCGGTAGATGTCCAGGCGCATAATCGTTTCCTTACAGTGAAAAGCTCGCTTTCGGATGAAAGCGGACGACTCCACAGTAACGGAGCACGTTAGGTGCGTCTGTTAATTGCCCCACACTCTGCGGGACGAGCCGCGATTGCGCCCCTCAGCGCCCCGGCGACAGTCCGAGGATGCGCGCCGGCAGCAGGACGATCGCGCGCAGCAGCTCGAACACGGCCTCGACGCCGATGCCCAGCAGGCGGAAGGGCAGGAGCAGGAGCCAGACCAGCGGATAGGCCAGCAGCGCCAGCAAGGCCAGCGGCCAGCACACGAACAGTAGAAGCAGCCACAGCATGAAGCCCAGCATCGCGCACTCCGGTAAGGTTGACGAGCCGCCAGTCTAGGCAGCCGCCCGCTTCAACGCCATGCCTGTGCGACAAACGGCAGGCCGGCAGGGTCGAACGGTCGGCAGCGCCGATCAGCGGCTGGCGTCGCGGATCGCCTTTGCCACGCGGATCTTGCCGGCACGGTCAGCCAGTTGCTCGGGCGTCAGCCCTTCGCTGTTCGTCAGCGCCGCGTTGGCGCCGTGTTTCATCAACAGCAGCGCGGTGTCGTCCTTGCCTTCGCGCGCGGCCATCATCAGGGGCGTGTAGGCGCCGCTCTTCAGGGGCGACAGCGCATCGACTTTCGCGCCATGCTTCAACAGAATGCCGACGATCTCGTTGTCGCCGGCCGCGGCCGCATAGTGCAGCGCCGTCCAGCCCGGCTGATTGACCCTGGCGCCCTTGGCCAGCAAGGCTTCGATGGCCGCGCGGTTGCGCTTGAAGGCGGCCATCATCAGGGCGGTGTTGCCGTTGGCGGCCGGGGTTTCGAGGTTCGTGCCCGGATGGGCGAGGAAAACCTCCACCACGCGCATCGCGTCCTCCCGCAGCGCCAGCACCAGGCCCGGTTCGCCGCCGAGGGGATTGCGCTGGTTGGCGTTGACGACGCTGCCGATCATGCTCCTGACGGTCTTGTCGTCGTCGAGCTGCACCGCGCGGAAGAAGGCCGTCAGCTGGCGTCCGTCGGGCGCCGCAGCGGCTGGGGAGGCGGCGTGGACCAGGCCGGCGCCCATCGTGAACAGGAAGCTACACAGGATGGCGCGGCGTGCTAGGGTCATTTCAAGCCTTGGCGTGCTGGAACAGGTTGAAGAAGTTCTCGCTGGTGCGGTCCGCCACTTCACGCAGCGGCACGCCCTTCAGGTTGGCAATGAACTCGGCCACGTGCGGCACATAGCCGGGCTCGTTCACCTTGCCGCGGTAGGGAACCGGGGCCAGGTAAGGCGAATCGGTTTCGATCAGGATGCGTTCCAGCGGAATCGTGCGCGCTACTTCCTGCAAGTCCTTGGCGCTCTTGAAGGTCACGATGCCCGAGAAGGAAACATAGAAGCCCATCTCGATGGCGGCCTCGGCCACTTCCAGGGACTCGGTAAAGCAATGCATCACGCCGGCCACGCCGCCCGCCTGCACCGCCGCCCCCTCTTCCTGCAGGATGCGGATGGTATCGGCACTGGCCGAGCGGGTATGGATGATCAGCGGCTTACGGGTTTCGCGCGAGGCCCGGATATGCGTGCGGAAGCGCTCGCGCTGCCATTCGAGGTCGCCCTCCAGGCGGTAATAGTCGAGACCGGTTTCGCCGATGGCGATGATCTTCGGGTGATCGGCCAGCTCGACCAGCTGCTGCACGCTCGGCTCGGGCGTGTCTTCGTAGTCAGGGTGGACGCCGACCGAGGCAAAGATATGGGGATATTGCTCGGCCAGCGCGAGCACCGAGGGAAATTCCGGCAGATTGACCGACACGCACATGGCATGCGTGACCTGGTTCTCGGCCATCTTGGCCAGGATCTCGGGCATCCGGGCGGCCAGCTCGGGGAAATTGATGTGGCAGTGGGAATCGATATACATGCCGACATTGTAAAGCCAGGCGCCCGACTGTGCCACGCAGCCCCGGCGCCTGACCTCCAGGCGGACGCTTACTCGACGACCCGCTTGCCAAGAATGATCAGGTCGCGCTCGATCCCGTCCAGGTTCGCCACGCGCGGGAAATTGGCCCAGGTATCGAAGCCGAACTTGCGGAACAGCGCCAGGCTCGGTGCATTGTGGCCGAAGATGAAGCCCAGCAGCGTGTGCACCTGGATCTGCGGCGCAAACGCGATCGCCTGCTCCAGGCAGTACTTGCCCAGCCCCTTGCCGCGCCAGGCTTCGGCGATATAGATCGACAGTTCCGCCGTGCCCGAGTACGCGGGGCGGCCATAGAAATTCGAGTACGACATCCAGCCGATGACTTCCGGGTTCGCCGAGGTATCGGCCGCATCGTGGATCGTCCACAGCGGGCGGCGTTCCGGCGTATGGTCGTTGAACCAGCCGACGCGCGATTCGACCGTGATGGGTTCGGTATCGGCAGTGACTTCGCGCGAGGCGATGGTGGAGTTGTAGATGTCGACGATGACGGGCAAGTCGTCGCGGCGGGCAAGACGGTGAACGTAGGACGGCATGAACAGGTAAAGAAGGGTTACAGGGTATGGGTGGCGCGCGAGGAGCGCAGGGCGGCGCCGAGGATTTCTTCGATGCGGGCCTTGGCGCGCTGGCCGGTCTCGTCGGCCGGAAAATGCACGCCAACGCCTTGCGCCTTGCTGTTGTTTGCGCCGGCCGGCGTCATCCAGACCACCTTGCCGGCGATCGGGTACTTGGCCGGGTCTTCCATCAGCGACAGGATCAAATAAATCTCGTCGCCGATCTTGTAGGGTTTGTTGGTCGGCACGAACAGGCCGCCGTTCTTCAGGAAAGGCATGTAGGCGGCGTACAGCGCGGCCTTTTCCTTGATCGCCAGCGACAGCACCGCCGGGCGCGGCAGCGAAGCGTTCGGGTCGGTGGTGTTGCCGCTCATGGTGCCGCTCATCGTTTTCCTTGAGATTGCGCTGAGATTAAACCGGGCTGCAGCAGGATGTGTAATCGAGCAGCATGTCTTCGACGAACAGTTTAGCCGACAACGGGTGATCCGCCACCGCGCGCCGTTCGTTGGCGGACTTCACGGCGCGCAGCAGATTGGCAGTGTGCACGCTGCCGGCCAGGGCCGCAAGTTCCTTCTGGTAGCGCGGATAATAGCGCACCACGCCCGACAGCTTCATCGACAGCAGATCGTAGAGCCAGCGCTGCTGCCAGGCCACCAGCGAGGCCAGCGGCGTCTTGCTCAGCTTGTCGGCATTGCGCAGCGCGCCATCGGCCGACGGACGGGCCAGGAAATGCAGCAGGGCGTCGAGTTCCTCGCGGTTGCCGGTTTCCGCCTGGTCGCGTGCGGCCAGTGGGGCGCCGCCTTCCTCGCGCAGCCAGCTGTCGGCATCCGGCACACCCTGCTCCTTCAGCCAGGCCAGGGCGGCCGCATGGTCCGGCATAGGCAGCGCGAACTTGCGGCAGCGCGACAGGATGGTCGGCAACAGGCGGTCCAGCCCGTTCGAGGCCAGCAGGAACACCGTGCCCGGCGGCGGTTCTTCCAGGGTTTTCAGCAGTGCGTTCGAGGCCGGCATATTCAGCGCCTCGGCCGGGTACAGCACCACCACCCGCAGCCCCTGGCGGTGGGTGGAGATGTTCATGAAGTCGGACAGGTTGCGGATCTGCTCGATCTTGATCTCTTTCGAGGGCGCCTTGGTCGACTTGGATTTCTTTTCGGTCTCGGCGCCCTCTTCGCCCTCGCCTGAAGGCTCGTCTTCCAGCGCCTCCGGGCGCACGCGCCGGTAGTCGGGGTGGTTGTGCTGGACGAACCAGCCGCAGGAAGCGCAGGCGCCGCAGGCCTGGCCATCGGGCTGGACGTTTTCGCACAGCAAGGCTTGCGCAAAGGTTTCGATGAAGTCGGCCTTGCCGATGCCGGCCGGGCCGTGGAACAAAATCGCATGCGGCAGGCGCTCGCGCATCTGCTGCAGGTTGCTCCAGGCGGTTTGCTGCCAGGGGTAGATCACAAGAATTTCTCCAGGGCCTCGCGCAAAGTCTGCTGCGTGGCCTCGATGCTGCGGGTCGAATCGACGACGATGAAACGTTCCGGGAACTGCGCCGCGCGGCGCAGGTATTCGGCGCGGCAACGGGCAAAGAATTCGCCCTGCTCCTGCTCGAACTTGTCCAGCGTGCGGGTGGCATCGAGCCGTTCGCGCGCCACTTCCAGGGGCACGTCGAACAGCAGGGTCAGGTCGGGCTGCAAGTGCGGGTGGACCCAGGCTTCCAGCGCTTCCATCTTGGCGCGATCCAGGCCGCGGCCGCCGCTCTGGTAGGCAAAGCTGGCATCCGAGAAGCGGTCGGACAGCACCCACGCGCCCGAGGCCAGGCCCGGCTCGATGACTTGCGCGATGTGCTCGCGGCGGCTGGCAAACATCAGCAGGGCTTCGGTTTCCAGGTGCATCTTTTCGTGCAACAGCAAATCGCGCAGCTTTTCGCCCAGCGGCGTGCCGCCCGGTTCGCGCGATGCGACGACAAGCTTGCCGTGCGACTTGATCAGTTCGGTCACGAAACCGATGTGGGTCGACTTGCCGGCGCCATCGATGCCCTCGAAGGTGATGAACTTGCCGCGCACGGGGTTTTGCTTACTGCTCATGGCCGCGACACTCCCCGCTGGTATTGGTTGACGGCGCGGTTATGGTCGTTGAGGTTGTCCGAGAACTGGCTGGTGCCGTCGTTGCGCGACACGAAGTACAGCGCGTCGGTCTTGGCCGGAGACATTGCCGCGGCCAGCGACTGCACGCCTGGCAGCGAGATCGGTGTCGGCGGCAGGCCAAAACGGGTGTAGGTGTTGAACGGCGTATCCGTGAGCAAGTCCTTCTTGGCGATCTTGCCCTCGTAGCGCAGGCCCATGCCGTAGATCACGCTCGGGTCGGTCTGCAGCATCATGCCGGTACGCAGGCGATTGACGAACACGCCGGCAATCATGGCGCGCTCGCTTTTCTGGCCGGTTTCCTTTTCCACGATCGAGGCCATGATCAGCGCCTCGTAGGGATTCTTGTACGGCAAATTTGGCTCGCGCTTTTCCCAGGCCGCATTCAGGCGATTCAGGAGCATCTGGTGCGCCTGGCGGTAAATCTGCATATCGCTCGACCCCTTGGCGAACAAATAGGTGTCGGGGAAGAAGAGACCCTCGGGCTGCTTGAACTCGGGCGAGATCTTCGCCATCAGTTCGGTGTCGGACAGTTGCGCCGTTTCGTGGCGCAGGGTCTTGGTGGCGGCAATCGCTTCGCGCATCTGGCGGAAGGTCCAGCCTTCGATGATGGTGACCGCTTCCTGGGCGAATTCGCCGCGCACCAGTTGCGTGAGCAGGCGGCGCGGCGAGGTGTTCGGCTTCAGTTCATAGCTGCCGGCCTTGATGCGGGCGCTCTGGCCGGTCACGCGGGCCAGCACCTGGAACAGGAAGGGGTTCACCGGCACGCCGGCCTTGGCCATCTGCTGGGCGGCCGCGTTCACGCCGCTGCCGGGCGTGATGGTGAATTCGATCGGCGGCTCGGCCGTGGTCAGCGGGTGCTTGGACCACCAGGCGAAACCGCCACCCGCCGCGACTGACACGATCACGCCGGTAAGGATTAATTTTTTTATCAGTGCCATTCGATATTTTTAATTTTTTCGGGGCCTCGAAAACCGTCGCGAGCGGAAGGAATGTTGGCTGAGGAGCACAGCTGTACGGAAGTACAGCGAGCACCGCAGGCCGACAGGCCGACGCGCAGCAGGTTTGCGAGGTCCCGGTTTTCCGCCCTGTTCGGCGCGATTCGCTCGACAACTCTATAATGAGGCCGTAATGATAAAGCCTAATCGCACAGCATATTGCATTTATGAGCAACTGGACAGACTATCTGGCGTCGCACGGCGCCCGCTTCCATATTGACGAAGCCACCCAGGCCGAAGACTTCGGCCGACCACTCAGCACAGCCGACCTCGCGGCCGGCTTCGTCGCACCCGTCACCGACCTCGGCCTGATCGCCGTGGCTGGCGAGGATGCGGCCAGCTTCCTGCACAACCAGCTCACCAACGACGTCGAGCATCTCGGCACGGGCGAAGCGCGCCTGGCCGGTTACTGCACGCCGAAGGGCCGCTTGCAGGCGACCTTCCTGTACTGGCGCGATGCGGATGCCGTCTACCTGCAGCTGCCGCGCGCCATCCAGGCGCCGCTGCAGAAGCGCCTGAGCATGTTCGTGCTGCGCGCCAAGGCCAAGCTGCGCGACGCGACCGGGGAAGACGCCTTTGCCGCTGTCCTCGGCATCGGCGGCGCCAAGGGCGAAGCGGCGCTGCGTGCCCAGGTGAGCGAACTGCCGGCCGCGCCCTACGGCAAGAGCGCCGGCGAGCGCGGCACGGTGATCCGCCTGGCCGACGCCTTTGGCGCCGCGCGCTACCTGTGGATCACGTCGGCCGCAACAGCCCAGGCTGCATTCCCGGCCTTGACGGGCGACCTGGCGCTGGGCGGCAATGCTGCCTGGCAGCTGGCGGCGATCCACGCCGGCGTGCCGCAGGTGACGCTGGCGACCCAGGAGCAGTTCGTGCCGCAGATGATCAACCTGGAACTGCTGGGCGGCGTGAATTTCAAGAAGGGCTGCTACCCGGGCCAGGAAATCGTGGCGCGCAGCCAGTACCTGGGCAAGCTCAAGCGCCGCACGGCGCTGGCCAGCGTCGACAACGCCGCCGCGCGTGCCGGCGACGAAGTGTTCTCGGCGGCCGACCCCGACCAGCCTTGCGGCATGGTGGTGAATGCCGCGCCGAACGGCAGCGGCGGCGCCGACCTGCTGGTGGAAATGAAACTGGCCGCGCTGGAAGAAGACGTGCGCCACGGCTCGGCCACCGGCCCGGCGCTGCGCTTCCAGCCCATGCCCTATCCGCTCGACGCGCTCGATCTCTAGCATGATCGACCTGTACGTCTATTACAAGGTGCCGGAGGCGCAGGCCGCCCGGCTCGAGCCGCTGGTGCGCGCCATGCAGGCGCGCCTGGCTGAAAAGGGTGTGCCCGGGCAGCTGAAACGCCGGCCCGAGAGCAAGAACGGCCTGCAGACCTGGATGGAAGTCTATGCGCAGGCAGGCGAATCTGCCGCCGCCCTGGTCGAAGAGCACGCCCTTGCCAGCGGCATGGCGGGCCTGATCGACGGCCCGCGCCGCGCGGAAGTCTTTGTGGAGTTCACATGTGCCTGATCGTCTTTGCCTGGCGTGTCATCCCCGGCGTGCCGGTGATCGCCGCCGCCAACCGCGACGAGTTCTATGACCGTCCGGCCGCGCCGGCCGCACCCTGGCTTGACAACCCGAACGTCATCGCCGGACGCGACCTGGAACACGGCGGCAGCTGGATGGGCGTCACGCGCGAAGGGCCGCACGGTCCCCGCTTCGCGGCCCTGACCAATATCCGCGCGCCGCACGAAGTGAAAGCGGACGCGCCTTCGCGCGGTGCGCTGGTAGCCGACTTCCTGAAAGGCTCTCTGCCGGCCGCCGACTACCTGGACGTGCTGCGCGCGCGCGGCGATATCTACAACGGCTACAACCTGGTGCTGGGCGACGCCAAGGCGCTGTACTGGTACTCGAACCGCGCCGGCGACGATGCGCGCAACGGCCAGCCGCTCGAGGAAGGCCGCATCTACGGCATCTCGAACGGGCTGCTCGATGCGCCGTGGCCGAAGGTCACGCGTACCAAGGCGCAGTTCGCGAGCCTGCTGTGCCAGGGCGCGCCGGAAGACGCCTACTTCGAGATGCTGGCCGATACCACGCGCGCGCCGGACACGCGCCTGCCCGAGACCGGCGTGTCGCTCGACCTGGAGCGGGTATTGTCGGCGGTGTGCATCGAGACGGCCGGGTATGGCACGCGCACCTCGACGGTGGTGAAGCTGTACGACAATGCGCCGGCGGAGCTGCACGAACGCATCCTGCGGCCGTGATCACAAACGGGGGCGTATCGGCGACGTCCGCGTAGGGTGGACGGGTCCCCCGTCCACGCGTTCAGCTATTGCCAACGTACAGACAACGCCTGTCTTGGCTGGACGCGTGGACGGCGGAGCCGTCCACCCTACGACTCATCCGCGCGCTTACAGCTTCGCGCGCAGGATCTCGCGCACGTGCGGCGTCGCCGCATACGGATCGGGCGGATTCTTCGCCCCCACGATCGCTTCCATGCGCTCGGCGACGCCACCCAGCGCGTGCGGATGCGAGAAGATGTAGAACTGCCCCTCGCGGATCGCATCGAAGGTCATGCGCGACACATCGCGCGCCGATACCTTGCCCGACTCCACCGCCTTGACGGTCAGCGCCTGGGCTGCGATCTGGCTGTTGGTCGGCGAACCGTCGGCCTTGAGTTCCTCCGGACGGTTCCGGTGCGAGTGGCTGATCCCGGTCGGCACAAAGTACGGGCACAGCACCGAAGCCCCGATCGGCGCATTCACGAGCTGCAGATCGTGGTACAGCGTTTCCGACAGCGACACCACCGCGTGCTTCGACACGTTATAGACGCCCATCGCCGGCGCATTCAGCAGCCCGGCCATCGAGGCCGTGTTCACGATATGCCCCTCGAACGATGGATCTTTTTTCGCGCATTCCAGCATGGCGCGGGTGAACACGCGCACGCCGTGGATCACGCCCCACAGATTCACGCCCAGCACCCATTCCCAATCCTCGGTGCTGTTTTCCCAGATCAGCCCGCCCGAGCCGACGCCGGCGTTGTTGAACACCAGGTGGATGCCGTGGAAGCGCGCCACCGCCGCATCCGCCAGCTCTTCCACATGGGCCGCCTTGCTGACGTCGCAGACCATGGCCAGCACCTCGACGCCCTGCGCCAGCAAGGCGTCGGTGACCTTTTCCAGGGCGTCGGCCTGGACGTCGGCCAGCACCAGCTTCATGCCCAGGCTGGCCGCCGTGTCGGCGAATTCGCGTCCCAGGCCACTGCCCGCGCCGGTGATGACGGCGACTTTACCGCTGAAGTTCTTCATGTGTTTTCTCCCCTCAAACCGCGGACACGCCGCCGTCGACCGCCAGGATCTGGCCCGTGATGTGCTTGCCGGCGTCGGAGGCGAACAGCACCACCGCGCCCTTCAAGTCCTCGTCGTCGCCCAGGCGCGCAAGCGGCGCATCCTTGGCCAG
>Ga0265780_10005861_pt1 | contig 15435 bp, 13 predicted proteins | sample P1T30metagenome_FD_192432 | JGI IMG/M metagenome (GOLD analysis project Ga0265780, IMG submission 192432) | Plant litter microbial communities from East Loma Ridge, Irvine, California - P1 T30 | ecosystem: Environmental > Terrestrial > Plant litter > Unclassified | place: USA: California... | reverse complement strand
GTTCTAAGATTTCATCGCATATCGATGACAGTGACTGATGTATTATAGTGATATTTTGGGGTGCGTGCAGCGATGTCGGAGTCCAGTCAGCTCTGAATCTTTGTCGATATCGATATCGATATCATGCCGAATAATACCTTATCTTTGTCGGACTTGCTAGATTATATTAGTAAATTTAGCTACAGTGGCTGAAAGAAAGTCTTAGCGTTCTTTAGATGAAGGCTCAGCGCCTCCACACCAACGCAAAGGTGCTGCACACATTAGGGAGCTGTGCAGCGCGTTAGTTTTTTACTTATATAGATTGACAGCCTATCGCATTGCAGTGATGCTGCGCTGCCCCTGTGGCTGTCCCCATAGCTGCCCTCGTGCCTACCTAAGATGCTACTATATGATATAGTATCAAGTTTGACATAGGTAGCTCTGTCATTAATCAACATTGACACAAAGATGTTATTATCTCAAATTTCAACAGATAGCAGTACCTGGAATCATCATATGATCATTATACAGCAATACCAGCAGTCCCGCAACGGGCGGCACAGCCTGCTTCAATAAGATCGGGTCGTATGTAGAGTACCTTTAGAAGCCAAAAAAGCACGACCCCTTCCATCATGCCAAAATGATTACTAGTATCCACCGGTCAGCAACGAGCCCGATCAGTTTCGTGCTCTAACACTGAATACTTCTTCCCCAGGCAGTCTACTCAATTGTTATGCTCTTATGTCCCTAGTTAGGCCAAGAGAAATCTCTTGATTAATTTGCTGCTTCATCTCACCATACCTTATCTCATGAGCAAGTGTAAAATTCTTGCTAGGTTTGACTGTATGCGAATAATTTGCACTTGGAAGACTGTGTGTACGAGTTTGTCGGTCCAATCCACCGGCCCTCATCGAGATCCCAATCCTCGCCTCCCCACATACCCTCCGCAACAAGTACCCAGAGAAGGAAATGTCCAACGTCTCGGTCTTCTTCACAGCGCTCCCCTGTACAAATCCGACAAGCCCAATATCGTACGACAACAAAGCCACCAGCGCCGTCCAAACTGCCTGTTGAAGTAAGTTGCTGAACGGAAGTGTGGATGACTGTCGGCCATATTCACCGTGTCGAGGTCGAAACGCCATCGCGATCGACCAACTTGGCGAACTCATCCCTCGATTCGAAGGTCCGACTGCTACCCACACGCTGTTTTACATCTACGGTTGTTCGGCATGAAAAGCCGCCTTCACCAACCTGCCTGATGCAGCAAGTGTCGAAGACTGTCGGGACTCAACGCCGCTTTGCGGTATACATCCATCCGCAACGCTTAGAAGCATCGGCTCATACCAATCCCGCTGTTTACACCGTACGCATATTTTGCTAACATGATGCAAACAAGTCCTACGCCGTTCTGCGTTTCCTCAAAATAATGCAACGCATGCTTTCGTTCACCAGCATTTGAACACTGGTAGATTTTGGCAATTCATGCCCATCTCATGTCTTTCGAGATTGTGCTCCGCGGACTCGGGGATAACCCCTACATGCGTGCGAGGCAACGGCATCCATCGCCGAAACGACTCGAGTGCCGCCTCACCCAAGCCAACGTCTCGCTAGTCGGTAAGCCTGACGTCGCACTAGCGTCGTATACGTTTCCTTTGGCAACGTCCAAGATCCGCGCTCAAAAGGGGGAGAGGATTGTTCAGAGCTGCATACTATGCGTGCAAAGATCGAGACACGGGGACACGCGCAAAGTCGAGAAGAAGCAAGGTCACGGCCTCTGTGAATAGTACAGTGATATTATTGGGAAGAACAAACTATCTACTGCGAACGAATCATACGCATTGTACAATAATCCTCCAACGGGAAGCAGGTCGTTGCTTTTACTCTTCGAGATAAGAGAGCTTGCGCATCTCGCCCAGTCTGACGCGCGCTTGGCTGAGCTGGTTCTCGAGCTGCAAGATTTCGACCTATTCAGGTTGTTAGTATAATACTCTTGCAAATATCTCACATGGCGACTTACCTGCTGCTCCATCTGCTGCGTCTTGAACTCGCGATCGCTCAACTTGGTATAGTCGACTGCATCGCCGCTGTCGCGGTTCTTCTGGGCGATGATGTCCTGGACCTGTCGGACGAGCGACTTGCAAGCCGATGTGACAGCCTTTGACGCTGTCTCGAGGCGATCTTGAGTCTTGCTCATGAAGCTGGCCTTGACACGACTGGCAGCCACCAACTGAGCAGTTGATGCAGCAACGTCGTTCGAAGCGACAATGAGCTGTTCGGGCGAGTTGCGACCAGAGATGACACCGTCGGCTGTTTCGATGAGCACGTTGGTCGATGTTGCCACTGCCTTAGCGGCACTGATGAGACCTTCGGTCCAGCGGTTGTGCTTCTTGTAGAACTGCGTCTTGGACATGCTACCACGACCTTCGCGCACAATCTCCTGCTGGGAAGCCGTGGCTGCTTTGATGAGCTGGGCGATGGCGTTTGTGACAGCAATAGCAGCTTCGAGGATAGAGTCGTGGATCTTGAGCTCGTATGTAGAGAACTGATCCCGAGGCTTGTTCTTGAGCTTAGCCAAACGCTCTGCCGCCGCTTCGATGGCGTTGGCAGCCTTTGTCAGCTCGTCCTCAACCAGTTCACCAAGATCACCAGATGCACTTGTGATCTTGCTCTTGGGCGCAAATGCGTCTGCCAGCTTAGACAAGCTCTGGAGATTGCGCACAACCTCGGTGCTGTTGTTAATGACGACATTGATCTTTTGCTCGGCGTCAAGATCATACATGCGCACAGTTTGTACGCTTCGGAAAAATCTGATCGTAGAAGTCGCAGATGCGCGCGCAGCATTGATGAGTTGATCGGCCTTGTTCTCGTCCGAGGCAAATCTTGTAAGGCCCTTTGTGTTCACGAGGACGTCCACGATCGATCCAGAGAAGCTGTTGACTGCATTGATAACCTCGGCGTGCTTCGCATTTGGCCCGTCAGCGATGAAGTTGTTGAAAGCGGTCGAGAATTCCATTGTACATGTCGATGCCTTCTCAATCTGTGACAGTACATAGGGACCAGTTGCGTTTTGGTTACCAGCCTGCATGGAGGAGTCCAGCTCATATAGCGCGTCATCAACGCGCTGAACCCCGGCTTGCAATACAGAGTCGATAATGTCGTTGATCTTCTGGAGGCTGTCCTGTATCAAAGTGTCCAGATGTCCATCGAGAACGTTGTCATTGGCGTTCGCATTAAGCTTCAGCTCATTCAGCTCGAGCAGTGTTTGGTCCATGCCCGCGCGGAAAATTTCGAGTTCCTCTTCTTTGTCGCGCAATTGGCGTTCAAGGTCAGAGTCACCCTCGCGGTACTTCATTTGCATGTCGTCCAGCTGGCGAGTCTTGTTTCGCAGCGCTTCCTCGAGATCCGCGATCTCACGGTTGTGCCGCGAAAGCATTGCCGACAGCTCCGATCCCTTGCCGCGTTCAGAGTTATCAGCTCTATCGAGCGCGGCACGAAGCTCGCGTTTGACCTTTTCCAACTCATCGCGATGTCCGCCTGTAGTTCGGTCCTTGTCCATCAGTGCGCGATCGCGCTCTCGGATCATGTCGGCGAGTTCAAGGTTTTTCGTCTTGAGCTCCCGTTGCAGCCTGTCGCGGCCGTCGATTGCTTCTTGCGCAGAGTTCGCCTTAAGTTGGACCTGCTTGAACTTCTGTAGCAGCTGAAGATGCTCATGTCGTAACTGCGAGTAGAGCTTCGCTAGGGACTCGTATTTCGATCGCCATGTGTTCAACTGCTCTTGGAGGGCGCGGATCTGGTCGTCCTTGGAGCCAATCTGCTGCTGGTAGTTCTGGTTCATCTGCGCGAGTTCACCTTCTAGGGCTTTCATCCTCTGGTCGTATTGTTGCAGCATCAGCTGGTCGCGCTCGTATTGCGCGCGCGCATTCAAGTTCTCTCGCTCGAGTTCTGCCAGGCGACCCTGAGTTTGTTGCTGATATTGGTCGCGCATGAGTTGTTCTTGCGCTAGGCGAGCTTGTTCAGCTTGCAACCTCTGCTGCTCCTCGAAGTCTCGCTGAGCTTGCATTTGCGATTGTTGCTGCTGGCGCTGAGCCTCTTCCCATTGCTGCTGCAGCCGTCTTTGTTCTGCGTCAAATTCCTCCTGCTGCCTCCTCTGATCGTTCTTCCAGAACTCGTTGATTGGTTCGGGGTCGACCGATGGTGCGCGTGGTGGGGCTGACTCTTCAGGCTTCTCGTTACGCGGCCTTGCGGGCAGAGCTGGCGCATTCTCGTCTTCAGAGAGCAGGTTCGGCGGCTCTTGTGGCAGTTTTGGTACCGTGATCAAAGCGGTCAGGTATCGCAAGTTTGAGCACTCGTAATAGAACTTGACGAGGCGGTAGTGTTGCGCATCGTATCGGCCGCGTAGTGGGGAGAGTGCTTCGTCATCACCAAGGGCTATTGCGGTTAGCTAGTGTCAAATCATAGACTCAAGATGGCCTACTCGTATGCATAGCTCGCAGCATGCTAGTGATGAACTTGTAGATGCCGTAGCTCTCCTGCACGAGGGGAACCAGTGCAGCGATTCGGCATTCATTGTTGGCGCCGCTTCGGAAGTGCGAAAAGATGAGCTTCTGGAACGCGTCGATCTGATCTTGCAGCGTCATCAGGTCAGAAATCGTCTCGTATCCCTCGTTGGGATCGTTGATCGACTTGAGACTGATATACTCCTCATATTCGAAAGTTCCTGACTGTATCAGCTAGGCGCACTACTTGTCGCATTTGTGATCGTACCATTGAATTCCGGATGCTGTCGGTGAAAGGCCAGCTTGGCCATGAGGTAGTATATATATTCGGAAATGAGTGGCGCATATCCGCGCATACCCTCGCCGGCGGTCGAGCCCCTTGACAAACTCTCGAGCCAGCTGGTGTTCTGTTGCGCCTCCTTGAGAACGATGGGATGGCCTTCCTGGAGCACCTTGTGGACGGTAATGAGCGCCTTGAACGTCTGGACTTCGTCGGCGAGAATTGGCTGGCTGTTCACGGGTCAGTATGGTCTTTGTAGCTTCTTGAGATCGTTTTCGGAAATTGAGTCTTGCTCCTGGGGCTTTGGTCCGGCGCATCCTCAGCTACACAGCCAACCGGCCTGATTCTGGCCTTGTAGGATTGATCGCCAGCAATTCTATGTTGTCTTGTTCGAGGTGCTTGGACATGCGCCAGACTCGCGGGTTGTATGTCGTGCAAGGCAGGGGTCAAACCTACACTTTCATGCCCTGCCAAAAGCTCGCCGAGCTCTTGTGGTCCCACGTATACACAATGCATGCTCGTACATGCTTTCCTGTGCTGTCATAAGCTTCTTTTGCCAATGTACGGTATTTCGATGCGACGTACGTTTAGGTGAGACTTCATCGATGCTCGTGGCTTTCTTGATGCCCATGGCGAGCTCCGACTCTTGCCTGTCGCCAGTGTTATAATGTAGAAATATTGGATAACGAGACATGTTCGCTCTATGTCGAACGTGTTGGTGATCTTACCTGCCCATATCGACATTGCGAGAAGACATCGCGGCGGTGGTAGCTGCTTTCCAGAGCTATCCGCTGGAGGTTGCAATTGCACTAAGAAAAGGGTGAAGAAGGGAGAACCGCGGCGGAGAAGGCGCGACCGGGCAGCCTATACACGAAACCTTGGGAGCTCGTGTGGGATTATGGTGTGGCTTTTGGTCGATTGGAAGCTCTGGGTCTGCGCCGCGTGGTGGTTGGATGTCTGGCTTGGCGCTTCTTCCCCAGGGCCCAGCGTTCGTCATCCCGCTTCCATCAGCCACTCACCTCTCGGCATCCTTCTCACTCTAACACCCCGGTCGCTGCTGCCTCGGGCTGTTCATACAACGCATACGCGGCTGCATGCGCAATCACCTTCTGTCTGAGTTGTTCATCGTAAAGGAGGGAAGCAAAATGCAACGATGCGAATGAGGTAGGCCAAGTGCAGCTGGACCCTTGAGGCGTGCACTCGACTGTACCGATCACCACTGCATGCTGCAGGACAACGCATTCGATTGTCAGGAACTCCATGTCATTCTACATGCGATGCTGAACCAATGTCCGGGGTATAAACGCCACGCCATGCTAAGTATACAAAATGTGCTAGAAATGACGCCATGAGAAGGGCGTTGTCAGTTATGCCGCTTCACTTTTGCTGCCTTTCGATAGGTATGCAGCCATAGGGTCCGAACCTAAGGTTCGTTTCCTTCGATATTCCTCCATTTCTGCTTCACTAATTCCATCCGTCATCTGTTCCAGTGTTCGCTTGCGAGAGGCTGCATCTTGCTTTGCCTTCTCATCGCGATCGGGCGCATTGGGCACGTGCTCCTGGAGTGCCTCTTCTTCTTGCCAGGCGATGGCCTTGGGCACCTCATCAAGCTCAGCACCAGTGCGCATCCGGTCCGCAAGTTCGAACGCTTCCTTTCCAGCCTCGCCCGTACAATACGAGTTCTTAACTGTAGAGTGACAGCATGCAAACCCCCATTGGAAGTTTGACCACCAACTGCCCCATACAGAGGTGTGATTGTTGAGATGAACATCCTCTGGGTATTGTGACTTCGCCTTGACCTTCGGCGCGCCCTTTATCCTGCCTCGCTCGTCGTATTCGACGTACTTTTCCGACTCGGTCACGGCCGTCTTGCGCAGTGTGTCGTCGGTGAACTTTTCCTGTGTGCCATACTTTTCCGCCAGCGCCTTTGCCTTGGCCGCCTTTTGCTCATCCGCCTCCTTGAGTTCCTTCTTACGCATGATCTCGCCAGATGTGGGATTGGCCTGTAGATGAAGCTTGTTCTTGTCACCGCGCTCTTGCGTCTCCCAGGCGTATCGTTGTGCGCGTTCAAACTCTGCTGCATCTCCGGAAGCCTTCATAAAGCCTTCCTCTGCTACCAGCTTGGACGCGTTGTCTGACGTCACACCACTGTCCACCATGGAACGTGTCTTCGGGTCGTATTTGGCAGAGTCAAGGTCGAGATTCAGCAGGTATTTGGCCGTGTCCTCCCGTAATCGCAGATTTCGCGTGGACGTGGCTTGCTTCCTGCCCATGTCGGTTTCGGCATCGTATTTGTCACCCTCATCCTCTTCCTCATCCGACTTATCGTCGCCCTTTTCGGCGTCCTTTGCCTTCTTCCGGATCTCCTCCAGCGCCTTGTACTCGTCGATGACCTCGTCAAAGTTGGACGCATCGTACCCGTTCCAGCGATCGCGCTTTGCGTCGAAGCCAAGTTGAACGTCCTGTATGACCTCATCGGCTTCGATGTTCTTGCCCGTGAACCTTGCGCCTGCCTTTCGGGGACGGCTCAGGCAGTCTTTCTTCTTGTGCGTCATGGCTCCGCAGTTCTCGCATGCGCCTTTGCGATACTTTGTCGCCGCCGGGCCGATCTTCTTCCCGCGGTCGTACCATTTCGAGTCCTGCTCCTGTTTCTGGAGACGCTGATGCTCAAGGTAGTCGTTTTCCTCGCCGGTCTCGTCGATGGCATAAAACGGCTTCTTCGAGATGAAGGATGGGATGTACTCGTTGCGCTCCTTGGCGGCGGCGGAGGCGTCCGGCTTCTTCGGTGCTGATGGCGGCATTGTGGAGGTATGGAGGCGTGGTGCGTGCGAGGCGAGGTGAAGGTGTGAACGTTCTTCGCGCGGCGGTTGACGGCGAAGTGTGGAGTACTAGCGCGATAGGGCTGATTGCGGCTCACGGGACTTCGCGACGCGACACCATGGATTCCAGACGCGCCTCGTGTTGATTCGCCCCGCGTCTTCTTTCACCCCAGTCTTCGCCACCACTTCGCGCGCTCTATGTTTTCTTTGGACTTCGAGTCTTTTGGGTGACAGCCATGCGGGAGTTGGATCATTACCGACATCCTTCCTTCAATTACGTAGTGTCGTCATGGACACATTCCGCTTCCGTCTGAACTGCATCGACAACTACCAGGCCACGCCAACTGACCTTGATCCGGTCCTACGACGCAATGTAGGGGCCAAGCAACGTCCAGGTGTGCCTCAAGTGCCCATAATTAGAGCCTTTGGCGCAACCGAGACCGGACAGAAAGTGTGCGCGCATATCCATGGAGCGCTACCTTACCTGTACTTGGAGTACAATGGCAGCTTGGAAAAGGACGTCGGTATGTTTTGAATACCATACATAGAGGTATCAGCTAACACGTGGAAGTGAATACATACATACTCTCCCTTCGGGCCTCGATTGATCATGCTCTTGCTACCACCTACCGACGCAATGCGTATGACGGCAAGTCCATGTACGTCGGGCACATCACCTTGGTCAAGGGTGTGCCGTTCTTTGGATACAGTGTTGGGTATAAAATATTTCTAAAAGTGTACATGCTGAACCCAGTACACATGACACGCTTCGCCGATCTGCTGCATTCGGGAGCCATCATGAACCGCGTCTTCCAACCCTATGAGAGCCATTTACAGTACCTGCTGCAGTGGATGTGCGATTACAACTTGTACGGATGCGATTACATCGACTGCGCCAAAGTGCTCTTCCGTGGTCCCGTCCCTGACAGCGATGAAGTCGACACTTCTGTCCACAAATGGCACGATGCCTCGATCCCAGACGAGTTCATGGCTGAAGAGGGCCAGTACCCGCGCCAAAGCCACTGTACTCTTGAAGTTGATATATGTGTCCAAGACATACTCAATAGACACGAGCTACAATACCGGCCAATCCACCACGATTTCCTCGAACGGTCGAGCCAAATGCCCCGGAACCCTGACGACAAATATGTGCCGTCCATGGCTGGCTTGTGGAGAGACGAGACCCGCCGCCGTAAGATGCGCATGGGGCTCACTGATCCCTCCAGCAGCCCTTTCCCAGCCGAGGTCATGGTGTCTATGTCTGCTGACCCTAGAAATATGGACAAGGGGGGTTGGATCCACGAGGAAGAGTATCGGGAATTAGTGGCAAAACTCATCGAGCAAGAGAAACAACACAGCGCAGAAGTGAAGTTCGATTCTTTTGTGACGCCTGTCGAAGGCCAAGAAAGCATAAAGACTGCTGTGGAAAGTATTGAAGATTTATATCCAGAAAATCTCGTCTCCCAGCAATTACCCGACGACAGGAAAGAGCCACTATCAAGGTTACTCCATGGACAGGAACTGGAGCCGATAGCGCCCATTCTAGAGGATGACGCTAATCTACGGCAAGAGGAAACTGTTATCGAAGATCCGCAGGTTGAGGATGAGGCAGACACAGCGGCTCAATCTGATACGGAGGAGCAGCAATCACTTGACCCGTTAACAGTATCCTTACTCCAAGGATCAGGAGACGCTTCTGATGATATGATCGACGAGGGCATTGACCTCGTCGACCCTAGTGAGGATGGGTATGCTGACAGCTCCGATGGAATCAACAACTTGCGCAAACACTCACTTGAGGATGGCCCTGAGACATCAACTAAGCGCCGACGGATCATGGCAGCCACGCAAGCTAGTTCAAGACGTGTATCGTTCCGCAACGCCATCAATGATGAGAATTCTCGTTCCTCAGACAGTCCTGACAATGATGGACCTCCGCGACCAGGTCAGTCTTCACAAGCAAGTATCAAAGCACATGGTTTTAGGGGACCGACCACTTTTTCGTTTCCTGTCGTCAAAAATCCAGGCGATCCAGAGACGGTTCTCCGCCTAAGTCAGTCTGGTTATTCCAACTCTCAAGAAGCTCCAAAGACACCTGGGCCTAAGCGTCTCGCTGTCAGAGCCTCGCAGCATAGTCCGGCCACTCCATGGACGCACCAGATAACATCACCTGTATTGCCGAACAGCAGTGGTCCGAAAGCACATAGCGAGACGGTTGCTCTAACGAAGCAACTCACCTCGACTTTTGAACACAAGCGACCGATGGTCTACTATGGTTATCTGCCACCCAGGCCGGAAATTGTAGAGAGCACTATGATCCACGCCGGTCTACCACCAGTCATATATCAGGACGCGCACTATAGCGATGAGAAGGATGTCCCCGACCGAGCTAGAGAGTATGCTGGTCGTGAATTCAAGCTCCAAAGCACATCACTACCCTATCTGCCGCCGTTTGATCCCGTCGGAATTTCCGCTGCCAACACTGGAGATTACCCACCGATGGTGCTCGACAAGGCCAAGGAAGCATTGAAGCACAGGACTAGATCGCATAGATGTGCACTACGCCACTGGGAAATCGCAAAACCTCCCCCATCTTACAGAGACGTTGTGGCTTGGACGCAAGAGGAGACCAACGTTGGCGAAGGGTCCAGGGCGGCAGCAGAGGAACAGCCGAAGCAAACAGCTAGACCATCGCGTAAGCGAGAAGTGCCCGGATACCTCTCTCAGATCGATGGTCCGACGCAGAAAAACAAACATGGCTTCAAATACTCCCAGAAAAAGAAATCAACCAGTGTCAAGCACGAAACCCAGTACATGAGCATCATGAGTCTGGAAGTGCATGTCAACTCAAGGGGGTCATTAGTGCCAGATCCAGCTGAAGATGAAATACAGTGCATATTCTACAGCATTCAAGGAGAGGAGAATGCCACTACCGACCGACCAAGACTTGGCATACTGTGTCTCTCGCAAGATGACGGCATTGTCGAACGCATCGCGAAGCAATCTTCTGTAGACGTGGAACATGAAGAAGACGAGCTTGATCTCATCAATCGCATCGTGGACATCGTTCGTCAGTTCGATCCAGACATCCTTGCTGGCTATGAGGTACACAACAGCTCGTGGGGTTATTTGATCGAGCGCGCCCGAATGAAGTACGAATACAACCTATGTGATGAGATCAGCAGAATGAAGTCACAATCTCACGGGAGATTTGGTAAGGAAGCTGATCGCTGGGGCTTCACGCATACATCTACCATCCGAATTACTGGCCGCCACATGATCAACATCTGGAGAGCCATGCGCGGAGAGCTGAACCTTCTTCAGTACACTATGGAGAATGTCGTGTTCCATCTCCTCCATAAGCGAATACCGCATTACCAGCATTCGGATTTGACTGGGTGGTACATGAGCTCTAAACCAAGAGAGCTTGCAAAAGTCCTGGACCACTTTCTCACCCGTGTACAACTCAATCTTGACATTCTGGAGGCCAATGAGATTGTGCCTCGCACCAGCGAACAAGCCCGACTTCTCGGTGTGGATTTCTTTGCTGTCATTTCTCGTGGCTCTCAATTCAAGGTGGAATCTACCATGTTTCGCATCGCAAAGCCAGAGAACTTCATTTTGATATCTCCGAGTCGAAAGCAGGTTGGACAACAAAATGCTCTCGAGTGCTTACCCTTGGTCATGGAGCCCCAGAGCGCTTTCTATACAAGTCCTCTCCTAGTGCTCGACTTCCAGTCTCTCTACCCAAGTGTCATGATTGCGTACAACTATTGTTATTCGACTTGCCTTGGCCGGATTGTCAGCTGGCGAGGACGCAACAAAATGGGGTTCATGGACTTCAAGCGTGAGCCACGGCTGCTTGAGCTCGTGAAAGACCATATCAACATCGCACCTAACGGGATGATGTACGTCAAGCCAGAGATGCGAAAATCCTTGCTTGCAAAGATGCTGGGCGAGATCCTCGAGACCCGTGTGATGATCAAGAGCGGGATGAAGCAGGACAAAGATGACAAGACGCTGCAACAGCTGCTGAACAACAGACAATTGGCGCTGAAGCTATTGGCCAACGTCACCTACGGCTATGCATCTGCCTCTTTCTCTGGGCGCATGCCCTGCTCCGAGATCGCAGACAGTATTGTTCAAACCGGTCGTGAGACGCTCGAAAAGGCCATCGCATTAATTCACGCTACTGAGAAATGGGGTGCGGAAGTTGTGTATGGAGATACAGATTCGCTATTCATCTACCTCAAAGGTCGCACACGCGATCAAGCATTCACGATCGGCGAGGAAATTGCCGCAGCCGTCACAGCTACCAACCCTCGTCCTATCAAGCTCAAATTCGAGAAGGTTTACCATCCCTGCGTTTTGCTAGCAAAGAAGCGCTATGTCGGCTTCAAGTACGAGCATCGAAACCAGAAAGAACCAGAATTCGATGCAAAGGGTATCGAAACGGTCCGACGCGATGGCACACCTGCTGAACAAAAGATCGAGGAGAGGGCACTGAAAATTCTGTTCCGCACGGCTAACCTCAGCCAAGTCAAGTCGTATTTTCAAGAGCAATGCATGAAGATCATGCAAGGTCGCATCTCCATTCAAGACTTTCTCTTCGCCAAAGAAGTAAAGCTGGGCACCTACAGCGATCGCGGTCCACCTCCACCCGGCGCTCTCATTGCTACCAAACGCATGCTTGCAGATCCGCGTACAGAGCCTCAGTACGGCGAGCGCGTCCCCTACGTGGTCATCACTGGTGCTCCAGGTGCACGCTTAATCGACCGCTGCGTGAGCCCCGAAACGCTCTTACAAAACGACCATCTCGAGCTTGACGCAGAATACTACATCAGCAAGAATCTCATTCCACCGCTAGAGCGCATCTTCAACCTCGTGGGTGCAAACGTGCGTCAATGGTTTGATGAGATGCCCAAAATACAGCGCATCCGTAACATCGCTCTTCCGCTCAGCACAAAGACCGACACGGGCAATGCACTCGTAGGTGCAAACAATCTTGGAAAGACTCTAGAAAGCTATATGAAGTCATCATCCTGTCTTGTATGTCGCGCCAAACTTTCACCAACACCACAGCAAATCCGGGGCGTAGAGTTGGATGCTTTCGCTTTACTTCCGCTATGTGCGAGGTGTCTTAAGCGTCCTGCTCGCTCGCTGTACATGCTTAGAGAAATGGTACGGAGCACAGAAATCAAAGCTCGAGACGTCGATCTGGTATGCAGAGACTGTTCGGGACTCGCCTGGGGCGAGGAGATTCGCTGCGACAGTCGCGATTGCCCGGTCTTCTACACAAGGATTAAGGAGCGGAGTAAGCTGAATGGACTGAAAGATAGCGTAGGAAGAGTTGTGGAAATCATCGAGGAGCATGAGCTGCAGGTCTTCGAAAAGGAGATGGCCAAGGAAGAAGTTGTGGTGGCCAAAGAGCCAGAAGGGACTGAAAGTATGACGAGTGAAGACATCGCGTGGTGAAAGTCTCTTGTAAATCATTTTCATAGTCGCTTCTTGCCACTTTCATACATGACGTGCCGGTAGAGCTACAAATTTGTTCTGGATACACGGGCCAATGAAATAACCAATACACCAGATTCGGTACATGATGTGTTGGTAGAGCTACATGTACCAATGAAACAGGAAACAATCCGGATTCGGTACATGGTGTGTCGGAAGAGCTACCAGCATGCTCTAAACATATTTACTAATGAAATAAGAACTGCACCCGATCCACATCATTCGCCCATCGTGAAGCGTCGAACTCTTCGGCCCGTAGACATGGACGACCGCAATGACGGATTCACCCTGCGTAGACTTGATCGTTCAGACCAGTCGATCTGCTGGACATCGCTTGGAGGTCCCGACCCCGCATCCGCAGATGCTCGATGGATTGAAGGTTGCATATACATCGATCTATTGAGACTCTTGGCCCTCATCAATTTTCGATCAGGTACTATGCCTGGGTGTACGAAGAGATAACTTGCGAACGGGTCGCGCTCAATCTCTCGGGAAGTCTGGAGAGAGTAGCCGCCGTCTGTCGACGCGTCTGGGATGATCTGGTTTCGAGCTTCGCCACGCTGGGGATGGGGTTGATCCCAGGGTGCACCCGGCGCTGGGACATGGAATACATCTGGGTAATTGGTGTTGTTGTTATTGTTGTTGGTACTTTCGAATGGCCTGTTTCCGTGCGGCGTGATAGTGGAGCCTCGTCCTGGCCATGGTGCTGATACTAATGAGGCTTCCGTGCTGTTGGATCGGCGTTTCCACCATGCGAATAACAAGAGACTTGTTGTGACAATCCATAACGTCCTGCTTCCTGTCAGTGCCCATGCGCGTCGCACGACTTGATTAACCACCTACAGTTCACAAGCTGCGAGGACAACGCCGGCAACAAGCATCATGTAGTACCACCTGTATGAGATATTGGTTCGAGCAACGTGAAGGTCACGCTCCTCGAACGGTACGCATATCGAGCTATCGTGGAAATCTTCAGCGCACCCATGTCTATTCCACATCGCGGCAAGATGAGAAGCCAGCCCCAGATCCGTGATCCAGAACATGAGCATCCATGCGTGGTAAGCGCCCGCCGTGTAAGGCGTGTACAGTTTGCGCAGAACGGTTTGGGCTACAATGAGGTACGCGCAGACAGGAATCGTGCAAACTGACTAGCACATAAATTAGCGAATGCACACGCGCTAACACATCCAACTTACTATTATCAGAGAGTAGATCAGTATGTTATAGGCCATATAGCCCACGCCATACGCATCCAGCCCCAGGACCACAACCGCCAGCACCAGCTGCACAACATGCACGAATAGCGTGGTGCAGCGCAACACGGCCCGATCAATCTGCGTCTGAGTCGTAGTCTCGTCCATTTTTTTTTGAAGCGCTGTGTGGCACAGCGATTGCTGTTTCCGAGTAGTCATGTGGAGTACCAAGTCGCGAGTGGGGAACGAAGGGACGAGTATGGGCAATGCCCAGTACTTCATGTCCAGATGTGAGCAGCAAACCGGTATCAGGGTTTCAGCTGGTTTGTCTACTTGCATCTCGCCAACCACGCCCGCTTAAGTATACTCGCTACGGGAGTGGGTGTGAGACAGTATCCCGCTGTTTTGTGGGATTGTGAGGCTGCAGTGATGAATACGAGGATCATACACGCGCTCCAGATTTACGCTATGCCATGGATCGAAGATGGAAAGTCTGGCGAGTTGGAATACGAGCTTGGGGAAGTAGCGGGAAGTGGAGCCGTGTAGTTTTTTGTGCCTGAATCGGTGATGTCTTAGATAAGATCGGGTGGTTGGGCCATCCTACAGCTGCAACCAGACCCTGTTCCGACCAGAGCAACAAGAAGATCGTAGGTCATTGCTGGCAATCTGAGACTCAATAACATGTTGTTTCTTATTGCTATAGTGCCATGAGCCCCTCGTCGCAAATCTTTATCCCGATGCTCATAAACAGCTGTCAATAGATGCGCAGGTATCGAGTGCCATGACGACAGTATTTCTTGATGTAAACCTGCTGTCAAGCACCGCGCGAAAGTTTGGCGTGAGTATTACAGCACTCGAAACAAAAATTGTACGAAGGACATAAATGTATGCATAAGTCACATTCTACTAACATGCCACTCTAAAAGCCTTCTAACCCCATGCCGATAAGTATGCCAATGAATACCTGTCAATCTAAGCAGATGAAGGAAGCTTAGCCAACGTAATGTACGTATCCGAAACACCCGAGCAGACGTAATCGAGAGGAGCACTGCCACCAGCACGGCAGTAGTACGGGACGGTAGTTGTGCCAACCTCAGTGACGCTGTTCAACAATTAGCAGTTGTGCGAAAATTCAAAAGCGAGGTTACTTACGT
>Ga0265780_10005858_pt1 | contig 15437 bp, 13 predicted proteins | sample P1T30metagenome_FD_192432 | JGI IMG/M metagenome (GOLD analysis project Ga0265780, IMG submission 192432) | Plant litter microbial communities from East Loma Ridge, Irvine, California - P1 T30 | ecosystem: Environmental > Terrestrial > Plant litter > Unclassified | place: USA: California... | reverse complement strand
GGAGAAGAGCTGCTCGACTAGTGATATGTCGTCGTCGTAGGTCTGGTTTGAGAGTTCGAAGGGATCGGTGTTGTATATGCGCAGGCCTCTTGTGGTCGCTGGACTGATGTTAGCCAGAGCGACTTGATTGTAGCAGGGCGATGCACGTACCGACAGCTAGCAGGCTGTGGTCCTGGTTGAAAGCGACGTAGTTGAGGCCCGCCATGGCGACGGATGTTTGTCAAGTTCAATCGCGTCGACCGAGTATCGTTGGTATGAGTCGAGATGTCGCAGGCCGCATCACACTTTTCGTGGTGTAGGATCAAAGTTGTGTCTCTGTCGGTCTGGTAAATGTCCAAGCGCGCCGTGTCAGTTGCTTGCTTGCTTGCTTGCTTGCTATTTGGCGGCTGATGATCGCATCTCGGATCTACCAGCCGACCCCGCATTATCTCGAGTGCACGTTCCATAGCTTAAAATAATGCAAGTGATGACACCATCTTGTGAATACACATATATATCAACATGGCAAAGGGATGGAATCCTTACATAACCGTCACGCTTTTCTCCAGATCATCAAACCCTCAGCACCCCCTGCAACTGCACATCCAACACACTCCTCCCTACGTACACCTTCGCCGTGCCAGCCGGTAACCTCCACTGCTGCGCCCCGGTGTCCCAAACACTCAAATCCCGCCTCCTCAGCGGGAAGGAAAACGTCTCCGACTGCCCGGGCTGCAGCATTTTCTTCTCGAACCCACGCAGGACCTTTGATTGGCCGCTGCTTGGGATTCCAACGTACAGCTGCGCCACCTCGGCCGCGGGGAACGATCCCGTGTTCGTGACTGTCACGGAGACGGTGCTGAGGATGTCGTAGAGCGATGCGAGGCCGCCTTGGGGTGGTCGGAGGCTCGAAGCTGCATCTGGTGGCAAGGACGCGGTGTTGGCTGTCGGAGGTCTTGAGACTTGCAAAGAAGTGTAGGCGAAGGTGGTGTATGTCAGGCCGTAGCCGAAGGCGAAGCGAGGCGTGATCGAGCTGGCGATGAAGGCTCGGTACTGGTTGCGCGAGGTCAGTGTGTCTCTTTGTTTATCTTGTGATTTCCGAGGGAATTTTGTCTCTTACATCGATGTTGAGGCCTTCTGTGAAGTCGGATTGCGGGAACAAGGGGTTCTTCTCATCCGCGAGTGTAGGTTTGAGCAGTGCGCCGTAGTCGCTTTCTTGCTTGGCTAAAGTGTAGGGCAGCCTGCCGGACGGCGATTGTTTGCCGTAGATCACTTCGACCAGAGCATTGCCGCTCTCTTGACCCGGAGTGTGGGCAAATATGACGGCAGTCACTTTGGGGTGATCGATCCACGCTTCCACGATTCGCGGGCCGGCGTTGTGGATGCTGACGATTGTGTTGGAGCACTGTGATGCTACGTGCAACACCAGGCCGTCCGAGTAGTCGTCGAACAGCGAACTTCTGTCCCACGACTCGCTGGATTGCGCGTTGATGAAGACGATGCACGGAGCTGTAGCATACTTGACGTTCGGCGTCGTTGATACGAAGTCGTGGTGCAACGTGGTGCCGTCGATTCTTGCTTGCCTTTGGAAGGCGTCGAAAGGCGAAACGCTAGCCGCTGGAGTGACTGCACCGCTGCCTCCGCCAGTCAAGAGAGTGCCATTCAGTGCGACAGTAGGACCGGAGTAAGGCTGCGGCAGGACTGAACCGAAACTTGCCAGAAGGTCAACGATGCCCCATCTCTTTCCATTGGTGTACGCTTGTGTGTTGGCCAAGCCGAACTGTACTAGTTGAGCGTCGAGGGCACCGGCCGAAGTTCCATTGATACCCCCGACAGCATCGTAACCAAACAGATTCAGATATCGCGGTTTCTTGAGGGGGAGTGTGTTGTTTACGTTCTTGACTAGGACTTGGCCTTCCACGGCCGACTGAAGAAGCGTTGAAGCAGACGCGGGATCCCGAGCGTCGACATTTGCAGTGCCGTCAATGCTTGGTGTTTGCCGGTGAGCATAGCGATACCACGCGGCCAGGATGCGCGTCGCTTGGTCGTCCAATCGGGCTGACTCCACGGATCCATTGGCGACTGCTGCAGCGAGGAGGCTTGGTGTCAGTTGCCTCGAGGACGGCATCACCATGTCAAGACCTGCGTTGTTGGCGGCTATGCCGGTTTGGACGGCGTTCCAGTCAGACACGATGAACCCGCGAAAACCAAGCTCTTGCTTCAAAAGGCCGTTCATGACTTTGCTGTTCTGACATCCCTGGCTGCCGTTGACTTTGTTATAAGAGCACATTACTGACCCCGGCTCGGCTCTCATTGCATCGTAGAACGGCCAGAGGTACAGTTCATGCGTCGTCCGGTCGTCGAGGTTCGAGGACATCGACTGGACGCCAAGCAGAGGGATGATACCCCCTAAGAATGGTAGCCTGTTCGACTCCTGTTCGTTGGCGATGAGGTGTTTCACGCACGCGATGACCGACTCTTGCATCGCTGTGATAGTAGGGCCGACCAAAGCTCCCGCCAGATAAGGATCGTTGGAGAACCCCTCCCAGTTCCGTCCGCCTGTCGCTATCCGGCCCAAAGGTCCAATGACCTGCATTTCGAGGTCAGAACAGACAACGCGACGATCAGTGAAGTGGTTGAGGAAACTTTTCACTTACTGGTCCGAGTGCAACACTGACTCCCTTTGCTTTGTGCTCCCTTCCGATGTGCAGGCCTCTTTCATAGGCCAGGGAACGGTTCCAAGAAGCTCCTATGCTGAGCTGAGCCGCATAACCGTTGACCAAGGGAGCGCCGCGGACTCCGTTCTGGTTGTCTTGTAAGCATAATCCTCCGAATCCCAACTTGGACAGCGGACCGATGAATCCGCTGCAGCCCTTGGTAGAGGTCGATCCGAGAGTGAGGCTCGCTTTCTCTTCGTTGGTCAACAACGAGACGGCTGCGCGGGCTTTTGCGATTGCCTCCGACCATCCCCCATCGTCAGTGGTCTTTGCTGTGAGGGCGTAAGTGTGATGTTTGGATTTTGGGGAGGTACAGTACACTTGCGTGTTGGGTACACAGGAGGCGATCTTCCATAGGAGTAGTACAGCTCTGGAGCTAATATTTTTTTGAGTTGATCTCTTGTTTGCGCAACTGCTCCAGTGACGGCCTGATTGACCCGCTGCAAGAAACCCGGGATCCCGTTCAACGCTTCCGAGATCAATCCGGAGGTGTTGTTGTTTGCGATCTGTGCTATTGCTTGAGTAGCCAGAGCGACGTTGGTTGCTGTCGGATTGATGCTGGCGGTGGCAGTGTTGCTCGTCTGGGCATGCGTGGGAACGAGAAGACCGAAGCCAAACAAGCCGCAAAGGCACTTGACGATAACGATGAGCTGCATGATAGATTGCCTCCAACCTAGCGAGAAGACGACTTTTGGCTAGAACGTTCAGAGGTTAGGTACAACTAGGGACAATCAGTCTTCGTAATATATATTCACGAGCTGTAGAATGAGGGGCTGACCTCTAGTGGGAGGGCCGGGTTTCCTCGTATATGGCTTACCGGATTGGGAAGCGTCCCTTTCCAGTCGACCTTGCATGTACCGGTACCTTTCTGTCTCAAATTCGTCGATTCGGTCGAACGTACTATTGGGAATAGTCTGGAGGCGATCGTGGATTCGAGACCTCCATGCGTACACTGGGCAATTGACAAATGTGATTCGTTCACTAAGTTCGCTCTTTGTGGCAGATCGGACTACGGCAAGCAGCCACGAGGAGCTGATAGGCCAGCTCTTAAATCTGTTCCACCTCGGTGGAATGCATGTGACGGCAGAGCTGCGAAGCGGCTTAGATGGTGTCCTTCGACTCTGTCTCGGCCGAGCTTCTTGGTACTTTGGCGCATGTCTCTCTGAGTATTGATCTTCCTTCGACGGTCACTGCACTCGTATCATTCATGGTGTCAACTCATTCCACAGAAAGTCTCGCTTCATGGTGCTTGAGCTCGTTGCCCTCAACAGGTCGAAAGTAAAGCCTTACAACCTGTGGTGTGCCCGATGTATGCTCAGCCGGCAAAATCAAATAGCGATGAACGCGGCAACTCTCTGGAACAAATCCGCCCGTCCCACCTGCAGCTCGTTGCTCAAACTCTGAAATCACCCTGCAGATTGCCTCGACAGCAGTGACCTCGGATTGCCCTTCTTGGTGCGGACACTTCTTGAGAAGAGCGAATACCTGTTGGCGGACCTCCGGACAGCGGCAGTTCAAGAACACCATCATCAATATAGTCTGAAGTGAAAACCCGACGAAAAAGGGCGTCGAGTTGGAGACAACTTCCTTTCCATCCACCGTGTTGAGGAGATCAAGAGTCGCGTTGATCAGCTTGACGATTTCCTGGAAAGAGTCAATCTTGTCGTCGTATGACGACTGCCTGCCTGTCCAAGCTGACGATAGATAGATCTTCACTAGCACACAACACGCCTTGGTAATGTTGAAGACGGCTGTTTGTACGCGATGGACTCCGTGCGCAAGAGCCAGTCTAGCATCGACGACCTGCTCAATGGCGTTTCGTCGCTGCTCCAAACATGACAATGCTTCTCTGATTCGCGTCGGTAGCTTCCCTGTTGAGTCCAATTGTTCGAGGATAAGAGACGGCGAGGTGCGGTAGTGCTCTTCCAACAAGGACATGAGCGCAGTGATCGATGTTGAGAGGGCAAAGATCGGGTTAGAGGTTGTCTCTACTGTTGATTCGGCCAGCTCCTTTCTCAAGAGGCTTGTAAGAGTCGCCTGTAGGCATCGAGCATCTTTCGAAAGCGGATTAAACATCATAGCTCGAACAGCGTATTGCTGAAGCATATTGGCTGCTTCTCGAGTGTCTTGACAGCCAGTCTCTGTTTTCTCCGTCAGGAGTCGCAGACCGCACCGCAAGTGTATCAGGAGGCGACTAGTGCTGCCGCGAAGGAATTCGAGAACCACCATCAACACGCATGGCAGCACGTGGCCGTCTACATTGCTAGACTTCAGCATGCTTTGTCGGAGTGACTTGATCGCTCGCGAGTACAACTCGTCCGCCTGACTGCGGGCTTGTGTAGAGATGCTGCATCTGTCGACAATTCGCTGCTGTATACCGACAGCTGCCGCGATGTGGCACAAGCTGGACGTACGCTGCACGAGACTTGCTACCATGTGATCCCAAAGCGTCGAAGGATGGGAACTACGCCATACTGGGAGAGCCTTGAGACAAAAGTACTCGATACCATTGCTGGAGTATTCTTCGATCGTGGCATGGTTTTTCTGAAAATCTGAGCTGTAGAAGCTGTGTTTGAAGCCTCTAAACAGTTGCACCGGGGGCGCTAGCAGGTTGTAGTGACAAGGCGAGTTAGCCTTGTTACATCGTTTGCAGGATGGCTGGTTCTGATCACATTTGATCCGCTTCTGTCTGTATTGATTGGTCAGAACCGTAGTCAAGCCCCAGAGATAACGTCCAGCCAAAGTCACAGCCAAGATAGATAAGACGATAACCAAGAGGCTCAGGGTGGGATAGCGTACTTGCAAGACACACAACCTGCGCGAGACTTTTTGTGTGGAGCGCGTTTCCTCGCCACAGGCGGACTGTGTGGTGACATGGTTACGGTTGTCATTGGGCAGTTGGGCAGTCTTCTCAATGTTGCTGTGAGTATCGGATGAGTGCTAATTGGGTGCCCGTTTATGCATTTTGTGAAGTTGAGATCGAGCAGCACTTGTTTCGCCACCAAAAGAAAGGATGGAGATTGGAGAGCAGAAGGAAGACAACCTGAACTTCGACCATGAGCGATCATCATTGGCCAAGGAAGACCAAGGGACGGCAGGGCATTGAAGCATGCACAGTCCCCGGATACGACGAACTCTATCGCTCTCGGGATCGGCAAGCGATTTCTTCCGATCTGTGGATGACCACCAGTCTAACCCCAATCAAGTAACTCCTATACGACAGCCCTGACGACGAACTTTCGAGCTCGAACAGTGAATAAGAGCGACAGATGCAGGAGACATCTACCTCGGCGCATTTATTGCCAAACGCCATCATCGCCCACGGGACCCCACCTGGGTCTTTGATTCCTACCGTGAGAGTTCTGAGTTCGGCCATGGCCATATGTAGAAAAGACGCCGGTCACTGTCTCGGACTCCCGAATCTCGACCCCGGCAGCAGAGTGTCATCTTTTGCTTCGTATCCGACTTGCCAGAAACGTATGGCTAGCTTGATCCAAGGACGAGTGAGGAATTGCTATAAAGAATGCCCTCGGCGATGATATTCAACCAGGATCAATCCACTCCGTTTACATTTCACTACTTGAATATTATAAGTTTATAATCTCACTACCGACAAACCTCAAACATGACTTTTTCCACCATTCGGGCAGTGGCGGTCTTGCTACTTGCAACAAGCACCGCGTTAGCAGCGACACCTACGATAGGCCTCGGCTCTGCAACACTGATCGGACGAGAGGCGTCAGTACCGCAAGCCTCTCCGGCTAACGCATACCTGGGTATTCCCTTCGCTGAGCCACCTAAGCGGTTCCTGCCCCCTGAGCCTCTCATGAACTTCACTGGCATCTACAACGCGACGGAGTACAAAGCTGCGTGCGTTCAGCAAGGCTCAGGTAACTTCTACCAGGCTTCGTTGCTTGGAGGCCTTCAATTGACTTCTTTGCAGCGTTATCTGCCTGGGACGAGGACACTCCATTCGACCCCATACTTAGCTACAACGCCACACAAAGCGAGGATTGCCTCCACTTGAACGTCTACACTCCGCAGAATGTAACGCAATCCAGCCGTCTTCCTGTGCTGTTCTTCATATATGGCGGCAACCTCCAGACTGGCAACGGAGACAGGTTGGCGTACGATGCGTCCAGGTTGGCTGCAGAACACAACATCGTAGCCGTTGTCATCAACTACCGCGTCTCCGGCAAGCTTCGAGCACGAAAGCCAGCAAAACGGCAACACCACTAACGAGATCTCAGTATTCGGCTTCACGCCTTCCCCCGAGATTGAGCACACAAAGAGGAACCCTGGCTTCCTCGACCAGCGAATGGCTCTGACATGGGTCCGCGAGAACATCCACGCCTTCGGCGGAGACTGCGAGAAGATCACTATTCAAGGCCAATCTGCCGGCGGCTACTCGGTGAAGAACCTCTGGGCTTTGCCCCCGGACCCTCTCCCCTTCAGAGCCGCCATAATGGAAAGCCAAGCGCTGCTTGCTCCGCCCGGCAAAGACTGGGATAAGCTAGCCGATCTGGTCAACTGCACCCACACCGTATCCCAGCTCGCTTGCGTCCAAGCCGTGGACGCCAACACCATCGCCGCACTCTCCACCAAGAATCTCCTCTTCTTCTCACCCACCGTCGATCATGTCACCCACATCGACCACGTGGAGCGCGCCATCTTCAAGAAGACCCCCGCCCGCGTGCCCCTACTAATCGGCACCAACGGCAACGAACTAGGCGAATACGTCGTCCTGCTGCAGAGCACGAACGTATCGCTAGAAGAAACTCTGGCCTCTCTTCTCCCCAGCAGCCCCGAAATCTTCAACACGTTGCTAACCGGCCAGACGACCCAGACCGGCGACCCAGCTTCGGCCCTGACCCACATCCTCAACCAGTACATCTTCACCTGCGGCAACCGCGCCCTAGCCTCTCTCGCGGCTCTGAACGGCTATCCAACCTGGCGCTACCTCTACAACGGCACATTCTCTTCGTTCGACCAGGTTCCCGGCGGCGAAAGCCACGGCGCGACGCACTCGGCCGAGCTACCCATCGTGTTCGGAACGTACCCTACCAACACCACCGAGCATGAGAGACTGTCGCAGTTGAGCGGTTACGTGCGGAACCAGTGGACGGCGTTTGTCAAAGATCCGATCGGCGGGTTGAAGTGGCCTGGGTACTTTTCCGGCCCTGTGGCGGATGTGTTGCTTATTGGTAACGAGGGCGCTGTGAACGGGACGGCCGTAAGCTCGAGTGTAGTCGATTTTGATTGCGCGCTTTACGATCGGTGGATCATAGCTGGGGGTACGATGTAGAGATGAATAGCTTCGGAAAGGCAGTAGAGAGTATCGTGAAGTTTGATGCAAGGGACGATTTCGGGTACTTGGCGAGTACATGAATAATCGAAACATTCTTTTCCGATATGTTTGCTGCTCAGAGGGGGACAGGTGCAAAAAGAGGCGTGCATATGCTTTCGATCTAGAGAGCTGTAAATGCTACTTTCAACAATCCTTTTATCCCGTTAGTCTATGTCAAGCGAACCATCAATTCTTTCCCCTCGGTCCCACCAACTAGATCGACTAGCATCTCCAGGAAGGCCCTCATCATATCACTGAATCCTTCCGACCCGCCATCTCAGATTCCTCCCTCGGAGTCATGGTAGTATTCCAGCGTCCATGCGCGAACTGCATCGTGATGAATCTGCGAGGTAACGATCAGCCACAGAAAAAACCCACAGATCGATATCATCATCATCATCATCATCGAAAAAAACAAGCAGAAAAGAAAACTTACTGCCTGAAATCCACCGTCTGGCCAGGGACTTCTTGCACGTCCATCCGGCTGAGGATGTTGGCCAGGACGACACGCATCTCGTGCCAGGCAAAGTTAATGCCCACGCAGGAGTGCTTGCCGGCGGAAAAGGGGTAGTAGGCGTCGGTGCTGGAGCGGTATCATTAGCTTATCTGTGCTGGTTGTGTCGGTCAGGACAGGACGTGAGTGAGGCTTACTCGGCTGCGGGCGCGCCGTTGTTGTTGAGTGGGGAATCTTCGGCTAGGAAACGTTCAGGCCAGAAGCGCTGGGGTTGAGGCCAGTATTCTCCGTTGCTGTGATTGTGGGTGGTTAGTCCGGGTTGTCATCCTTTTGGTTGGTAATGGTGAGGTGAGAGCGAAGGAGGTGAAGTGCGGGGAGGTGACTTACTGGTGCAGCGCCCTATACGAGGCTGAAACGACGGTGTAAGGCGGGACTTCAACTCCATTGAGGTTTGCGGGCTCTTGTAGGGTACGGCGTCCGAGCTCCGAGGCGATAGGGTGGAGGCGCAAGTTTTCTGTGTGATATGATTAGAGCTCGTCTTGAACTGTGGGAAGGAAGGACACATGGAGTAGATACCTTTGATGCAAGCATTCAAATAATCGTATTGCGGATCTTCACGGACGGTTTTACCGTCGATGAGGGGCGCATCGAGAGGGAGTCTCGGAAGAGAAGCAGCGAGTTTGGTCCGCACTTCAGGATGCCTGGCTACTTCGAGGAAGAAGCAACTATAAGATTGAGGACAGTCAGTAGGGCGGTCAAATTCATCTTCCAGGATGATGTCTTACGCGAGCGTGCCAGAAGTAGTCTCGGAGCCAGCGAGCAACAATTCAGCCATCTGATCGATGATGTCGCGAGCCGACATGACATTGCCATTATCAGGTCGCTTGCCGTTGTCAATGAGATGTTGCAGCAGGTCGTGTCGCGTCTCATCTTTGTCCTTGGTCCTGCGAGACATGACGGATTCGATGGCCTGGGAGATCGAGTCAGTATCTCATCATCAACGACTTTCTCGAATGCTGACACATACCGTGATCATTTCGCGCGGCCAGTCAAATGTAAAGTGGATCCCGAACAACCTGAAAGCCCGCTTGAAGTACACGAGCTGGTACCTGCGGCTCAGACCATCGAAGATGGCATCGGGGATTTTCTTCCAGGCCTTTTCGTTGATACCCGGCTCAGGCGTGGAATTGGGAGCAACGGAGCCGAAGCCGCGTCCAAATGCACACTCTCCCATAATTTCGAGTGCGACCTTGTGCAGATCCTCCATCAAATTCGTCTGGAAAGATTTCTGACCAGACTCTCGTGCCTCTTTGGCGCGGCACATCCACACATCCAGAATATCGCGCACCGGCTTCTGGAACAACGGGTCCAGCCCGTCAACGTAGCCAACCGTGAACGACGGCGAAAGCAGTTTCTTGAGGTTCTTGTGCACGGCCGGCCGTCTGCAAACACAGCAATGTCAGCTTCTTGCGGTACAATCGTAACATCGCATCCAGCACTTACACTTCACCAAACAACCCAGCGCTCTCCTTCTCGCGTGAAATCTCGGAGTACATGACGACTTTGGGCAAGTCCTGCTTCAGCAAGATCTCTTTGACAGCCCACTTGTCCGAGACCCAGATCTGTCGTGGTCCCAGACGCGTCACGGAGCCATATTTGGCGTGCGCATGCTCGACGTCCTTCCAGACCGTCCCGCGGGAGAAAGCGACTTGCAGCGGCGCGGTGGAGAAGGGCGCGTACCACGGACCCGGGAAAGCTGACAGTGGAGAGCGGTAGCTCTCGATGCAGCTTGCTACCCATGCATAGAAGAAATATGATGCGACGATAGCGATCACAAGAGTTGATACATGAGGAGCTTCTTCGAATAGGGCGAGCATCGTAGCGGTAGAAGTTGGACTTGATTCGGAGGAGTGGAAAGAGAGCCTTGGTGATTAGCAGGTTGAGAGATTCTTACCGTCCACTTATATACAAGAGGTCGACTTCTTTTTCGCCGCGCTGAGGAAACCTAGACATTGATGCGGTTTCATGATTCTGGTGAGCAAGTGCTACCTAGGTTTTGCTGCTTGCATGTCTTGATAACCTGAAGTTTCTCGATGAGCGTCATACAAAGTTTATCGAAGAGAAGTGTGGGATTTGCTGGGGCCCCAATGTTAGCACCCGTGTCAGTTGTTTTGGTCGATCTTGAGGAGGCTGGCGTGGCTGATACACCGCAAGTCGGAAATCGCAGTAGTAGGTTTTCGTAGCGAAAGTCGTTGTCTGTGTAACTTTGCAGGGCGAGAAAGAGGCTTTAGGAGGCGAGATTGCCATTCGCGTAGTAGATGCAGAATAGTCAGCCGAGTCGCTCAATCGAAATACCGCGGTCACGGCTCGGGCTCAAGTGATTGCCAGCTGTTCATCTGGGTGTCAGGTCTGGTGGATTCTCAAGCCTCCATAAATTTCCTCCATGTTGTCTTGTGGAGTTCGCAATAACGTTGCGTAGTCACTCGAGGATCGAATCAGTGCGGCTGAGAAGCGTGAGACTCCAAGGTAAGATCTTTCTCTTCACGTGCTGAAGTCCGTTTAGCTCTCGGAGAATTGCTGGCATTCTTCCAGAAAGTTTTGGCGAGAGCAGATCACTGCAACCTGTTCGTACAGGATCACCCCTCGAGTCAGTAGCTAAGTTCTTGATAGTGGTTTCGGATGTAGTAGAGGCGTCGGACTATAAGCATGACGTTGAACTATAAGAAGATCGACATCGGGACGTGCGGGAGCTACGGCCCGACGTATCGAAGAAGTCAGGGGCTAAGAAGTGACGACGCAGGGGTCTGGGATAAGTTTAGAACATACCAGCCGAATGGGACCCATTTCAGATTGCTTTCCTTTCGAAAAGTGAAGACATTCCTATGCTTTCGTTGAATTCACTATGCAGCAAGAAGTTTCAGTACTGGCTGGGAAACGTAGCATCCTCCAGCTCGTTGACTCATGAGATACAGAATGATTTAGGGCGTACTGTCACGTATACAGCCACTCTCAACGAATTAACAGACTTCAAGAATCGAGACACCATAGCAAACATCCCCCACGCTCATGCCTGTCCAAGGGAGTCATCAGAGGTCGTGTTTATCTTGAAGTCGATCGCTTCAGCCGTCTTGTCGATCATCCCCACCGCCAGTCACAGAAGCTCGACAACGGCTCGAACTCAACTCCAGACCCAGACGATCGCGCGACGTCGCCTTGTGTCGTGAGGCTAGGAAGGTTAAACTATCGCTGAACCCTGGAGATTATTGACGCCCAAGGCAGTATGTATATCACTCAGCATGTGATTGTGGAGACGGAGTAGCGTGTAGACAGGGAAGATAAAGTTGGGCGAGCTGCCGGTCAGTTCTGCACCATGACGGGCGTTGCAACTCTTACAACAACATGGATCATATTACGAGGGGGGAAAGACCGAATGCTATCTAGAGTTCTTGTTTCATGTCCCCGAGAGCCAGGCATCTGGCACTCCAGGCAGTAAAGTTGCCTTTCTCAACAGAAAGAACAGACCGCAAGCTCGACACAAGCGGTCACACTCAGACGCTTCACTGCATAGCAACTGCTGCATAGTTTCCGCAGTGTGAGAAAGCCAAGACCGCGGTCGGCCTTTGGCATTGCGCTCAAATCGGGAAGCCGACATATAATAACAGTGCTATAGGTACCTGTACGCAACACGACTGACGACGCATCCTGCAGCCCGTAATTGAGATGCAAGTCAGAGCGTCGACAATACATTAACACTTGCATACCATTTGACCGCTCATCGCGGCACGGCTATTGCGTTGCGTAAAGCCACGAAAATGCTCTTTCAGAGCGACGTGTTCGACACCGGACTACCTATACCCATCGGTAAATCCAAGCAGCGGGTCTCCGTGACCAATACATAACAGACTCGGACCCCCCGCAGACTTCAGTCTTTCCCGTTTGCAAGCAATCTGATTCCCGCTTTCAATCACCCGTTCGCGTTCTCACGCGTCTCACCTATCCAAAGCTTTCAACGATGCGTCTCACGCTCGACAACGAACCCGAGTTGAGAGAGGCTCAAGCAGCTCTCTTCAATATCAATGCGCCTGGCGGTAGTTGGATTCTGCTCAGTTATGTCGGCCCGAGCACCGTCCACCTCGCAAGCGGAGGCTCGGACTCGGTCGAACAAGTCCGCTGGCAGTTCGAAGACGACCAGATCCAATACGCAATGTTGCGACTTGATGTTTCTGGGCAAACCGGCAACGAGAAGATACGGGTTCTCTTTGTGCAGTGGACCGGACCGGGAGTCGGTATCATAGAGAAGACCAAGAAGACAGCTCACGTCGGAGATGCGCAGGCACTTCTGCAGCCTTTCCATCGGGACGTTTACGTTACCAATCGGCAGCGGTTCGACACCAAGACATAAGTTGCTGGTGCTACTTTATACGATCGTCGTTCATGGGCTGATGGTGTGGCTAGACTCTTGGAAGTGTCCCATCCCATATCGGGCTCCTCTGAAATTCACTAGCTTGGACGTGATGGGTTGCTCTCTTTTGTGATTTCGTCGCGGTTTGACGGATGCCGAGGCGAGGTTGGAGCTTGCGCGATGGTGGAGAAGTCTGTGACCTCAGCTTACAGCTATGGACGCCGCTTTAGTGTCTTCACGGTTTCGATTCTGATAGTCCGGTGCTGCATGCTCCGCTCCTGGATACCAATTACCGCAATGCGATCGCCAAAAGGCCGAGAATGGGGATGAGTGTGGCTCTCTTCATCGTGGAATGAGTCGCGCAGCCGACACTCTGTATATCCATCGGTGTTGCTGTGCTTTCTTCCCCACCACCGGCATCACTACTTCCAGATGAGAGAACAGCAGCGGAATGGGAACTGACGCCGACAGTCGCAGTCCCATCTACGGCTATCGCCCCACCAGTAGAATCCACGCTGATGACCCGGCCATTAAATGTTGTTCGAGAACCATCAGCAAGCGTGAAGGTTGTATCGTCCATCTCAACGATGACCGATTTCCCGGAATCCAAAGCCGTTATGGCATCGCTGTTTGCGCCCAAGGCTACTGTATCATCTGCTGGATCTGTAACCGCAGCGCCATTCAACGTGATCGATGTTCCATCATGGACCAAGACACCTCCGGGATAGGGCATGCTGAAGACTGCATCGCCCAGGGTGACAATCGATCCAGCCGTCATGTGTCTTGATGTACCAGCTGCCTCGAGAAGAATTGTAGAGCCGCTTTGCATCATTGCAGTGAAGGTTTCGCTGCCGTCTATCCAAACGGTGGATGACGGAACCAAGTTGTTGCTGCTGCGACCCAAACTCTGCACCGTCACCCGTTGTCCGTTGACGTTAATGGCACTGTTATCAGATGACGGCAGGGACAAAGTGTTTCCTGCGAAGATCACATTTTCCCCATAGGCGACTGATGTGGTAGCTTCCTCTGCCTGTAGTACTAGAGACCCGTCCTGCGGAATGGCGGTGATGGTTCTGCCAGATGCTTGGAAGACAACATTACCTTGCTTGTTGCTTCCCTCGGCATCCGCAGTGTCTTCTATGGGGTCTGGATTCAGTACAACTCCATCGACTTGAATGCGATCACCCTCTGGAGATACTTGGATCTTCTGACCTCTGAACACGACCTCGTTGCCGTTTGTAACGGTGGCCGAGTCCCCGGCGCCTTGTATCTTAGCTGAGCCATCGGCCAGAATCGCTGTGAAGACTTCGCTGTCTTTTGTCCAAACAACAGATGCCTGTGCTGATCTCACGGGTTCGTTGACAGTAGGATCGATCGAATCATTCGAGTCTGCATTATGATGTGCACTTGGAACTCCGCTCTCCCTAGAACCTTCTGGCTGGTTAACCGCTGCGTTTGCAACGAGTGACGCCGCGATCCGAGCTGCCTCGGCGGAAGCCTGGGCTGATCTGAGCACTGACAAAGCATCGGTAGTATCTGGAAGCTCGGGATCGGTTGGTGGCAGCGGCCACACGTTGTTGCCGCGTGACTGAGTTGTCTTCGGAGCGTTCAGTGAGGCCCGGTCTTGCGTCCTGACCGAATTATCCGCAGCTCCACCTTGCACAGAAGACTCTCCGGATCCTGTAGGCGTCGAGTTCGGAGGCTTTGCTTGTGTTGTTTCTGGTGTTTGATTGGAGAAAGGGCTTGAGGCTGGTGCCGCACTTGATGTGCTGATGTGCGAGTGGGATCTCGTGGGAACCACCATCGCATCTGTTGGAGTCAGAGCAACTGTCGGTAAGGCGTCAGTAATCTTGTAAATGCCTTTTCCGAACATGGTAGACTCACTTGGGGGGTCGTAAACGCCCTCAATCCCGCCGTTGCATTCAGCCCATTCTGAATCCAGAGCCCTGACTTCCATCGGGATCTTGATGATTGGCTCGTAAGGCTCGGTCCGGGCGCATCCAGTGTAATTGGCAGGCATCGGGCGATAGCGTCCTCCTTTCGCTGCCATCGATGATCGCCAGCATCGTGGTTGTCGTTCGTAGATCTCGTCCGGGGTCGGATCGTGGTAGAGATCGGTAAAGTTGAAAGACGCAGACATCTGTTGAGTTTCTCTGTTCACATAACCGTATAGTGACGACATGTCCTGAGTCTTTGTGATGGCCACGATCGTGTTTGTGTACGTTCCGCCGATGTTCTTGCAACTGTCCTTCGCCCATAACTTATCGAAAGAGATGTAAACCTGCAGATACTATTAGCACCACGTGGATACTATTCCAGAAATCTCGTCTTGAGGACATACTGTCGGCGAGGTCAAGGTCGTGCCCAGTGTCTCAAGAGTCCAAGGTCCGACATGACCAACGGTAGCAGTCGCGTTGGCCAACGAGGTTGCAGGAGGCCAGAACAGCAACTCCACAGTCTCCCCCTGCAGCGCACAGTTCCCGCAACCGAGAGTGCATCCAGGGCCTCCCACCGTCGCGTTCGAAGGCCAGACCATGA
>Ga0265780_10005857_pt1 | contig 15438 bp, 11 predicted proteins | sample P1T30metagenome_FD_192432 | JGI IMG/M metagenome (GOLD analysis project Ga0265780, IMG submission 192432) | Plant litter microbial communities from East Loma Ridge, Irvine, California - P1 T30 | ecosystem: Environmental > Terrestrial > Plant litter > Unclassified | place: USA: California... | reverse complement strand
TAAGTTTAAACTGCTCTTATTTCTTGCAATAATCTTTTTTATTTTATTGCGTTACGCTAAATAGAAGCTTAAAGACTAGCTTAAGTTATAGTAGAATTAAAAAGTAAGTAAGATACTAGTTCTTAATAGAGAGTTAAATATTCTAATCTAGATTAACTTAATTCTAAACCTAGCTAAAGATATAATAAAGCTTTAGCTAAGTAAACTAGTATAGCTAATCTAATTAGCTCTTAAGAGTAATAGATATAGAGAGTATATCTTTAGATTCTATAATAAAAAAAGAGAATTAGTAGATAAGATATAAGAGTAGAGTAGATTAACTAATTAAAGTTCTTAGCAAATATAAAATGCGTAGTAAGAAATTAGCTCTACAATCTTATAGCGCTAAGCTTATAACTATAGAAGCTAAGCAAACTTTAATTAAGAGTATAAGATAATTAATTAGATTTCTATATAAGAGAGTTTAATAAATAATTAGACTATATACCTAGCTGCTTAGGTAATCTAGGTTTTAGCTTAGAGAAACCTTAATCCTTAAGTATTATATGCTAAATAAGTAATATAATCTTTCTCCTCTACAACAGAAGAACAGAGCATGCATCTAAAGCCCAAGAATAACGAAAATACTAGTGACGATAAAATCGCAAACTAGATCCTCCGCATATAAGCATTCTTATCACTTGAGATTTAGATGCAGACCAAATACTAATCTATAAATGACAGCGTCTACTTTGCGACCACAAGCGACGACAAATTCGATTTGGTCGACCACGATATCCACAACCGATGTTAGAGTTATGAAGCGGTGCGGTATTCTCTGTCCAGAAAAGAGCCTAATAAGATTAACCAGTGGATAAAAAGCCACCACCAGGCAGTGGCAAAATTCGTAAGCGCTCTACACTTGCACGACATGAGCTAATCGTCTTCCGAAGAATGTGCAATATAAGCTCAAGGAAGCCTGGATATATACACATTTTGTGGTCGATGTTCTCTAAGAATAGGAATCAGGAATCGCCTATCAAACTGCCTAAAATCTAGCTGGGATAGACGTTGCCGAGTAATTTGACATCCCTGCTAGCCAAAAAAGAAACTCATCGACGCGCCAACGATCTCGTGACTAGCAATGCCGTGCTATATTTGGGACTTGGTGCCAACCAGGTGGCGCAATAATTCATGCGCGCAATGTCTGAAAGCTCTCAGTTCCTTGCGAAGAAACTGTCGCCCTGTTTTACTTCAGCACTTTCCTAAGACTATATTGCATACTAATAATCTATTAAGTTTTACCAGACTCATGTATAAGTTTACAGTCGCTCTTTTATAGTAGCTTAAATCTAAACAGAGCGCGCACGAATTATTGCTGCACCTGGTGTGCCCTTGTAGACAATGACGATGATACAAGAACGTAAGTTGGCGCTGACTGCCCAGAGACCCTTGATCTAGAACTTCATCTATCTTCCTTGGTGAGTCGCGAGCTAGAACAGCGGGGCGTACCGATAAAAACCAGAATTGGGATCAAGGCGCAGAAGGTGCATGATACAAGTGCAGATTGTGCCACATGGAATTTTGCAACCCAGAACTTTGCCATGACCAAGTGAAACAGGAGCAAAACATACGAACAACTAAGTGAGACCACAGCCTAATGGCAGCAAAACTTATCTCCCGTTCAAGTCCTGTTGCCATCAGGTTCGAAAGAGCCATTGATGCCAAGTGAATCTCGGATGCAACCAGGATCCACAGAGTAAGCTTACGCCGCGCAAGCGCGAGATCGAGTATCTGCTAGTCAACTAGGCCGTGCGGTCTCGTGTAGAAAAGCGATGTGGGTCCTGTTTCAAAAACCAACAGGTATGAAGCTTCTTGTTCTCCAGCTTGGAAAGCTGGCGCAATCAACATGCTTATGCTCAAGCTTCTTCATATCGGCTTCTGCTTAGCACAATGGTCGACGGCCGCAGCTGTGCCTCCAGCGGCCTCATCGGGAACATGCACAAATCCACCCAAGAGGATGGAATGGTAAGATGTTCATCAATGTCCTCACTGAGTGGGTCACTGATTCTAGAATTGTAGGAGACAGCTATCTGAGACCCAGAAGAAATCGTACATTCAGGCTGTTCACTGCTTAACACGCGCAAAGGCCCAGTCGGGTAGGCCCAGTCGGGTATTAATGGTACATTGAATCGCTTTGATGACCACCAAGCTGTGCATATGGAACAGAAGCCCTATATCCACTGGGTGGTAGGTGCTGTGCTGAGCTAATTCGACATGCGCTTGCTGACACGTGTACAAGGGTCATTTCCTGCTGTGGCACCGTTATTTCGTCGCGACCTATGAAAAAGCACTTAGAGATGAGTGCGGATGGACTCTTGGTCAACCGTAAGTTGCAACTCATGCGCAATCTTTATAACATCTTCCGCTACTATACCGCCGCCAACGACACCCAAAGTGTTATCCAAGCGAGTGAGGTTGAGCCGGAAAGGTGTTTTCTAACCGTTTTGTAGGTACTGGGACTGGTCATTGGATGCGGAGCCTCAAAATGAAACGTCCTCCCGCATTTTCGACTCTGACATCTTCAACCCTGACACTGGCTTTGGTGGCAACGGATACCCGAAGGCATTTCCACCCGAAATGAACCGTCTGAAAATAACTGGAAACACTGGCGGTGGTACGTTGACATATCCTGGATACCTTTAACCCATTGAAACGGTATGAACGCAAGCTCACAATCCATCCTAGGATGTGTCATGAGCGGACCATTTACGCCTCCTCAGTTCATGCTGAACGTGCCTACGCCACACTGCTTAACGCGAGACTTTGTACCATGGATCATCAACCGGATGGCAGCCCCAAAGGTAGTTGACGAAGTGCTGGCCCAGCCAGACTACACCAGCTTCGCAAGAGCTGTGGAGAAGGAGCGGAGTTTTAGTCCGTCTAATATCCATGCAAGCGGTCACTTTGGTATTGGTGGCATTCAGGGAACTATGGGAAATGCCGCAGAGAGTCCTGGTGGTGAGTGACGTGAGGCGTGCCACTCGATTGACGAACGCGCTGACCACAATAGACCCACTCTTTTATTGCCATCATGGCAACATCGACCGTATATTTTGGACATGGCAACAAAAAGACTTAAAAGCACGACTGAATGATGTGGGTGGGCCTATTACACCATTTGACTATGGTGGGAAGAACGTCACTCTGGACTTTGAGGTCAACATGGGCTTGCTGGCGGGTAACGCCACTCTCAAGGATCTACTGAATACCGAGGGCGGGACGCTGTGTTATACGTACTAGGGTACACTTATCTACCTTCATCGCACGAGGACGGTTAAGAGATGGCCTGAATACATCCAAAACCTTGACAAAAGTAGCCAAGACATCTTGCAGTACTGAATATATCTAGGCTTTTTTACAAACTTGTTTCTCCCAGAGACTATTAGGTTACTTCGCGCATGCAGCATAGCGTCATGATCGAGGCTCATTCACAATTAGTCTTCGGCCGCCATTACACACGAAAAGGAATTCCTCAATAGTGCTAGGTCATGAGTAAGACTTGTAAGTGCTGATCAGCTTTTTAAAAACTTTTACGTGTGGCACAAATTAAGAAGCGAGGTGCCTTGAAGGTTGAGACGTCTAGTGAAGAGTGAGTATGACTACTCAAAAGATGAGCGCATGTTGGACCGCACACCACAATCACTCGAAATGTGACTGATAGCTACGAACTATATTGACATTCAAGTATTTGATATTTCTGGAGTGACGACCCACGCGCGAACTCATGCCCGCGGACCAGCGGCATTAGTGCGAATACCGAAAGCCAGTCCGGATGGTACACATGTACAGACAGTAACAGAAAGAGATGCGTTCCCCCACCCTAGATTTCATATGCGGTTCGTGGTATGATGTTTACCAAGGCGATGGCAACGATGCGGATAGGCGGGGTATGCATATTGTAACAGCACACCCCGCGTCTCAACAGCGCGGATGCGTTCATAACCATGCATGTGTACCAATAGTGCGCGCTTGACTCAAGTTGATGCCGTCAATGTGCTGTTGGGTGGTTCGAGTTTCTTCCCTAACCGCCGACGGGTCGCGTTGGGTGCAGCTGTATGCGACCAGTGGCATTCACGAGTCGATCTTTTCCAAGGCTGGTGACGACGTTGTAATGACCACTGCTATATCTCGATGTCCTTCGCACGTCAAGAAAGCTCACTTCCCTTCCAACAATTCTACGCTTAGCTCACCTTTCAACTATGGGCAAAAAGAAAGCCTTCAAACCAAAGCCACCTCCTCCCTGCTCCAGGATGTACATGTCTTTGCATGAGAACGTCGCGGTAGCTCTCAGCAAATACTCCATCACTACTCAATTCCACAACAATGATAGTGGCGAAGGGTCTACCCGTTCCCACCCGACATTCATCTTTGGACGCTTCACTTGCGACAGCAAAGCCTGCCCGGGCGGTGTTTGGCTCAGCGGAAAGATTGCGACGTTGATCCGACAATACCCAAATGACGGATACAACGCTGTTGTATACAGCCAGCGGTGCCAGAAGTGTGAGAAACTGGGCAGGCTGCAGATTGACAAAGACTCCTACGTCGACCGGGTCTCATACAGGATCAAGAAGTGGAACGGTGTTGAGATGGAGCGACCGATCTATAAGGAGAAGACGACTAAGCCTCATAAAAGCTGGTTATGTGAAGGATGTAAGAGGGGAGTTTGTAAGCAGTCAAGTAGCTGAAAGACTGTAGCTTATCAACTATCATGCATATGTCGATGTCCTCTTGGAAGTGCCCTGCTCATTCCTTCATCCGGGACCTTCCCATCGACCAACTCTTTGAGGGTGATGGGCTTGAGCTTCCCGTTTGCATCTATGATAATGACCCCCTCTTTCCGACAGGGCCATCGCCGCCCAGTACTGTCTTCCTTGACATAAGCACTCGAATCGCACTTGGTGACGACTCTCAACTCCTTGAGGCTGTGAAAGTGAGGGAATTCTGTTTCGGCCCCACACCATAGCCAATACGTGTCTCGCTCCAGCCGCTCAATTTGCAGCTTTTGGACCAAAGGCGCAACTTGCCGCAGGCGCTCAAGCTGATTTTCTCCAATGTCTACAACGTCAATCGCTGGGATGAACCAGATATATCGCCGCGGCGACTCAATGGTCTGATCGAATTTTTCGATTGGGAACTCAAGTTCTACAGGCCGTTCGCTGTAGAGTTGTTGATAAATGCCTTTCAGATGATTGCGTGCTTCTTGCGAGGCCTGCAATGGTGCGGGGACAGGTGTACATGTCTGCAATCGTGGATATAGGAGGTAATCGTTTGTCTTGGGCTTGTACGACAAGCACACTGCAACAGTTCTTGGTTCAATGGTCGCTTCCCAGATTTGGAAACGTAGCTCCCCCGGCAAAAAAACGAAATGATGGAAAGTGCCCATTTGTTGATGACCTGGAGAAAGGCGACGACGATCAGCCGTGCCGCCCTTTTTTCATAGTATAGGTTCAAAGCTGCTGCCTAGTCTAGCTATTCGGGGTCTGGTGCGACGAGGGGGTCAGGACAAAGGTGGCGCATCGCCGCCGAACACAGCTCCCTCACTCGGTGCTGCAACATTCGCGCGCGCTGTGCCTCATAATTCTGAGCACCATATAGCAATTGAGTTGAGCTATGGTGTCTAATAGTAAGATATTTTCTATGTCTTTGTAACGTACTAATTGAGCATTAACTCAGTCTAGGCGTACATATTAAATCACAGTTGGCTCCTTGAGAGTGGGTTGAGTTCGAACAGAACGCGCATGAATCATTGCCGCACCTGATGCCCTCGAGATCGTCGAACACATCCCCCAGAAAGCGGCCGCACTGGAGTTTGGACAGCCGTCGCATCTGTTCAAACGCAACCCAAAAATCGAAGAAGTGAGAAGGGAATGCATCCTGGTCAGAAGAATTCGGAACCACGGCTGGTTATCTTTCTCTCTCGAAAGAAATTGACCATCCTTCCAATGGCGCGACACAGGGACATGGTTGTGTACCTGGGCAGGGCGTTTGGGCCGGCCATATGTCTCAAAATGACAATGCAGCCGATCTCGACGCCGATACGGCCACCCGTCATTCGTACCTTTTCACCACAATCACGACATCGCCATCGCCGTGACGGAATTTGCGCTACGCGAAGAAGAAGGTCTGACCTTCCCGACGTCGTCCCATGCGATGGGTCGTTAACTGGTCAACGGGTGGCTTCATCCGTCCTTTTCAGGAAGGATTAACGTTAAGCTCGACCAAGAAGTCCGGTCGACGCTTGGCAACGCTTCTTATCGCCTGCTTGATATCAACCGCGTATCAGGTATTTGGTAGTTCGAGATAGAGGATTAACTGCGCAGCCGCGATTGATTGGGAGGCAAGATTTGATGGCACCTGCTGGTACGGCTGTCCCGGGAAGCCTACGATTGACTACATACCCCGCATCTGACACATCCATCTGGCAACCTCTTCGAACGTTTCGCGGGTGAAGAGTTGGAGTAAAGACGACTCATGGCTTGCTTCAATACGGTGTTCGCCGGCGTTAGAAGATTCTTTGCGTTATCTCGGTGTCACCCCGTATCACAAATTGGGGCCGCAATACCTCCAGTTCTTCCGTCGTTCTCGAACACATCTGCACACCAGTATCTCCAAATCTAGGTTCATTGCATGGTATCATCCATGCTTAGCTTCGAAATTTGTCCATCAACGCGGTCGCGCAGATGTCCTACTGGGCTTATTTCACAGCCGATGGAATCCTGCGGTGCGACACCTTCCCTTTCGTGTTTAGGCGACTCATTGGATTCGCTGCTTGGTCACAGGACCCTTATCTGTGTTTGACATCGTGTGCAACCGCGCCGCAATTCGCCATCGCATCAGCGCCCGCGTCGATAGCGTGCTCGCGCGATCACCATGCTCTACGATATATATAATACCCAATGCTTACCCCTTCATGCGCACGCCCAATTCTACCACGATACTAATCGGCAACCCTCAAAATGGCCGCCAATCCTCTGGGCGATGGTCCCATCCTTGGTGCGCCCGGTATCGAGGGTAAACCAACTGTTGTTCCCACCCACGAAGCCGTCAATGCTTTTACTGAGGAGAAACACCGACTTGCAGTCCACGATGGAGAGCTCGAGGAGAAGGGTGTGCTGGAGCCAGAGATCACCGCAGCATTGCCCTCGTATGATGGAGCCGAGCGCGACGATGAGGACCACATTATTATTACTGGAGCTGATGCCGCGGCCCACTTGCTGCCGATGCGAGACGACCTTGAGCCCGCGTTGACGTTTCGAAGCATCTTTCTCGCGACTATCTTATCCGCGTTTCAGGCTGTCGTGTATCAAATTTACCAGTTCAAACCCACTTTGGTCACTATCCAAGGTACCTTTATTGTCCTTATGGCCTACTTCCTCGGAAATGCGTGGGCCAAGTTCTTGCCGCGTGGCGAAAAGTTCGAAGCCCGTTGGAGAGCAGGAGGTGGAGTGGGTGTCGCACCTGCCTACATTCGAATCATATCCTTCTTCAACCACGGCCACTGGAACCTAAAGGAACACGCCATTACAGCCATTACGGCGACCTCAGCTTCGATTGCAGCGCCGAGTAGCCAGGTTTTCGCCGCCCAAGAGATCTTCTACAGCCTCGAGCTTAGTCCTGTCACTGTGGTTTTCAGCACCATCTCCATCGGTTTATTTGGCTATGGTATCTGCGGTATATTACGACCCATCTGCGTATGGCACGTGGACGCCGTTTATTGGAGTTCATTGCCTACTGTCAAGGTGCTCCAAGGTCTGCATTGGCAATCGGTCAAGGACAATAAGCCGATTCGTTGGTTTTGGATCGCCTTCTCGTGCATGTTCGCCTACGAGTTCTTCCCGGCGTACATTTTTCCATGGCTCAATTCTGTCTCAATTCCCTGTTTAGCTGCCATGAAAGCCACGGGGTCCAAGGCCGCGACTCTCACGAATCTCTTTGGCGGCGCGACCAACAACGAGGGCCTGGGTCTCTTCACGCTATCATTAGACTGGCAATATGTAAGATGAAAATCAACCGTGGAGGAATACGGATAACTGATATCATCACAGATTACATCCTTTCAGTCGTCCTTGCCGCTCAAGCTTCAGCTGCATCAAGCATTCGGATTCGGCGTGTGCTTCATTGTCATGCTCGCAATCTACTACGGCAACGCTTGGGATTCCAAGTCACTCCCGTTCATGTCGACCCGTCTCCTCACGCAGGACGGCAAGCGCTATCCCAGCGCTAGCGTTTTAGTAAACGGTGTGCTCGATAAGACTGCTTTGGCAAAGTATGGTTTGCCGAGGCTGACGGGAACGTTTGCATACGCCATGTTCATGGCAAATGCCGCTGTTAGTTGTTCCAGGTAGACTTCAACGCCCAAAAGCTGACACATTTAGATTGGAGCACTCATCGCGCATATTGCTCTTTTCTGGGGTGGCGATACGATCAGGGCGTTTAAGGCCGCAAAAGCTGGGAAGTTTGATGACCCTCATCACGCTCACATGCATAAACACTACAAAGAGGCGCCGTGGTGGTGGTACATGATTGTCCTTGTTTTCAGCTTCATTCTTGGTCTTATCGTCGTTATCAAGGAGAATGTTACTCTTCCCGTCTGGGGTTACATCATTGCGCTATGCATGGGCACTATCATCGCACCTTTTGTAAGTCATTGGGTTTACATCTTTTAGTCCACGCATGTTAACAGCACCACAGAGCATCATCATATACTCTCGCTTCGGAAACGGAATTGCGACGAACAACCTGTCCAAGGTCATCGCCGGTTTAATCCTCCCCGGTCGCCCGATTGGCAACATGTACTTTGCCGCTTGGTCGCACAATGTCATCAATGGTGCCCTTCAGCTGAGTATGGACCTTAAACTGGGCGAGTATCGTAAGTTGCATCCTGATTACCCTCAGATGCTTGACTAACCAGCTTTTGTAGTCAAAATTCCTCCCCGCGTCATGTTCATGACGCAGATCTACGGCACTGTCTTGGGTGGCTTCATCAACTACGCAGTCATGATCTCCATCGTAACGGGCAACAAGAAGCTTCTCGCTGATAGCAACGGCGACTCATCCTGGAGTGGTGCAACGATCCAGTCTTACAACACCAACGCGACGACGTGGGCACTTGCAGCTTATCTCTATAAGCAAGGCCAGGCGTACTCGATCGTGCCATTCGGCCTCCTGATCGGCGCCGGCATCGTTGCCGCGCACCGCATCTTTGCTCATGTATGCACATTCTATCAAGTGAAATCACATCTTATCCATATTAACACATCTCCAGTTTGTTCCAAAGATCGGCAAGTTCCCTGTCAATGAGATCAACTTTCCTCAATTCATACAGTACGCGGGCTATATACCTTATAACCAGTCGCAAACATGCGTGCTGCTCAGCTGGACCATCGTTGGATTCTACACCCAATTCTACCTGCGCAACTACCGCCCGCGCATCTTCAAGGACTACTCGTATCTCATTGCTGGCGCCTTCGATGGGGCAAGTCTCACGTGTCTTTTCATCCTGAGTTTCGCGGTGTTTGGAGCTGGAGGGCCGGCCATACCGTTCCCACAGTGGTGGGGAAATAATGTGGCGGGCAATTACGACCATTGCCCTGTAGCTGAGTAGATGTCTGCGGCTGCGTAGAACTAGGGCTTTCTATCTAGGCAGACAGGGATAAGCGAAAATAGTCAAACTGCGTCTAATTTCTCTATATTTAATTACTATTCAACCGTCTTCAACTTACTTGTCTTCTCTAACTCTTTGCATATCTAAAACCCGAACTCGTACTTACTCTGCTTAGTGCTTACACATTACTATTTCTTCTTTTATCTCTATATTCTTAAAAAGAATCTTGCTGTCTCTTAAATCTATTTAATATCTTGTTTTAATACTCTAAGTTAACAGCCTAATATAAGATCTAAAGGTTTTAGTGTAATAAGTTAACTGTAGAGATCGTACTATCCTGCCGCCTAGAAGACTCTTTTAACTTACAGAGTAGCTGCGTAGATATTAGCGTTGTTAGTTGCATCGATTTAGATCGCTTGCAGTGCTGCAGTAACAAGAGAGAATAAATCGCAGCAAAGCGCTTACTAAGTATATCTATATTTGTTAGATTAAATAGATCCTTTTTAATAGATCTAAATAATAATAATATTATCTATAGTATACTTATATACGTCTCTTCTTTTAAAGAAAAGAGACTAGTATTATACTAATATTAGCTTAGCTAATAAGAGGCTAGTAGGTTTTACTTATAAAACTTATTATCTTCTAATTAGCTTATCTCTTATTACTAACTACGCTAGCTTATAATTCTAATATATCTAATATACTTCTTTAGCTTAAATCTTACTCTAAGCTAAAAAACTCTACTTATATAACTTTAGATTCTTCTATACTACTATAACTTAATATCTATACTATATAACTTAATATCTATACTATATAACTTAATATCTATACTATATAACTAGATATCTGCACTATAGTATATAGATAAAAAATCTAAAATACTATTTCTAACTCTATTAGAAGTAAAAACTAACTTAATAGTTATAATATTAAAAGAGTTAGTTAGATAATTCTAATCTCTAGGCTTAATTTATATGCTACTACTGTGTAAATGCTACTACTATTTTTAATATAAGTAGCAGTAACTATACTTTAATATTATACTATACTATAATACTATACTATACTATACTAGCCTATATAGTATTGCACTAGCCTATATAGTACTATACTATTCTAAACTATAATCTCTAATTAGATCTAAGAGCTAATTAAACTTCTTTAATCTTATTACTATCTTGCACTATTTATTACTTCTCTCTTATACTATACTAATACTCTAGCTCTCTAATATCTATTGCTTCTGCTGCTAAATCTTTTACTAGTATCTTATACTTTTAACTTAATCTCTAAGCTATTGCTAATAGATTTGCAGACGTAATATATATATATATACCTTTTCTACTCTTCTTCTGCTAGGTAATATATACTATCTTTATATACAATAGTAGTGCGCTAGAACTTAAGTCTACTAGTATTATATCTAGAAACCTCTCTTTCTTGCTCTCTAAAGCAATATCTATACTATATATATCTACCTATTATCTGCTATTTAGAGCTATGCTTATACTTTATGCTAAGAGAAATCTTATTCTAAAGATATAATTCTCTTACTTAAAGTATAGTATTAGCTTACTACTAATATACTATTTCTCTAGCGTATACTATAACTGCGCTCTAAAGTACTTTATAAGGTAACTAAGTAATAAAGTAATATAGTCTACTTTAACCTTTGCTTCTATAAATAAGGTATAATCTAGTTTTTAAACTGCTTAAGTAAAGCTTACTAAACTAGAGAAAGTTTATTCTATAGCTCTACTATTATTAGTAAATATCTATTTTTCTAGTATATACTTACTTACTCTATTTAGATAAACTAGTACTATATATATACTCTAAATTTATATAGCGTAATCTGCTTCTAAATATTACTTAGTATATCTATTATAGCTAAGTACTATTGCAGCTTTTACTAGAAAGAAACTACTTTTTCTTATTTTGCTACTTACTCTTATAGAAGTAGATCTACTATAAAGATAAAGTTATTAAGTAACTACTCTATTATAAACTAGCATTACCTATATAAAAGTGCAGCAGTACTTTAGTTTACGCGCTAGAGATTACTAGTTAGAATAGCTACTTATATTACTCTATTCTTTCTAAAGAGAAGCATTAGCTTTCTATATATATAACTTTTAGCATTATAAAGTAGAAAATGCTAGCGCTAAGTATTTATTAGTCTATAAAATACTCTTTTAGCCTATTACGCATAGAAGTATTAGCCTTAGTTATCTGTAATAAAGATTATATTTACTTATTCTAGGCTTACTTTACTTAATAGCTAGTTAATATTCTATATAAAAGAGCTAAGAACTGCCTCTTCTAGCATTAGCACGTCTAGAACTTCTAGTAAAGTAATATTATTTAGTTAGATATAGCCTATTACTTAAACGCGCTTAAAGATATCTTTGTAATATAGCAGTGCGCTGCCTAGAGGCCTAACGCCTAGGTCTAATTCAATTACTACTACTGCTACTATACTTAAATTTTATTTAATTTCTCTCCTTCTACTATATATACTTAATCTATAGTATTCTATAGTATTATATAGTATTATATAGTATTATATAGTATTATATAGTATTTTATAGCGTTTTGTAGCATATTAAAATATTACTTAGTTTCTAGACCTAGTTACTTCTTTTTATTTTAAAGAATCTACTTCTATCTCTACTATTGCTATAGAGTAATCTAAGCTACCTACTCTTACTTATACTAATCTTTATTATAAACTAATTAACTACTTTATATATTCTTTAGTAAATAGTATAGTTCTAGCTAGCTTACTTTAAGAGCTACTACTTATTATTCTATAAGCAAAACACTATACTTCTATAACGCAGTCTATGCTGTAATAAAGCAATTATATAACTCTACTATTGCGTATCTACTCTCTTTACTAAAGGCGTTATCTTACTGCACTTTAAGGACCTTACTATATAATAATAAAGAACCTTGCAGTATATTAACTAATAGGCTATCTAATAGCTTAAATACCTTTGCTCTAGAATAATAAGTTAGGCTAAAGATATCTATTTGCCTTGCTGCGTTTAGAGCACTTAATACTGCGTATTTTAAAGAAAACTAGATGCGTAATATATTAGTATTTACGCTGTTTATAATAGTAGCTAAGTTATTACTATAAAGCGTAGCTTTAAGTTGTAATAAGAAGTTCTAAGTAAAGTAACCTAATAATAAACTAATATACTCTATCTTAACTATTATTAAAATTAGTAGCGTATACTTTTAAAATACTATAGCTTATACTAGGCTACTTAGGCTATTACTTTACTCTCTTAGAAGATCTCTAGATATTAATATTAGCTATATTGCATGCTATATAATCTATATATACTCTGTTTAAATAAACTCTAGCTCTATATATACTGCAAAGTTATATTTCTACAGTTGCTTAATAATATCTTTAGGCATTTATATTACCTATAAGTATTTTTTTAACTAGTAATAAAACTCTACTTATAGCTATTGCGTATTAGAAAGTATCTGCCTTAGTAAGTTAATTATAAAAACTAAGTTATAAAGAGTTCTACTAAAGCTGCTTATATACTTACTATATTCTGCTAGTGCTACGCTTTAGTCTATACGCTGCAGATTCTCTATTAGAACTGCTATTTGCAGCATATTATTCTTTTAAAAGAGTAATATAAGCTTTCTATAAATACAGCCTAAGTAATTATAGTATAGCAGAAAGTACTAACGCTACGTTACCTAAGTTTCTTAAGATATCTATGCTGCCTAATATACCTAAGACTTATAGCTGCTACTATTTGCAATAAACGTTGTATTTACTTAACTAAGGCCTAATTTAGTAAGTAACTAGTGTATATTAAATTGTAAACTACTTAGCACAGCGTGCTCTATAGTATTTATATTAAGAATATTATCTAATATAATATTATTATCTCTCTTATAGTCTAAGACTCTTATATTTTTAACTCTGCTGCGCAGATATATAGAGTACTTTATTATATTTGCATCTTATTAAATCTGCTTTAGTAAGAGATACTAGATTATTAAGTAAGGCATATCTTTCTATTTACGTTTATAACTCTAGTATGCTAGCTTTTAAATTACTAGCTGCAGCAGTAATTATATAAGTTATAATTATAATTAAAAATCGCTAGTATTATCTTTGCTACTCTTATTATCTAATAATATAAAGTTAATAACTTCTACTAGACTCTAGCAGCTAGGTACTATAAGCGTTAGTATAACTCTCTTATATACGCTAAGAATTATACCTTATATAATAGCGCATCTATATTAGCTTGCTATTATTCTATTATATATAGCAATTTATAAACTATTATTACTATCTAAAAGCGTTAAGTTAATTATTAGTGCTATAATAAGATCTTAAGAGCAGTGTAAATTAAAATTAAAAAGTAATATATTCGCGTTGCAATAAGCTCTTCTTCTAATTATATAGATATATATAATACTAGCAGTTATCGCAGTTTCTCTATAGAACAGTAGCTGCTACTTTATATTCTAGTAGCGCTAACCTTAAATTACTATATCTGCTACTGCTTAACCTTATAGTATACTAAGAGCTATTAGTAGTAGCTTCTTAGATATATGCAAGCTCGCTTAAGAAGATTTAACGTAGTAGCTATCTTATAAAAATCTACAACTCTGCGCTAAAAGATTAAACGTACCAGCTATCTTATAAATATATAAATTAATATAAAAAGATAAATAGTAGCAGCTATATTGCAAATATATAATCTATTGCTAATAAGAATACTTACTACTTTAGATTATATATAGCATACAGCTATGCCTTATAGGTCTAGAATCTAGGTAACTTATCTATAATTAATATTGCATTACCTCTCTTCTCTTATTGCTATAGATTTATGTTAGCATAGCTTCTCTAATATTATAATAGAATAATTTAGTATAGTATAGCGTAAAACAGTATAGTATAGTATACTATTGCATTTGCAGCAATAACTCTAGTTACAACTTATCTATAGAGGTATATAATATATTACGCAATATCTTATAGTATTCTAAGTAACTTTAGAAATATATAGTATAAACTCTAGACTAGTTTTGCTCTCTACTACATCTAATATTAACTTTAATAATATGCAGAACTACTAGCTTATTACTATCTAGCATAATATTATAGACTCTTTATAGTAGCTGCTTACTGCAAAGCTAAATTTCTATACTATTATTCTACTATATAATAATACTATCTTATATAACTGCATTAAGTTTATATCTAACTATAAGCTTAGTATACTAAATACTTACAGCACTAGTAGCAAGTTATTTAAAGAGAGGTAACCTAACGTATATATAACAGCGTTTTATATTACTTAGCTAAGCTTATAGTATACTTCTAGAGTAACGCTATCTATTATTCTCTCTATATTATTCTTGCTTCTTTTTTTAAGAATATTCTATATAAAGATAGTAGAATACAGTATAGTATAGTATAGTACTATACTATATAGTATAGCACAGTATAGTATAGTATTACCTACTATAGGCTATAAAGTCTGCTCTTCTTTCTATCTACCTTTTATAGAACCTCTAAAATAGCTGCGCTAACGCGTCAGGAAAACCCAAAATTGATCGAATTGTAATTTCTATCGGATTTGTCAAATTGATCGAATAGACGTCGGATCAGCCTACTCAACAGGATGGTGATTACGTAATATATACTAAAAACTTAAAATATAGAGCGGATTTTTCTCTTTAAAATGAGCTTAAAATTACCTAATTCGGACTAGTGCTCGTTGAGATGCAAG
>Ga0265780_10005856_pt1 | contig 15438 bp, 15 predicted proteins | sample P1T30metagenome_FD_192432 | JGI IMG/M metagenome (GOLD analysis project Ga0265780, IMG submission 192432) | Plant litter microbial communities from East Loma Ridge, Irvine, California - P1 T30 | ecosystem: Environmental > Terrestrial > Plant litter > Unclassified | place: USA: California... | reverse complement strand
CGGCGACGATCGCGGCCCGTCGGCGCCCGACCCGGTCGACGACGACGCCGCCGAGCGGTCCGCCGATGATCACCGGAGCCGTGGCGAACGCCGCCGCGAGCCCGACCTCGGCCCCCGACCCCCCGAGACCCAGGACGTAGAAGGGCACGGCGAAGGCCGTGACGACGTTGCCGGTCTGTGAGATCGCGTGGGCCGCGACGAGGGACGACAGGGCTACCCGGTCGGTGCGCCCGGTGCGGACGGTGTGACCCGTGCGCCCGCCGCGGGGCCGGGCCGGACGACCGCCGCGAGTGGCGCTGTCGGTGCCCCGCGCCTCCTCGGCCGGCGTGCTCTCGCTCACGACGCGCCTCAGGGGCGGCGGTAGGCCTGGTAGACGAGCACGACCGGCGCGGCGCCGTCGTCGGCCGCCGGGTCGTGGGCGGCGCTGACGTCGAGCCAGCGGTCGACGACGCCCTCGAGGTCGCGGCGCAGGGCGGCGAGCTCGGTCGTGGTGAGGCGCAGGCTGCGGTCGCCGCTCGCCCCGGCCGCGATCCACTCGCGAGGCAGGGTGGGCATCGCGTCGACGTACTCGCCGAAGCGGGCGGCGTAGGCCTGGCCGATCGACTTCTGCAGCGCGGACGAGGCGACGAGGCGGTCGGGGTCGTCGAGCAACTCGGCGGGCTCCCAACTGGTGAGCTGCGCGGTTGCCTGCCACCAGCGCTCGCGCCGGTCGGTGGTCTGCGGCTCGGCCGCCTCGATCAGGTCGATCGAGGCGAGTTTCGAGAGGTGGTAGCTGATCGTCCCCGGGGCCTCGTCGACGGCGTCGCCGAGCTGGGCGGCCGTCTGCGCGCCGCGTTCGCGCAGCAGACCGAGGAGGCGCAACCGGGTCGGGTGGGCGAGCACGCGCATCGAGGCGGCGTCGGTGAGGGTGCTGCGGGAGGTCTCTCGGGGGGACATGGAGTCGACGATAGGTGAACAAGAGCTGTTGCGCAAGAGTCGTTGTGCTTCTCGACGAGGGCGTGGGCGGGCCGACCAACCGTTCGAGCCGTGAGTGTGGTGGGTGTCGCGGGCGGAGGTCGGACCCGCGGCGCATGCTCGGAGCACGACCGCCGGACAGTCCGGCGCGCAGGAGGAACCCGATGACGAAGACCCCGGACGACCCGCACGGCACCGACGAGACCGACCTCGAGCGTCGTGGCAACAGCAGTGGCGAGGGTCACGGCGACCACACCGTCGGCGAGCGGGACGACCGCCCCGTCGAGATCACCAGCGAGAACCACCCCGACGGCGGCACCGGCTCCCGTTCGCTCGACGACGGACCGGCCGACGACGCCGTCCCCACCCGCCAGCCCGGCCAGGCCGAGGCCGGCCAGGTCGACGAGCTGATCGGCGACTACAAGGGCGACGGCGAAGGCAAGCACACCTACTGACACGACCCGAGGAGGCGCGGGTCGGCCTCGATTCGCGCCCCGCGCCTCCCTCGTGTAGTGTTTCCTCTGGCCAATCGGCCAGCGAAACGCGCCTGTAGCTCAACGGATAGAGCATCTGACTACGGATCAGAAGGTTGGGGGTTCGAGTCCCTCCAGGCGCACAGACTCGAAAGCCCCTGCCCAACATGGCAGGGGCTTTCCTCGTCTTTGGTGCTTGTCTGGCCGCCTCCGGCGGCGTGCGCCTTCGGCGCGGACCCGAAGAGCCCTGTCCTACGCGGCAGGGCTCTTCTCGTCCTCGGTGCTCGTCTTCTGAGATCAGCGGCGGGTCGCGCCGATGGCCCAGACCCGTGGCGGCTGGACGTCGTTGACGGCGTGGTCGCCGACGATGCGTGCTTTGAACACCCACGGGTTGTGGCTGCCGGCGGTCCGGGCGTTTCGCCAGTGCCGGTCCAGGTTCTTCGTGGTGCTCACGCCGGATGCCGCCAGCGCGTCGAACAGGTGCGAGGTCGCCTGGGTCGCGAGCGATGTCAGTGCGACCTGGGCCTGCGCGGTGGCGAGTTCGGCGCGGTCGTTCCGCTGTTCGTCCTCGGTCTCGTCCAGGAAGGCACCCTCGTAGGCGCCCTGGAGGGCCTGGGCGGCGCGGTCGACGACCGCCCGTGCGGCGAAGCCGGCGGCTGAGACCTCGCCGACGACCTGCAGGATCTGCGGGTCGGCGGCGAACGTGTCGGCGTTGCCGTGGGAGAACACCCGGGTGCGGTTCCTGACCTCGAACGCGATGTCCCGCTCGGCTGCCACGACGGAGCCGGCGAGGACGCTCAGCAGCACGGCCTGGTAGAAGGCCGTCTGGTACTTGAATCGCTCGTCGAAGAGCACGACGTCGTCGGCACCGACACGAGCATCTCGGAAGGTGCTCGTGCCCGACCCCGTCGTCCGCTGCCCGAACCCATCCCAGTCGTCGGTGTGGGTGACGCGGTCCTGGTGGGCGTCGACGATCGCGATGACCCGGTCGCCGGTGTCCGTGCGTTCGGCGTACGTGTCGATCCAGTCGGCGAAGATGCTGCCGGTGGAGTAGTACTTCTGCCCGGTGATGCGGAATCCGCCGTCCGGGTCGGGGCTGACCTTCGTCGTGACGTCGCCGACCTGCACCGTGCCCACTTCGGTCCAGGAGTTCCCGGCGATCTCGCCGCGGCCGAACCGTTCGAGCCAGACGTCGCGCGGTCCGGACCGGGCGACGAGGCGATCCTCGACGAGGGCGAAGTGGCCGCGCAGGGCCTGGGGGATGTTGCTGTCCGCCGCCGCGAGCTCGGTGAGCAACTCGAACAGCTGCGGGAGGGTGGCGCCGGAGCCCCCGAACTCGACGGGGACGCGGAGGGCTCCGAAGCCCGCATCGGCGAGCTCGCGGATCTCGGCCACGGGGAGGCGGTGCTCACGGTCGCGTTCCGCGGCACCGGCGGCGATGCGGTCGAAGAGCGGGCGGAAACGCGCGAACAGGGCGTCGTCGGTGGGTGACGCCGTGGTGACGGACGTGGTGGACGTGGTGGTCGTCGTGGTCATGGGTCTCGGTTCCGTTCTGGTGGGTCAGGCAGCGGCAGGGGCAGGCGTGTGTTCCGGCTGGGGACGTGTGGCGGCTCGGCGGGTGAGAAGGACGGCGCCGCCGAACACCCCGACGAGCGCCAGGAGTGCAGCCGTCGTGGCGACCGAGCCGGTCGGCCAGTGCCCGGTGAGGCCGAGGAGCGCGGGGACCGTGGTGGTCACCTGGCTCGCGAGGACGAGGGCCCACCCGGTGTAGGTGCTGATGGCCGATCGGCCGAGGGCGAGCAGGACGAAGAACAGCGCCCAGAGCGCCGCCCATCCCGTCCAGAGCACGGCGAGGAAAGGGTCGTCCGCGACGTGGACGATCGCGAAGGCGACGGCGAGAGCGGCGACCAGGCCGCAGAACCAGCCCAGGCCCACGGCGCCGAGGCCGAGGAGGGAGTCCACGCCGACGTAGAGGTACGTGATGCCGAACAAGAAGGTGCCCGAGATCCCGAAGAGGATGGGCAGGGAACCGTCGGCTGACACGGCCACGGCCACGCAGAGGACGAGCTGCAGACCGCCGACCAGGACGTTGAACACGCCGCTGTCCCGGCCGGGCACGCGCCCGAGCAGGGTGAGGCCGTTGACCAGGAGGGCGGCCCCGGAGAGGACCAAGCAGATGAGCGCCATGCGGCGACCTTGACACCGTTCACCTTCGGTCGGTGTCTCGTGTCCCATCATGTCCGTCCGCTACGCCCCGTGACGGCGGTACCCGTCGTGTTCGTCACGGAAGCCGACCGCCACGTGAGCAAGGCCCCCGTACAATGAGCCAGCGCCATGGAGCCACGTCCACGCCGGCGCAGATGACGCCAAGCTGCGTTGCGGAGCGTGCAGGATGGAGCCCGGGTGAGCGTCAGAGGCGGCGGTGAACGTCTCGGTCTTCGCGAGGTTGCCGAGCGTGCTGGTGTGTCGCACATGACCGTGTCACGCGTGCTCAATGGTCACCCGCAGGTCAAGGAGTCCACGCGCCAACGCGTGCTCGAGGTCGTCGCCGAGCTCGACTTCCGGCCCAACAGTGCTGCGCGCGAGCTCGTCACCCAGCGGGCCCTCCGGATCGGCGTGCTGATCGAGAGCGCCGTCGAGTTCGGTCCGTCGAGCATCTTGCGGGCCATCGAGCGATCGGCGCGCGACGGCGGGTACTCCGTGGCGTCGTTCGCGCTCCGCGACGACTCGGCGACTCCCGAGGAGGCCGTGCGCCACCTCACAGGCCAGGGCATCGACGCACTCTGTGTGGTCGCTCCGCGCTCGTCGTCCGTGGCCGTGCTCCGGACCATCACGACGGGGCTGCCGACCCTGGTCGTCAAGGCCGAGAAGGACCCGGCCTTCCTCACGGTCTCCGTCGACCAGGCTGCCGGCACGAAGCTGGCCGTGGATCACCTCGCGTCGCTGGGTCACCGCGACGTCCTCCATCTCTCAGGGCCCCTCGACTGGTTCGACGCCCGCGCTCGCGAGCGTGCCTTCCATGCGCGCACCCGGGCATGGGGCATGCACGAGCGGCCCATCGTCATCGGTGACTGGTCGAGCGACTTCGGCTACGACTACGCACGCGGACTGACCGGAGTTCCGGAATACACCGCCGTGTTCGTCGCCAATGACGAGATGGCGCTCGGGGTGATCCACGGCCTCCACGACCGCGGCATCCGCGTGCCGGAGGACCTGAGCGTCGTCGGCTTCGACGACCTGCCCGTCTCGCGCCACTTCCTCCCGCCGCTCACGACCGTGCGGCAGGACTTCCCGGCGCTCGGGTCGCTCGTGGTGGACGTCCTGATCGCCGCGATCGAGGGCCGCGAGATCCCGCAGAACAGCCGGATTCCCGCCGAGCTCGTGGTGCGTGACTCCAGCGCGGCTGCGCGCCCTCTCGACCGAGATGGCCATCTCAGGTAATCCAGCTCGTCGTCGTTCGCCCGCGTGCATCACGACAGCTACAGTCGTGCACGTCGGGCACCGCCCGGCGCGAGGCCGTCAAGGCCTCCGACCCGAGGAGCACCACGTGCGTCACGTACGGGCATCGACGACGATGCACCCGATCGGCCCTCAGGCCGCTGGCCCGACCTGGTCCGGTCACGACGAGCGGCGGGACGGACCTGCCCACCCCACGGTGCAGATGCGGGGGATCACCGTCGCGTTCTCGAACGGCGTCGCGCTCGACAGGGTCGACCTCGACCTCCACTCGGGCGAGGTGCACGCTCTCCTCGGCGAGAACGGAGCGGGGAAGTCCACGCTCATCAAGGCGCTGCTCGGCGTGTACCCGATCGAAGCAGGGGAGGTCCTCGTGGACGGCGAGCCCGTCCGTCTCGGCGGTCCGGCTGACGCGCGGGCCCTCGGCATCCAGGCCGCGTTCCAGGAATCGCACCTGGTCGAGAACCTGAGCGTCGGTGAGAACGTGATGCTGGGCCACGAGGTGCACGGTCGCGTCGGCATCTCCTGGCGTGCGACGCATGAACGCGCCGCCACGATGCTGGCCGAGCTCGGACTGGCCGAGCTGGACCCGCGAGCCCTGCTGGCGGACCTCACTCCCGCCAGCCGCCAGCTCGTCTCCATCGCCCGCGCCATGGTCGACCGACCACGGGTGCTCGTGCTGGACGAGCCCACGTCGAGCCTCGATGCCGTCGACGTCGCGCAGCTCTTCGAGGTGATCCGCCGCCTCCGCGACCAGGGTGTGGCCATCCTCTTCGTCTCGCACTTCCTCGAGCAGGTGCTGGCACTCAGCGACCGGATGACGATCCTTCGAGGCGGTGTGAAGAAGGGCGACTACCTGCCGCACGAGATCGGCCGCGCCGAACTGGTCGCGCGGATGATCGGCAAGGACATCGCGCACCTGCAACGCATCGGGTCAGAGCGCCGCGCCCATCGTGTGGATCCGGTCGGCCCGCCGCTGTACCGCGCCACCGGTGTAGGACGCCGCGGGATGTTGCGGCCGGTCGACTTCGAGCTGCACGCGGGCGAGGTGGTCGGCATCGCGGGGCTTCGCGGCTCCGGGCGAACCGAGCTCGCGCGCCTCCTGGCCGGCGCCGACCGAGCTGACGGCGGCGTGGTCACGCTCGGTGGTCGGACCGTCGTGATCGACCGCCCTGCGGACGCACTGCGGAACCGGGTGGCGTTGTCTGCCGAGGATCGAGGGGCGGAGGGCCTCATCAACGACCTCAGCGTGCGGGAGAACATCGTCCTCGCGTTGCAGGCTCTGCGTGGGTGGGCGCACCCGCTCTCCAAGGCCGAGCGCGAGGACCTCGTCGAGCGGCACATCGAGCACTTCGACATCACGCCGGTCGATCCGGCGACACCCGCCGGCGAGCTCTCGGGCGGCAACCAGCAGAAGGTGCTCCTCGCTCGCTGGCTGGCGATCCGGCCCCGCGTGCTGATCCTCGACGAGCCGACGCGCGGCGTCGACATCGGCGCCAAGGTCGACATCCAGGCGCACATCGCGCAGCTCGCGCTCGAGGGTGTCGCCGTCGTGTTCATCTCGAGCGCGTTCGACGAGCTCGTGCGGGTGAGCGACCGGATCGTCGTCCTCAAGGACCGGGAGAAGATCGGCGAGCTCAGCAACGGGCCAGGCGTCACGGTCGACACCCTCGTCGAGCTCATCGCCGCACCGGACGACGAGAGCGACGAGGGCGACGACTTCCCGCCGGTGTGGCAGGGCGGGCCCCTCCTGCCGCCTGCAGCGCCGTCACGCCGCTGAGGCTCGCAGTCGATCCCTTCCCGACGGGCGGATGTTCTCGATCACTCTTGCACTCGCGAAACTGTTACCGGTAACATTCCCAGCACGCGGAAGCACCCGAGCCCACGCAGCACGACCGGCCCCATGGCCACGACCGGACGAAGACGTCCGGTCATCTCAAGGAGGAGATCCATGTCCACGAAGAGGCGCATCGCCACCATCGCCGCCGCAGGGGCCATTGCCCTCGGTCTCGCGGCCTGCAGTTCCGGCACCGGTTCGACGGACGGCGGTGACGACCTGGCAACGGTCGGCTTCGTCGCGGTCGGCCCCGAGGGCGCCTGGCGTCAGGCCAACGAGACGAACATCCAGGACACCTTCACGAAAGACGCCGGGTTCGATCTCAAGTACGCCCCGGCGACCAACAACGACCAGAAGTCGCAGATCGACGCGTTCACGTCGTTCGTGGACGAGGGTGTCGACGTGATCCTTCTCTCGGCCACCGAGGGCTCCGGCTGGGAGGACTCGCTCGAGCGGGCGAAGGAAGCCGAGATCCCCGTCGTCCTCATCGACCGTGGCATCGAGCCGGACGACACCTCGCTCTACGCGACCCGGATCGCGCCCGACAACATCGCCGTCAGCGAGTCCGTCGCCGAGTGGGCCAAGGGCGCGCTTCCCGAGGGTGGCAAGTACTTCACCCTCGAGGGCCCGGCGGGCGTCTCGGTCGTGAACGAACGCAACGAAGGTTGGGACGAGGTGATCGGCGCAGACAGCGCATTCACGAAGATCGGCGCGCAGACGGCCAACTGGTCGACCGAAGAGGCCAAGAGCGTCTTCGAGACGGTGCTGAAGTCGAACGGCAACGACGTCCAGATGGTCTTCGCCCAGAACGACGAGATGGGACTCGGCGCCGTGCAGGCGGTCGAGGAGGCGGGCCTCACGCCCGGCAAGGACGTGAAGATCGCCACCATCGACGGCACGAAGAGCGCCCTCGAGGCGTTGTCCGAGTCCAAGCTCAGCTTCGTCGCCGAGTACAACCCGCTGTTCGGCGACACGGCCCTCGAGGCAGTGCAGAAGCTGCTCGACGGCGACACCGTCGAGTCGTCGATCGTCGTCGAGTCGGCCACGTTCGACTCGCCCGAGGCAGCCGCCACAGCACTGCCCGACCGGAAGTTCTGACCAGCCCGCACGGCCACACCCGGCGGCGAGGCGGACGAGTCCGCCTCGCCGCCCCCGCCACCCACCCGCTGCCACGGCAGCGGGCGGGTGGGCATCGGCAGACAAGGAGTTACACGCATGCAGGCACCCGGCCCCATCGTCGAGATGCAAGCCATCACCATCGCTTTTCCCGGGGTCAAAGCCCTCGACGGGGTCGACCTCCGTCTCTACCCCGGCGAGGTCCACACGCTCATGGGCGAGAACGGCGCCGGTAAGTCGACGCTCATCAAGGCGCTCACGGGCGTCTACGCCATCGACTCCGGACGCGTCGTCGTCGACGGCGTCGAACGTCGCCTCTCGGGCACCGCGGACGCGCAGGCTGCGGGAATCTCGACGGTCTACCAAGAGGTCAACCTGTGCAGCAATCTCACCATCGGTGAGAACGTCATGCTCGGCCACGAGAAGCGCGGCCGGTTCGGCATCGACTGGAAGGGAACGCACGCCGCCGCCGCCGAGGTCCTGGCGCGTGTGGGACTCGGCCACCTGGACGCGCGCACCCCCCTCTCGTCGCTCAGCCTCGCCCTCCAGCAGCTCGTCGCGATCAGCCGCGCCACGGTCGTCGAGGCGAAGGTGCTGATCCTCGACGAGCCGACCTCCAGCCTCGACGCGGACGAGGTCGAAGGCCTCTTCCGGGTCATGCGACGCCTTCGTGACGAAGGCGTCGCCATCCTCTTCGTGTCTCACTTCCTCGACCAGGTCTTCGCGATCAGCGACCGACTCACCGTGCTGCGCAACGGCACGTTCGTGGGTGAGCACCTCACGCGAGACATCGATCGTGCCGGCCTCATCTCGGAGATGATCGGCAAGGACCTCCAGAGCCTCCGCTCCCTCGACCGGGACCGGGCGAGCCGCCAGGTGGCCGAGGGCGAGCCCGTCTACCGGGCCACCGGAATCGGCCGCAAGGGCTCGCTCGACGCGACGGACGTCGACCTGCGTCGCGGCGAGGTCGTGGGCCTCGCCGGCCTCCTCGGCTCCGGCCGCACGGAACTCGCCCGTCTCCTCTACGGAGTCGATCGCCCCGACTCGGGATCCGTGACCATGGACGGCGTCCCCGTGGCGATCTCGTCCCCTGCGAAGGCCCTGAAGCACCGCATCGCCTTCTCGAGCGAGAACCGTCGCGACGAGGGGATCATCCGCGACCTGAGCGTGCGCGAGAACCTCGTGCTCGCCGTGCAGGCGAAACGGGGCTGGGCCCGCCCGCTCTCGGCCAAGGAGAAGGACCGCATGGTGACGAAATACCTCACCGAGCTCAACGTGCGACCCGCAGATCCCGATCGACCCATCAGCAACCTCTCCGGCGGCAACCAGCAGAAGGTTCTGCTCGGCCGGTGGCTGGCGACCGAGCCGGAGCTGCTGATCCTCGACGAGCCCACACGCGGCATCGACGTCGGTGCCAAGGCCGAGATCCAGGAACAGGTCGCCGCCCTCGCCGACACGGGAGTCGCCGTGGTGTTCATCTCCTCGGAGCTCGAGGAGGTCGTCCGGCTCAGCGATCGGATCGTCGTCCTGAAGGACCACCGCAAGATCGCCGAGCTCGCGGCGGGTCCGGACGTCACCGCCGAGTCCATCGTCGCCGCCATCGCCGAGGAGGGCGTCTCCGAGATCCCCCTCGAGACCATCCCCCGCACCACGCCCGAGGAGGCAACCCGATGAGTGACTCGACGACCACCGTGACCAGACGCCTGGGCGCCCACGGGCTCGGTGACCTGTTGCACCGGCCCTGGGTCTGGGGCACGGTCGCGATCGTGCTGCTGCTGGCGATCAACGTCGCGAAGGACCCCGGTTACCTCGCACTGTCCGTCAACCCGGACACGGGCAACCTCGTGGGCAACCTCGTCGACATCCTCCGGGCCGCTGCCCCCGTGCTCATGATCGCGGTGGGCATGTGCCTCGTGGTCGCCACCGGTGGCATCGACCTGAGCGTCGGCTCGATCATGGTCGTCGCCGGTGCCGTCTCGATGGAGTTCCTGAAGGCGGCCGGCTCCGACTCCCTCGGCGTCGCGCTCGCCGCGATGGGCCTGGCGCTCCTCATCGCCGGGGTCCTCGGCGCGGTCAACGGCATGCTCGTCTCGGTCGTCGGGCTGCAGCCGTTCATCAGCACGCTCGTGATCATGCTCGCCGGCCGTGGCCTGGCCAAGGTCATCACGGGAGGCCAGAACACGGCCGCGGCCAACGAGCCCTTCCGCTGGGTCGCCAACGGCTACCTCGTCGGACTACCCGTCGTGTTCCTGCTGGCCGTGCTGATCACGCTCGGCGTCGCCGCCCTCGTGCGGCGCAGCGCACTGGGACTCATGATCGAAGCGATCGGAATGGACCCGAAGGCCGCGCGCCTCGCGGGGCTGGACCGCCGAGCCCTCCTGTTCACCGCCTACATCGGGAGCGGCCTGCTCGCCGGCGTGGCCGGGATCTTCGCCACGTCCAGCGTCATGACGGTCGACGTCTCGCGCACCGGTTACCAACTCGAGCTCGACGCCATCCTCGCGGTCGTCATCGGCGGGACGTCGCTGGCAGGCGGCAAGTTCCACCTGCTCGGAGCCGCGGTCGGGGCGCTCCTCATCGCGACGCTCGACAAGACCGTCGTGTTCCTCGGCGTCTCCTCCTCGGCGACGCCCGCCTTCAAGGCGATCGTGATCGTGGCGATCGTGCTGCTGCAGTCCCGGCGCGTCCGCGCCCTGTTCACGAGGCGCCGCCGCCCGGCGCCGACCTCCGTGCCGACCGAGAAGGAGACCGTGTCCGCATGAGCGCCACGACGATCCGCCCGCCCCTCACCCCCAAGCCGACCCCCGGTCCGGGCCCCGGCAACGGTCCCCTCGAACCGCGTCGCCGCATGCGGCTCCGACTCGATTCCCTGCCGACGGTCGCCGCCCTGGTGATCCTGATCGCCATGCTTGCCTACGGAGAGATCGCCTACGGCCGCATCGTGCAGGCCGCGACCCTGTCGAACCTGCTCATCAACAACGCCCATGTGATCGTCCTGGCCGTGGGGCTCACGTTCGTGATCCTCACGGGGGGCATCGACCTCTCCGTCGGTGCGATCGTCGCGGTCAGCAGCGTCGCGGGCGTGCTGCTCGCGAACGCCGGCTGGAACCCCTGGGTCGTGATGGTGCTGATGATCCTCATCGGCACGGCATCCGGCGTCGTCTCGGGCGTGCTGATCCAGTTCTTCGACGTGCAGCCGTTCATCGCGACGCTCGCGATGATGTTCCTCGGACGGGGCCTCGCCTCCATCCTCAGCACGGTGCCCGAACGACTCGCCGACGAGTCGCCCATCCGCTCGCTCGCGACGAACATGAAGGTCGTGGACGGTCCCAAGGTGAACGACGTCGTGACGACTCCGGGCGTGCTCATGGCGCTCGTGGTGGTCGCCGTCGCGTTCTTCGTGCTGCACCGCACGCGTCTGGGGCGCACCGTGTACGCGATCGGCGGGTCGGAGCAGTCGGCCGCCCTCATGGGCCTCCCGGTTCGCCGCACGAAGCTCGCCGTCTACGTGATCAGCGGATCGCTGGCAGGGCTCGCCTCGGTCATCTACACGGCCCGGCTCGGGAGTGCCCAGAACATCACCGGCATCGGGTGGGAGCTGGATTCGATCGCCGCCACGGTGATCGGTGGCACCCTCCTCACCGGCGGCGTCGGCTTCGTGCTCGGGTCCGTCGTGGGAGCGCTCGTGCTCGGCCTCATGAACGTGCTCATCACGCGAGACGGAGGCATCCCGCCCGAGGCCACCACCATCATCACCGGCGGCATCCTCCTGGTCTTCGTGCTCCTGCAGCGCGCCGTGATGGCGAGGCGGCGGACCTAGCGACGACGTGACGCGTGCCACGGCCAGAGCCACAGTAACCGCACGATCGCTGGCGAGAGGTGATCCTCTGACGCCACCAGCCGCGTCGCTCGCCACGGGCACCACGGGGGTCGGCTCCGCACCCCGGGCGCCGAGTGGGCAGAAGGTGTCCTTCCCGTCGAGATGAAGGACGTTTTCTGCCCACTCGATCGGCGCAGGGGGCGAGAGGGCAGAGTGCGGCCTCCGGGTCAGGGGGACGAGGCGAGGGCGGCGAGCTCGGTGCGGCTGCGGGCCCCGAGCTTGCGCAACAGGTTCGAGACGTGGAACTTCACGGTGTTGTCGCTGATGCCGAGCGCTGCCGCGATGTCGCGGTTCCGGTCACCGGCCGCCACGCGGTGCAGCACCTCGCGCTCGCGCTCGCTCAGAGCCCCGACCAGCTCCCACGGCTCGTTCGACGGCGGCGGGTCGAGCGGCAGGCGCACCGTGAGCTCCGAGCCCCACCCCACGGTCGACGCCACCGTCAGCTCGCCCCCGACCCCCGAGACCTGCTCGGTGATCGGCCGCAGGGCGTCGTCGTGTGCCGTCAACTCGCCCGCTCCGTCGTCCCGGATCGCGATCAGCAGGTTCAGGCCGTCGCAGTCCCATTGGATGCGCACCCGACGCGCGTCACCCGCGTCGACGAAGGTGAGCACGGCGTTCCGGACGACGGCCCGGGCCACGTGCGCCACGTCGCCCGGCAGGGCCCGACCCGTCGCCGGCGGCTCGACGAACTGGACGTCCAGGTCGCCGAAGCGCACGAGCGGACGCAGATCGGACCGGAGGCGCGCGAAGGCGCCGACGACCGGCTCGAGGGTCGTGCCCCGGTCGCGGTCGGAGCCGGTCCTCAGGGCGACCAGGGCCCCCGCCGCGACGTCGATGGCCTCGGCCCGCGCCGCCCGGTCGTCGAGGCGTCGCGAGCGCAGGGCGGCCAGCACGGACTCGAGCGTCATCGCGTGCCGGTCCACCAGGTCGGCGGTCGCCCGAGCGTGCTCGGACGCCAGCGTCCGGGCGAGGGCGTCGGAACCGGCTCGGGTGGGGCCGTCGTGCGAGGTGTGGCTCATGGGCCCACCCTAGGCGTCCACCTACCCGATGCCACCCTCCCTACCCGAACGGGTGGGTGGGACGCCCCCGTCGAGGGGCTGCTCTCACAGCATCGTCGGACCAGGATCGAAGGCAACGGGATCGACGACGTACCCAGAGGCCCGATCGGGCCCCGTCGCCCCCACGAGGAGCACCACATGAAGCTGCAGTTCGCCATGGACACCCTGACCACCGACGCCGCCCTCGAGCTGGCCGCCGCCGCCGCGCCGAGCGTCGACATCATCGAGCTCGGCACGCCCCTGATCAAGGCCGAGGGCTTCCGCGCCATCACCGCCATCAAAGAGGCGCACCCCGACAAGATCGTCTTCGCCGACCTCAAGACGATGGACGCCGGCGAGCTCGAAGCGGGCGAGGCGTTCAAGGCCGGCGCCGACCTGGTGACCGTGCTCGGCGTCGCCGGTGACAGCACCATCGCGGGTGCCGTCAAGGCCGCCAAGGCCCACGGCAAGGGCATCGTCGTCGACCTGATCGGCGTCGGTGACAAGGCCGCCCGCGCCAAGGAGGTCGTCGCGCTCGGTGCCGAGTTCGTCGAGATGCACGCCGGGCTCGACGAGCAGGCCGAAGAGGGCTTCACGTTCGAGAAGCTGCTCGAGGCCGGCAAGGCGTCGGGCGTGCCGTTCTCGGTCGCCGGTGGCGTCAAGGCCGCCACCGTCGGCTCGGTCCAGGACGCCGGAGCCGACGTCGCCGTCGCCGGTGCCGCGATCTACTCGGCCGACGACGTCGCCGGTGCCGCCGCCGAGATCCGCGCCGCCATCAAGTAGCAGCACACGCACCACCCGCAGCGGCTCACGAGAGAGCGCTGACGCGCAGGAGGCGCGGTGTCGGTCGGACCGGCACCGCGCCTCCTCGTCGTCCCGCGGTCAGCGGGGCGCGTCGACCAGGCGGGCGGAGACCGACACCACGACGCCGTCGCCCGCGAGGCCGGAGGCGGCCAGGCGTCCCCGCAGCGCGTCGGCCGCCCGGGCCAGCGTCTCGGGCGTCGGGGAGTCCAGCGCGGTCGCCACGTGGGCGGTGACGGACACCGAGCCGGCCGCCCGCGAGATCTCGACGAGGCCGGTCGAGCCCGCGAGGTCGAGACCGGCCGCCACGGCCCGCACCGCACCCTCGACGACGGGGTGCGCGTCGAACACGTCGACCACGCCCTCGACGCCGCGCAGAACCTCGGTCAGGTCACGGGACAGCAGGTCGTCGCTCATCGGTCGTCCTCCCTCGCCACGAAGACGTCGTCGACGAGCACGTCGACCCGGACGACGGTCAGCCCGGTGTGCCGCGTCAGCGTCTCGGTGATGCGCGTGCGCAGCTCGTCCGCGACGGCGCCGAGGTCGAGTCCGTACCGGGCCGCGGCGGTCACCCGCACGACCACGTCGGCCCCCGCCGTCGTCAGGTCACCCTCGAAGGCCGTCGATCCGAGCACGACGCCGGACTGCTCGTCACCGGCCCGGCGCACCAGCCCTCGTGCCGCGGCCTCCGTCACGCTCAACCGCACCGCGGGGTCGGGGTGGCCCACCGGGATCTCGCGTCCGCCCACGACCTCGCGTCGGATCGAGTCGAGCAGGCCGTCGATCCAGGCGCCGTCGCGGTCGGGCTCGCGGGTGGCCCGGTCCTCGAGGGAGGCGCGGGACAGGTCGTGCACCCGGGCCAGCGACTGCAGGTAGAGACGGCAGGCGGCCGACCCCTCGATGGCCGGGTCGCGGGGAGTGCGCCCCGCGTCGAGGTAGTCGACGAGGCGGTCGACCGGGATGCCGTCGACCGTGTCGTCGGTCTCGGGCACGTCGAGGGGGGAATGGTCGTCGATGCTCATCGCCACGCCTCCATCTCGGTGATCAGGAACGCCCGGGCCCGCGCGATCTTGCCCCGGACCGTCGAGACGGGCAGGTCGAGGGCCTCGGCGATGTCCGCGTACGAGTAGTCGGCGGTCTCTCTCAACAGCCAACACCGTCGCTGGTCGAGGGGGAGCTTGTCGAGGGCCGACCACATGGCGTCGAGCTGCAACCGGGCCTCGACCACGCGCTCGGGCGTCTCGTGTCGCGGGGCCGACACCTCGAGCCGGTCGACGTCGTCGTGGTCGCGCCGGACCCGCAGACGGTCGACCGCCTTGTTGCTGACGATGCGCATCAGCCAGTTGCGCACCCGGGACGGGTCGTCGAGGTCGGCCAGGCGCCGCCAGGCGGTGAGGAACGCGTCCTGCACGACGTCGTCCGACTCGAGGTCGGAGCCCAGCAGGCGCGCGGCGTAGACCCGCATCAACGGTCCGTGTCGGCGCGCGATGACCTCGTAGGCGTGGACGTCGCCGTCGCGGGCCCGCACGGCCAGCGTCGCGTCCGCGGCGTCGAGGAGGGGGTCGTCGGTGGTGATGACGACCTCCTGCGATCGGACGGGGCGGGACGGGACGCGGCGGAACCCAGGAGGCGGGGGCCGGACGGCCCGCGCCATGCCTCTTGACTACCACCCCGTGCCCGGATCGGGGGACGTGATGGCCGAAATGTGAGTGGTGGTGAATCGTTGCCTGAAAGCTGGCTGACCCACCATGACACCCGCCGTGCCCCATGCGTCTGAATGATGTGACCCGCTTCACGGGCACCCCGACACCGACCGGTCCCACCGGTCCAGAGCAAGGAGCAACCATGAGCAACGTGACCCCCTCCACCAGCACCGCCGCTGCC
>Ga0265780_10005855_pt1 | contig 15439 bp, 15 predicted proteins | sample P1T30metagenome_FD_192432 | JGI IMG/M metagenome (GOLD analysis project Ga0265780, IMG submission 192432) | Plant litter microbial communities from East Loma Ridge, Irvine, California - P1 T30 | ecosystem: Environmental > Terrestrial > Plant litter > Unclassified | place: USA: California... | reverse complement strand
AAGAATCGGCATCAATAATTACTGCTTCCGTTTCTTTAATCCTTAATTTACTAGGATCAAAAAAAGAAGTAAAGACTTCCATTCTTCTGGCATCAATCATTGGGACGATGATTCCGTCACGAATGTCAAGTTGTGATGCTAGAATTTCTAAAGTATCGACTGCAATCATCGAAATATCCAGAGCGTAGCACAAGCCTTTAGCCGCAGAAACGCCGATTCGAAGACCTGTGTAAGATCCAGGCCCCTGGCTCACCGCAATTGCCGTCAAATCTGAAAAATCTAAATGTAATTCATGCAATGCTTCCTTGATAAAAACGTGCAGCTTTTCGGCATGAGAATAGCCTTGTTCGGCACCTTCTTTGCAAAGCAATGTTTCACCGTCTTTGGCAATGCTCACGGAACAATTTTTTGTTGCCGTTTCAATATTAAGAATATACGCCATTACTTTTTAGGCTTTGCCGTTTTTGGATTATCTTCGGCTTTTACGGCCACAATATCGCCTGAATTCAACTCCTTCGTCACTGTAGAATAAGGCCCTACAATCACGATGTCATTTGCTTTCAATCCAGAAACAGCTTCAATATTGGTATCATCTTGAATTCCGGTTTTGATAACCCTGATTTTTGCCTTGTCGCCCACTTTTACAAAGACACATTCAAACTTTTTATCTGATTTGGGCAATGCATTTCCCTCACCTTCAGCCACTACGGCTGGTTTTGCAGTTGCCGAAGTATCCGATTTGATTACGACAGCACTGATTGGAATAGCCAAAACATTTTCTTTTCTTTTTGTAATAATATCTACTGTTGCCGTCATTCCAGGACGAAATGGCGAATAGCTTGCCGGTTTTCCTTCCAGCAAATCAGCATACGATTCTTTTAAAATTCTAACTTTCACTTTGAAATTTGTCACTTGGTCAGCGGTCAGGTCGGCACTTGCTGAATTTGAAATGCTGGTCACGATTCCCTTAAATTCTTTCTTCAAATAAGCATCAACTTCGACTCTGGCAGAATCGCCGACGCCAATTTTTACAATATCATTTTCATTTACATCCACTTCCACTTCCATATTATTGAGATTGGCAACCCTAAGAATTTCGGTTCCTGTCATTTGCTGCGTTCCTAAAACACGTTCCCCTAATTCCACACCTAAAGACGAAATGGTTCCGTCAGCCGGCGCATAAATTGTTGTTCTTCCCAAGTTGTCCTTGGCCTCGTTTACTGTTGCCGATGCACTTTGAACATTATAATAAGCCGATTGTTTTGTCGCCTGCGCCACTTCATAGGTAGAAACTGCTTTATCCCAATCTGATTTAGAAATAATTCCTTTTTCAAAAAGCGTCTTGCTTCTTTGGTAGTTGGCTTTTGCTTCTTTCAATTGGGCGTCTGCCTGGCTCAATCCCGCTTTTGTCCCAGAAAGGCTAGCTACTGAACGGTTTAGACCTGAGGTATATAAATCGGGATTTATTCGCACCAAAAGATCTCCTTTTTTCACTACTTGTCCTTCCTTTATTGGAAGTTCGATGATTTCGCCCGAAACTTCTGAAGAAATTTTCACTTCGATTTCTGGCTGAATTTTTCCGGTTGCAGAAACGGTTTCCACAATGGTCGTGCTTTTTACTTGTGCCACTTCCACTTCTTTGCCCTTATTTTTATCACCAAAAACGCCGTTTTTCGAAAGCACTAATAAAAGTACTATTAATGCAATTGCGGCTACGAGTATGTAAATCGTTCTTTTTTTCATGTTTATTGTTTTTGGATAATGGGCATTCCGAAGTAGAATTCTAAAATTTTTGTCTTGAAAATATAATCGTATTTCGCTCTCACCACATCTGATTGCGCATTGTCGAAGGCGATGGAAGATTGGCTAAAATCAAAGGAGTTTTGCAAACCGACATCAAATCTTTCCTTAGAAAACTCAAAAGCTAATTTTCTTGCTTCTGAAGTTTTTGTCGCTGCTTCGAAAGATTTTTTAGCGTTTACTACATCATTATAAGCTTTGTAAACATTTGTTTCAAGATCTAATTCTGCTTGTTTTAAAAGATATTCAGAACGTTCAGTGGCAATTTTGCTTCGTTGCACCCTACCTCTTGTGGCAAATCCGTTAAGAATCGGCACTGAAAGTTGCAGACCGATAGCGGTACCGTCAAAAATAGACAGCTGGTCTGCAAACGAAAGCGGCGTGCTTTCAGACCATCTGGCATTATAGCCTAAAAATCCCGAGAGCGTTGGCATGTAAGCCGACTGCGAAATCTGTACATCTTTTTTGGCAACTTCAAGATTTGATGCTGCTATTTTGATGTCGTTCACGGCTTCTTTCGCCTTAATAAAAATGGCCTGCGGATTTTCTTCTAAAACTGAAGACATTTCTATCTCAAATGCTTCGTCGACCACATCAAAGTTGATGTAGTCTGGCAAGAGCAACAGCTGGCAAAGCGCAATTTTCGAAATAAATAAATTATTTTGCGCCGTTATAATCTGCTGTTCTTGTGTGGCATCAGTCGCTTGCAATTCAAAAATATCCCCAGCCGGAAGGGTTCCAGCATTGATCAATTCATTGGTTCGGGTAATATTTTCTTTCGTAATTTTATTTTGGTTTTGCAACACCTTGACCTGCTCCTTGCTTGACAAAATTTCCAGATAATAGTTAGCTACTGAAAGCATAATATCATCCTTCATCTTGTCCAGCTTATAGGTGTTCGCTACCTTGTTCAGCTTAGCCCTCTGGAAAATCCGCCAGTTCGAAAGTCCGTTGAAAAGCGTCACGCCGGCGTTGACATTGGCTGAAAAAGACTTAAAGGTTTCATTATTGAATTGGTTGGTTGCCGGGTTGATGTTGGCTCCCGTGTTGATGCTATAATTGCTGGTTCCGGAAAGCGACGGCAAAAAACTCCCAATGGATTCCAATTTTTCGACATCGGAAGTTTTAAGGTCTAGCTCTGACTGCTTGATTGAGATATTGTTGTCAAGTGCATACCTGACACATTCCTCCAATGTCCATTTTTTGACCTGTGCATTAGACGCATAGCCCGCAAAGAAAGCTAAAACGACTAATAAGCGAAATAGTGCTGAATTTCTCATATATAATTACGTGCAAAAAAATGCATTACAAATTTAGCTTTTTTAACGAGTTAATAAAAGATTAGACGAACAAAACTACAAATAGTTACACCTGATTTTTTCTAAAGATATTAAAAATAAAATTACATTTACTGCCAAATCAAATCATCATCTCATGAACAAATCGGTAGTATATTTTTTCTCGCTTTTCTCGCTGTTGATCACCAGCTGCTCGACGACCAATCAGATTGCGGCCTTAAAACCAGAGCCAGATGATGCCTCACCTTTGGTGTATGAAAACACCGCTTCTTTTATCAGCCTCCCTATAAAAATAAAACTTCAGGATATTGAAAGCCAGACCAATAAATACCTGAACGGCGTCATTTATGAAGATAATAATATTGAAGATGACGATATTCAGATGAAAGTCTGGAAGCTGGCTCCGATTAAAATATCCGAAGAAAATGGAAAGATAAAGACCGTGCTTCCTTTGAAGATTGTTGTAAATTATCGCTACGGGATCAACAAGATGGGAATCAAATTGTATGATACCCGCGAAATAAACATGAACGGCGTGCTGACTTTGTTGAGCAATGTGGGCCTTACGAATTGGAAAATGGAAACAGAAACGGCGATAAAATCTTTAGAATGGAATGAAAGCCCTACCATAAAAATTGCAGGAAAAGAAGTGATGATCACTTATTTAATCAACCCTGCCGTTCGCCTTTTCAGATCAAAAATTGAAAATACGCTTGACAAATCAATCAAAAAATCAATGGATTTCAAGCCGAATGTTTTAGACGCGCTTGAGAAAATCTGCACGCCGTTTCAAATGAGCGAGACCTATGATTCCTGGCTTCGGATTGTTCCGATAGAGCTTTATTCGACAGAAGCAAAACTCTCAAAAAACCAGATCAGCCTTGAAATGGGACTAAAATGCAACATGGAAACCGTTGTGGGACATCAGCCTCAGAACAAGTTTGACAAGGATAAAATTGTATTAAAACCGGTCTCAAAAATGCCGGAGAAAGTGACTGCTAATATTGCTGCGGTTTCTACTTATCAGGACGCTTCAAAAATAATGACGAAGAACTTTCAAGGGCAGGAATTCGGATCTGGCAACAAGAAAGTGAAAGTTCAAAAAGTGGATATCTGGCAGAAAAACAACAAGATGATTATTGCCCTGGACATGCTCGGAAGCTTGAACGGGACGATCTACCTTTCGGGATTTCCACAATACAATGAAGCGACCAAGGAGATTTATTTTGACCAGCTGGATTATGTTCTAGATACCAAAAGCAAGTTGATGAAAACAGCAAACTGGCTGGCTTCGGGCATGGTTTTGCGAAAAATGCAGGAAGCTTGCCGCTATTCAATCCAACCGAATTTAGACGAGGGAAAAAAGAACATGATGACGTATTTGAAGAATTTTTCGCCGATGCCAGGCGTTTTTGTCAACGGGACAATCGAAGACATCCAATTCAAGAAAGTACAGCTGACAAACAAGGCCATTATCGCGTTCATTGGAATCAACGGAAAAGTAGACGTCAGCATCGACGGACTGAAATAACTATTCGGTCTTTTTTTTACTGAAGTACATCTTGTAGATCGCAAAGCCTAAAATTCCGACCAGAAGATACGGAATCACCATCAAGTAGACAATTCCGTCATTGACAGCTTCTGCCTTGACGCCGCCTTCTTCGGTTTCTAAAGCTGCACGGCACATGGCGCATTGGGCGTTCAGCGAGGCAAGAGGCAAGAGGCAAGAGGCAAAGATCATAAGTGCCTTTTTCCTTGCTTCTTTCTTCTTGATTCCTGCTTCTAGCCTATTGCCTGTTGTCTGTTGCCTGTTGCCTAATTTAATGTACATAATAAGGAGAAATCATTAAGTAAACAATTACGCCGGTTACGGCAACATACAGCCACATCGGATACGTGATTCTGGCTAACTTTCTATGCTTGTCAAAGCGTTCTGCTAATGCCCTGACATAAGTGATCAGCACAAATGGAATGATAATTACCGAAAGTAGGATGTGCGTCAGCAAAATAAAAAAGTAGATATACTTGATTGTTCCTTCACCACCAAAAGGAGTGCTTTCAGCAGTCATGTGATAGGCCACATACATCACCAAAAATGCAACCGAACAACCAATTGCACATTTCATTAAATTTTCGTGCAGTTTTAATTTTCCATTTTTAACTGCCCAAACCGCAGTTACTAAGAGAATTGCCGTAAGTCCGTTTATTGAGGCATAAATAGGAGGTAAAAACGAAAGAGGCGCCACCTCTATCCCGAAGTCTTTCAACTTTACGGAAAACAGAACTGCAACTGCAACCGGAATAACGATTGACAGTGCGATGATCCACTTTCTATACTTCAGCTCTACAGCACTTAAATTATTTTCCATGTTTGAATTATTCTTCTAATAAAATTGAAATATCTTCCTTGATCGCAAAAATTCCCGGCTTGTATTTTCCTTCTAAATTATCTTTAAAACCTTCTTTGTAATCATAATTCAAGCCTGTATAAAAGATAATAGGATTGCCTGATTTGTCTTTTCTACTGCGGATATTTCCTTTTTTATCGACTAAAGCAAAATAACCCGAATGCTCAAAACCGGCATCGCCTTCTTTTTTACTTTCTCCCGCATAAATATTGAAACCCTTGTTGGCTAGATCATAAATATAATCTTGGTCGCCAGTCAAAAAATGCCAGTTCGGAGAAGTTACTCCCAATTGCTTTGCATGTTCTTTCAAAACTGCCGGCGTGTCAAACTCTGGATTAATGGTAAAAGAAGCAATACCGAAGTTTTTGTGCGTACCGAATTCTTTTTCAATCAAAAGCATATTCTGATTCATTACCGGACAGATAGACGGGCAGGTTGAAAAGAAAAATTCTACAACATACACTTTTCCCAGATAATCTTCATTGGTAACTGTTTTTCCGTTTTGATCGGTAAGGCTGAACTTGGGTGCTTTGCCGATAGTTGTCAAATTGACGTGCGCTCCTTTTTCTGAAGTAATTCCTGAATTCAACCGATCTTGCTTGACCACGTCGCCCTCTTTAAAGCGGTCGATTATTTTTGGAATGGCATAAATTCCGAATACAAGAATTATAAAGGAAATACCGATGTATGACTTATTTTTCATTCTAGATTAGATTTCTCTTTTGTATTTATTATTTTTCTTCAAGGCAGCGCGGTACTCATAAAGGATAATTTTTACATCGTCACCCATCTCATTATGAAGATCGGCTGCAGAAATCGTATTGTAGCCTTCCTTATATTCGTTTTCCCCTTTCAAGTTTTTGCCTTTTCTGCCGCGCAAATTCAAGTCCTTGTCTACGATATAAACGTTTGGCGTACCAAAATCAGCATCAAGTTGCCCCACAAGATTTAGTTTCGCATAATAGTCGGTAATTTCCTTTTCTGGTGCAAAAACAAAAACCCATTTTTTCATATCTTGGTCGTTAGCCAGAGGTTTCAATTTTTCAAGCAATTCCTTCACTTGCGCTTCAGAACCCTTTGGAGAAACCATTACGAATTGAAAATCTTTAAAATCCTTGTATTTATTGTAGATCTTTTGATTGAGGTTAAAAAAATTTCCTTCGTTATAGATGATTTCTTTTCCGGTAAAACCTAAGATTGTGATTTTATTTTTAAGTGAAGCCGGCGTTCCTTCTAATGTTGTCCAATTCGAAATTTCAGGAATTTTTTCAGTAATTGTCGGTAGTTTGGCAAAGCTGTTTACGCCTGAAGCAAAGAAAAGATAAGCAACGATTGGCAAGATAAAAAGCACGAAAAGGATAGAATATTTTTTCATTTTTTAGTATGGAATTAATCCAGTGCAAAAATAAAAAAAGACGGTGTAATACCGTCTTTTTTTGTGATTTAATATGCTGTTAAAAATTCCATTTTATCTGGGAAGTTCTAAACACATCAAAAATATAATTACCTTCAACTAGTAAGATGAACACTAAATAGATAATTAGAAAAACTACAGGAGCAACAATACTCCATCTAAGATTGCTTTTTTCGCCTTCAAGGTGCATAAATGCCCAAACGATATAATATGCTTTATAAATTGTCAAAAGGATAAATAACCAGTTCAACAAGTTCATCTGAAAAAACAAGGTGTCGTGAAGAAAAGCCGGTTTAAAAATACCGAATGCAACTTCAACGATCGTTACCGCTGATAATAATGCGAAAACAAACCAAATTCTTTTTGTATTAGAAACGTGCTCGTGTGCCATGATATATAGAATTTCTAAAAAATTATACTAAATAGAAGAATGTAAATACGAATACCCAAACCAAATCGACAAAGTGCCAGTAAAGACCAACTTTCTCCACCATTTCATAGTTTTTTCTTTTTTCATACGTTCCAAGAACTACGTTGAAGAAAATAAGGATATTGATAAGCACTCCTGAAAATACGTGGAAACCGTGGAAACCTGTGATAAAGAAAAAGAAGTTAGCGAACAATTTTTGACCGTATTCGTTTCTAACCAAATTGGCACCTTCCACTACATAATGAGCATCAGCCATTCTTGCCAAAGACGCTTCTCTTGTTAAAACTGTTTTGTGCTTGCTTTTATTTAAAGCTGCATTTAACGTCACATCTTTTTTTGTCGTTTCGTTTTCGTGAAATATCTTTTCTGTTCTTACCACAAGATCTGGATTCGCTTTGAAACCTTCTACGATCTGCTCTACAGAATAAGTCGGCAACGTAGTTTCACTCATGAACCAAGTCGCTTTATTGCGCTGCAACTGCTCTCTTTCTTTTGGAATGTCAGCTGCAAAATCGGAAATTTTAACTCTTTCGCCCGTTTTTGCGTTTACAAACTGAAGAATACTTCCTCCTTTTGTTTCAATTGCGCCATATTCACCTTTGATGAAATTTTTCCATTCCCAAGCTTGAGAACCCAAGAAAATTCCACCCCCAATGATGGTCAAGAACATATAAACCGCAACTTTTTGCTTTTTCATGTGGTGGCCTGCATCTACTGCCAAAACCATAGTCACAGATGAAAAGATCAAGATAAAAGTCATCAAAGCCACATAATACATCGGCGCATCCACGCCGTGCATAAAAGGAAAGTGGTTAAAAACCTCATCAGCCAAAGGCCAAGTTTCAACAAATTTGTATCTTGAAAAACCGTAAGCCGCCAAGAATCCAGAGAATGTCAAAGCATCAGACATGATAAAAAACCACATCATCAATTTGCCATAATTAGCACCCATCGGCTCATTGCCGCCGCCCCAAGTTTTAGCTTCACTATTTGCAGTAGTAACAGTCGCTCCCATAAAAGTTATTAGTTAAAAAGTTTTCAAATTTACGTTTTTTTCTTATTTAAAGAAATATAAAAACAAAAACAAATACAGCCAAAGAAAATCCAAAAAGTGCCAGTACATCGCACCTAGCTCTATTCCAAGGGTTTGACCTGAATTGTATTTTTGTTTAAAATGATTATAAATTATGATTAAAAGCGAAATTAATCCTCCAGCAAGGTGCGCAAGGTGCGCAATCACTATAATATAAAGGAATGATACCGTAATAGAACCCGCTCCCCCAACCGGATAAATGCCATTTTCAGCAAGGCTATGAAACCCATCCAGCTGAAAATACACGAATCCTAGTCCGGCAACCAATGTCGCCAAAAGCAACAAGGTTGTCGTATTTCTATCGTCTTTTTTGATTGCTTTTTTTGCCAGAAAAAAAGTCAGACTGCAGATTAAAATCAAAGCGGTGCTGATAAAAAAAGCAGTCGGCATTTGAAAATCTTTCATCCAGTCAGCCCTTGAATTGCTGACCACGTAAGCACTTGTGAGTCCGGCAAACATCATCGTCATGCTGATCATGGCGAACCACAAAAGCAATTTGTATGATCTTGCACTTCTTTCTTTATGTTCTTGAATTGTCATTCCCATAATTATCGTAAAAATTTATCTGCAATGTAAATAATTTGAAGCAAGGTTATGTAAGAAACGCTGACCAGCATTAATGTTCGTGCGGCTTTCGCTTCTTTTGATTTGAAAAGTTTCATAGCATAGACCAGCATCCAGATTCCCAATAAGAACACGGCAACAGCCGCATAAGGAGTAATGAAAAGTTTTCCCGTATATCCTAAAGAAGGAAGCAAAGAGGCAACGATAAGCCAAATGGTATATAAAATAATTTGAGTAGCCGTTGATTTGTCTTTCTTGCCGGTTGGAAGCATGAAAAATCCGGCTTTTTTGTAGTCGTCAAATAAAAACCAGCCAATCGCCCAGAAATGAGGAAACTGCCAGAAAAACTGAATTAGAAATAAAGTTCCGGCCTCGATTCCAAAATTGTCTGTTGCCGCAACCCATCCAAGCATGAACGGAATGGCACCAGGAAAGGCACCCACAAAAACTGACAAAGGCGTCTTTGTTTTTAACGGCGTGTAGACACTGGTATATAAAAAAATGGAAATCGCGCCAAACATGGCCGTTTTTGGATTGATGCTGTAAAGTATTGCCAAACCGGCAACGGTTAGCGACGCCGCCACCGCAAAAGCCGTATTGACTGACATTCTTCCGGCTGGAATGGGACGATTTTTCGTTCGGTCCATCAACGCGTCAAGATCTTTTTCTATAATCTGGTTGAAGGCATTCGAAGCGCCGACCATACAGTAGCCGCCGATTGCCAAAAGGATAAGTACCGTCCAAGAAAACGGATTTTCAGTATCAAATCCAAGCAAATATCCAGCAATCGAAGAAAAAACTACACTAACTGCCAGTCTTGCCTTTGTGATTTCTCGAAAATCTACGTAAATTGATCGTAAGGAAAAATTATCTGATGTCGTACTCAATGATGCTTTCATTTGGATTTTGAAATCTTGCGCAAAGATACTCCTTACGCTTGGAAATCACAAAAAACATATCATAAAAAACCCGCCGTTATCAATAATCATAATACCAATTTGAAATATCAGCACGAATTCCTACTGAAACCCATGTGGTATTTTCTTTAAAATCTACAGCATTGCTGACATTTGGATCAAAATTTCTATAAATCAAACTGCCAAAAAGCTTCAAGTTTGTAGCTGGGTTTATCAAATAACCGCCTTGCAAATCAGCGATCATGATGGTTGTCTTATTGCCTTGACCTACTGTAACGCCAGTATTAAAAGGCCTGTTATCATAATCTTTATAGATATTGCTTCCGTAGTTATTTTTAATATCAGCATTGTCAAAATCAAGACCTCTTTTGCCGTAGGTCAGCTTGGCATCGCCAAACCATCTTCCTTTATGGTATCTGGCAATAGCGATAAATTCTTGGAAATTTCCTCCCCATTGATGTCCCATACTTTGATTGTTATGGCCGTAATTAGTCAGCGGATCACTATGAGAATACACATAAGGACGAACATGATTGTACTCTAATTGCAATAGAAGATTTTCAAAGTTGAACGCGTCATAATATTTGGCTCCGAGCTGGTATCCAAATTTATTTTTCCAGCTTTTTTCACCCGACTTCATATCGCCAAGCGAAAATTCATCCAATAAAAACTGCCCGTAAAACTGCACTTGGTTGCTCCATTTGTACTTTGAAGTCAATCCTAAAAGGGCATTACCGCTTTTTGATGAAGATCCGAATTCGACAGACCTATAAAAAATTATCGGATTTATAAAACTGGCGTCAAATCCTCTGTCGTTGGAATCTGACCAGACAACTGATTCGAACAAGCCAATGTTTAGTCTGTTAGTAACGTTCCAGCTTAAATAATGGTTGGCCATAAATTTTTTGGCATATGTGCGATCAGCGGTCACTTCTTCCCTTACATCTTTGAGCCACATATAGGTATTCGTGTATTTTATCTTCCAAAAAGTCGTGTTTATTTTCAAGTAAGGATAAGGACTTGTGCCGTCGCCCTGCAACAAGGAACGGTACCCGTCGCCGAGAAAATTTTTGCCATAGCCCAATTGCAGGTTGATAAAGCGGCTTGGTGTGTATGTCAGATTTGCTTCAGCCATCGGAAAATCATATCCATCGCTGTTAAAGCTTTTGGCGATACCCACGCCAGGAACAATCGCGGGATTTCCTCCTGAAGGCTTGATCGATTCTGCATAGCGATTGTAATAATCAGCAAAACGGCCCTGGCTCTCATAAATGGTCGTGGTAAAACTCAGCTGTTCGCCAACTGCGCCCTGAATCTGCAAGCCTCTTGTATTTTGGTATGTATAGCTTGCTTCGCCCGGATCGCTTTTTCCTACCCTGAGATCAAAAATCGGATTCATTGTAAACCAATAGCCTTCCCCTTGAATCTGAACCAAGCTTTCATTCCACAGTTTTCTTCCCCACCAGCCACTTTTATTTTTCATAATGCGGCGGTTGGCTTCATTCAAGTCATAATATTTGTTGACCTCAGCATACGTGAACGGCTTTGAAGAGGTGTGATTGTTGGCTCCCACTTGATTCATGGCGCGATCAAACTGTGCATAATAACTATGTGAAAGCGGTATGTTCAGCGTGCTTGTCAGCTGCGGATTGTCGAATTTTTTATAAACAATGCTATCTAATTCCGTCAGTTCTTTGGTTTTGTCACGATCAAGTGAGTTTATTTTTTCTACTGGTTTTGTGGCGCTAATTTCACCTGGTTTTTGAAGTGGAATTGCAATCTGGATGGTGTATTTTACATACGAAGCATTTCCATTATAAGTCGCCGGCTTCACCTTTGGAAGAAGGGCAAAAACTCGTTTCGCTTCGACAGCAAGCGCATTATCTGCCGCATCAATATATTGCACGTTGAAAGCGCCGGCCTGGTCAACTTCAAAGAGGACAATTACTTTTCCTTGGAAATTTTTAGCCTGCGTTTCTTGGGGTACTTTAAAATTATTGTAGACAAAATCTTGAAGCGTGTTATAAAAACAGACTTCCAAGGCTTTGGACTGCTGTCCTTCACATTCTTGAAAAACAGGAAATTGTTCTCTGTCGTTCTGTGCCTTGAGGCAGATGCTGCACAACAGCATTAAAATCACTATTCCGTTTTTCATTTTAGATGAACTAATTTTTAATAATTTTCGCCTGCTGTCTCACCCGAAGCTATTGCTTTTGCGGCAGAAGTTCCGATTCTTTTTACGCCAAGACGAATCATTTCTTGCGCTTCTTTTAATGTCTTCACGCCTCCGGCTGCTTTTACAGGCAAAGGCGATGCGTTTTCAAGAATCATGGTAATATTTTCAATAGTAGCGCCATTCGGCAGGTTATTTTCAGTCTTGTAAAATCCGGTCGATGACTTTACAAAAACCGAATTAAACACATCTTCTGAAAAATTAGAAATGACCGTATTTTTAATCAGGCAAGAGAGATGCATGATTTGCTGGTTGTCTAAAGCAGCGGCTTCAATAATCCATTTCACCGTTTTGTTGCTTGAAATACCGAGCTGTGTTCCTTTTAAAATTTCTTCTTTGACCAAGTCCATCTCCCCATTTTTGAAAGCTTCATAGTTGCATACGAAGTCTAGGTCATCAGCACCATCAGCTATCGCTATCTTGGCTTCTTCTAATTTGCTTTCTAAAGAATACGTTCCTTCCGGGAAACCGATCACAGTTCCCACAAGCACTTTTGACTTGGCGTCAGAAATCATTTCTCTGGCAATGGCAACCATATCCGGCCTGATCATGATGAGCTTGAAATGTTCGTCAATAGCTTCTTTTACGAAACGACTCACGATCGTTTCATTTTCAGAAGGGCTGATTCCTGCCTGTTCAGGCGTTTTAAGATAGGTCGAGTCTAAGTATTGTTTGATATCCATGGGATAAAAATAAAAAAATCCCGCTGATGCGGGATGATTTTCCGATTATTTTTTACGCAGCAACTGATAAAACTTTATAATTGCGAGACCAACTAAGCTCCCCAAGGTATTTGCCACAATATCCAGTATGTCGCCTTGACGGCTAGTCGTGAAATTTGCCTGGCAGATCTCTATGATAATGCCAAAAGCTACTGATAAGACAAATACGATTAAAAAAGTTTTTGCAGTGGAAGCGATAATAGTCTGAAGATACAAAAACCAAAAAATTGCAAAAAGCGCATAGAACGAGCAATGGACGAGTTTGTCAAAATTTTTGATTTCAAAATCAACTTTAGGCACGTCATTCATGCTGGCCAGACATGCTATTGCAACAATAGCAGTCCAAAAAAGCGCGAGTGCCAAATATCTATTTGTTGTTTTATGCTCCAATCAAATTTTTATATGCTTCGCTGTCTAATAATGCATCGACTTCTGAAGCGTCTGAAATTTTTACTTTTACCATCCATCCGTCTCCATAAGGATCTGAATTTACTTTTTCTGGATCGCTTTCTAAAGCGTCATTGAATTCAATAATCTCTCCTGAAAGAGGAAGAAACAAGTCAGAAACTGTTTTTACAGCTTCAACCGTACCAAAAACTTCATCTTTATCAAGCGTTTGATCTAGTGTTTCTACTTCAACATAAACGATGTCGCCCAATTCTTTTTGTGCGAAATCGGTAATTCCAACCGTTGCAACATCGCCTTCAAGGCTGATCCATTCGTGGTCTTTTGTGTACTTTAAATTTGCTGGTATGTTCATTTGTTTGTTGTTTTGGGCAAATGTATTATTAACTTATATATTTAAAAAATGTTTTCCCGAATTAATTTCCAAAGTTATAGCGCAGTGTAAATCCAGAACGAATATTTGTCAATGGATAAGATGTTGAAATCACCGCTTTTGAGAACGAATGGTCATAATAGAAAATAGCAGTCAAGTTTTTACTGAAGGCATAATCGGCAGTCAGTTTCACAGACCAGATATTTTGGCCTCCGGCAAGTTCATTGTTGTCATAATCTAGATACCTCACGATCGTATTCGTATTTCGCAAGGAGAAATCAGCCTTCAAGTTGATATCGCTTCGGATCGTATTGGTAGGATTATCAGCCAATCTTGACGTGATCACGATGTCTTTAAAACGATAGCCGAGACCTACGATATATTCCATACCTTTTACTTCGGTCAGCAAATTATTGTCAAAACTCATCGACATCGTCCTGTCCTTTTTCATTTCTGCCAATACTTTGAAAGAGTTTTTCATCTCAAAATCAACACGTACCAAAGGATTGAACTGTTCCACAAGATTGACATTTGAAATAATGGTCTTGCTTAAGAAATTACCGCTGGCGTCAATTGCATCTGGATTTCTATCGTATTCAAAATTTGAACGGAAAGAATTTACGGTATAAGAAGCTCTATAGGCGTGCTGTAAAGAGAAACGCTTGAATCGGTCTTTAAAGAATTTATAGCGCATCAGCCCATTGTATTTTACCGTCCAGTTTGGAATCGGAATATCTCTGAAAGCACCCAAAGAAACACCGCCCGCATCGCCTCCAGTATATGCTGCCAAGAATGAAGGCAACAATACAGATTGGCTTGTTTTTCCAAACCCTACCGGATATCCGTCTGGCGTTCTTGGAAAATCGGTCGTACCATAATACGAATTCGCCAATCGATTCGCCACAGTCATTCTATTTTCTCTAAATTCATCGAACGCAGCAGACGAAATCTCGTCGCTTTTTCCGAATGATGTCTTGATCATCACGGTTGAAATGGAGAAATTTCCGTAGCTGTAAGGCGATCTTGAATTGTATTGCCCGTCAATCACATCATATTGTTCAGAATAATTTTCAGTCAAAGAACGGTCTGCCGTAAGATCAATCTTGAAATCAGGGAACAAATCTACGTTGGCAGTCATGCCCAATGTTTTTGTGGAAACCTGTGTATAGTTTTGGTTAAAATCAGGATAATTAGTCAGCCATCCGCTTTTTGCCGCTTCATATCTTATATCAGACTGGCTACCCAAAACAAATCCTAAAGATGGTTTTGTCGTACCTAAGAAACCTACACCTGGTACAAAACCTGGCAAGACAGTTCCTTCATTCTGCGTATAATTGATCTGGATATTTTTTACGCTGGTCAAAACTCCAATCAAGCCGTCAACCAGTACATTTCCTTCTCTTGCCTGAGGCTTGTTTCTATTCGTAATTTTTTCTCCAGGTTTTGGAGGCGCTTGGTTCAATGGTTTTGCAGGCGCTTTTTTAGTCCTGGTCAAACCGATATATTTGTAAAAAGCATCCATGTTCAACGCCGTGTTCAAACGGTGCGAACCTGCATTTTGAATCGTGTTCCCCAAATTAAAACTGCCTTCTTCCGTAGAAATTACAGACAACGCATCCGAAGAACGCTGCCAATTGTAATCACTGGTGTACGAATAAGTTGATTTTACAAAAGCCAAAGCTGGAATTTTATTCAACGGCAAGTCATAGTTCAAAACCAATTGCTGGTTGTGCTGGTTGGCTTCTCCAATGTTCCAGTAGTAATCCCAGATAGAGAAATCTT
>Ga0265780_10005854_pt1 | contig 15443 bp, 28 predicted proteins | sample P1T30metagenome_FD_192432 | JGI IMG/M metagenome (GOLD analysis project Ga0265780, IMG submission 192432) | Plant litter microbial communities from East Loma Ridge, Irvine, California - P1 T30 | ecosystem: Environmental > Terrestrial > Plant litter > Unclassified | place: USA: California... | reverse complement strand
CAGGGCTTCTACAAAACCCCCGATATAGGCTACGTCTGGGGCGCAAACACGGGCCAGATGTTCTTCTACTTCACACAGGGCGTTGCCGCCGCCGAGGTCGAAATCGACACCCTCACCGGTGACTGGACGACTCGTCGCGCTGATATCAAAATGGATGTTGGAAGGAGTATCAATCCGGCGATCGACTACGGCCAGATTGAAGGCGCGTTTGTGCAGGGTCAGGGCCTTTTTACTACGGAGGAGTCACTGTGGTTGAGGGGGACGGGGGGTGTGGCGACGAAGGGGCCGGGGAATTATAAGATTCCTGGGTTTAGGGATGTGCCTCAAGTTATGAACGTCACGTTGCTTAAGGATGTTAACTGGGAGAATCTGAGGACTATTCAGAGGAGTAGGGGTGTTGGTAAGTCTTTTCCCGGGTTTTTCCTGTTTCTTTCCTTACCCACCCGTCTTCCTTTATACCGTCACTGTTTACTGACTTGATACCACTAGGCGAACCCCCCCTCTTCATGGGCAGCGCTGTCTTCTTCGCCATTCGCGACGCGTTGAAAGCTGCGCGCACACAATTTGGCGAAACATCGCTTTTGTCGCTTACGTCGCCTGCGACGGTCGAGCGGATAAGGATTAGTTGTGCGGATCCGATTTTGAAGCGTGCTTGGGTGGAGCCGAAGGAGGGAGAGAAGAGTTTCTTTATTAGTATTTAGGTATACCGGTGTGTTTGGGTGGGATGCTTGGGTGAATGGTAGGCGTTGTGAGAAAGGATCAATGGGATTTCGATCTTGACATGTTGTCAATGCTGGCTATGTTGTGACGTGTGAGGACTAGACTGCGTGACATCGATTCTTGATGAGGATACATTGGAAGAACTTGAAGAACTGCACTGCCACCTCTCAAGCCAGACACCCGTGTATCCCTTATTCAACAGCATTATCATGTCGTACCACACACGTCCACAAGCCTCACACATGCAAGAGAAGAAGTGTTGTTTGTTGAACTTGATTGAATAAACTCTCAGTATACACATCAGAGGGTATGTTATCTCCTGTCTACTCCTCCTCCTCTCTCATCTCCTACACCATTCATATGCCACCCTTCTACCGACAACAGCAGCAGCTTCTTCCACCACCGCCACCGCCACCTCAAACCCTCCTCCCACATCTACGTCCTCTCCCTCTGCTAAACATTAAAAACGCCCGGATATATCAATATAAAAAAAACCAGATTTCCTCATTCATCATTCCATCCCCAGTAGTCCCTTTGCCATATTTGCTCCCAAAATGTCCAACAATATCAAAGAAAAGATGAAGCAGCAGAAATAGAAGCCAAGCGATGCATTACAAGACAACAATTCAGATGATCGAAAGAAGAAGAAGAAGAAGTTGGGGTGATTGGAAGCTGTAAGGCGCCGCCCAGCAACTCCACTTTGACCAAGACCCTGGAAAGAAGATGAGGGAAGAAGACGGGAAACAGAAAGGCGGTCTTGAAAAGTCTTGATGTTGCAAGTATGCTTTGTACAGGCGATGCATGGAAGAACAGATGCCGTGATATACAGAGTTGCGCGCGCCGTTTATATGTGAGAAGGTTGGAAAAGATTCTTTGCCGACGAAGCCGCTGCTGAAAGGAGATCGTTCAATGGACAACTGGACGGGCGCAGTCGAAGCGAGCGACAGGCGGCTTGTGTATCGGCGCGACGGCGGTGCGTTGAAGTAGTGGCCCCTAGTTCCAGGAAACCGGACAGTCGCACGCAGGCCAGATAACATCTTGGGTCCCCGAGTAAGGCGAAGGCGAAGGCATGTGAGATTCGAAATGTCGTAAACGCCCCCGGCTCCATGCAAATGCTAATGCGGCCTTCGAAAAGGTCGAAAAGAGGAAACGATGATCTATAATTAACGTGCTTTTTTGCGAGGGAACTCCAATCTTGAGGGGTATTCGTCGTACTGCCATGGCCACGTAAGGTAGTCGACACAAGGGAAGTGATGACAACAGAGACCGAAAGCCAGCAGTCTCTGGGAAGTTGCAGGTCACTAGGTCTCTACTTCTGCCTTGCAACCATCCATGAAGGAGTTCTTGGGCCAGTCGTACTTGCTGGATTTCCTGGTTCATGTTAGTACTATCATAACAGATGTGATGTATGGACTTACCAGTCAGTGATGTTAGGGTTCGCATAAGGCTCAGGGTGGTTCCTGATGTAGTCGGTAGTAGGGTAGCCCTCGGGATCGCAAGTCATGATCTGGTTGTCCTTTGGCTGGTAGATGCGAATGTAGTCTATCCGCATCTTGGCCGGGAGGTCATGCGCCTCGATGTCCTCAATGTTGATGGCTGCGAAACTGTTCGACATTCCGAAGTTGGCAATGATGGACATTGGCTCTTCCGGGATGACTCGCGTTCCAATGTTACCGTTGGCACGCGTCGCTGGTGCGGACATGGTCCAGGTCTTGTCCTCTCCGACATACCAGGTGATGAAACCTTCGTCGCCGGTCTTGTACTCGAATGAGTATGTCTGATACTGCTTGCCGTTGTACCAGTCGTTGTTCAAGTTGGTCAACCCAGAGATAGCTTGCTGGAAGGGACCACCCTTGTAAGCGTTCATCGTGGTAATCGAGGTATCATAGAGTTCCATGTATTCTGCCAAACATTAGTTGAATCCGATCAAACGGAAGTGAGAGAATTTACCGTAGTCAGGCATGTACCATGTGTCGAACGGTGCTGCTTGGAAGGACTGAGACACGACACCAATGGCGTTGGACTCTCCAGGACCGAGGAAATGAACTGAACCTTCCAAAGCATCGATTTCCGGAGCACTGCGGGATTTGCCGGGGCTGGGATGGTCTTGGCCGTCGCAGGTGCAAGCGGGTAGCTTCATACCAGGCAAGTAGCTGAGACCGTCGTATGAACTCTGGTTTGGCGTGATACCAATGTCGCACTTGTCGTGGTAACTGTATGGCCAAAGACCCTCAGTCGAGGCGAGGTAACCGGGGCGAGCCAAGTTGCCCATAGTCCAGAAACCGGGCCAGAAACCACTCGTGTTACCACGACCAGGCAGCGAAATGCTGGCCTCCAAGTGTCCACCCTTGTAGCAGAGCTTGTTCCACGACTGGATCATACCAGAACGGTAATCGAGGCCGTGGCTCTTCTCTTTGGTGAATTTCAGGACGAGAACGCCGTCTTCGGTGTAGGCTTGATCTGGGTCGTACCACTGGAACATGTCAGCGCTGCAATTTGAAGATGGCTATTTCGAAACTTACCTCCAAATCCATAGTAGCACCGTACCAGATGTCGACAGCTTGGAAGAATGGGTCATCGCCATCGTAGAACGTGCGACCGGGGGTGTTGAACTCGTCTGAAAAGACCAAGACTTGCTCCTCGCCGTTGTACGATGTGCGCGTCATGGCCTCCTTGGGCGTATCGGGATCAATGAGGCCCTTTCGTAGGTTGTTCAAAAGCGGCTCGTTTTGCTTGCCTTCTATGCACAGAGGATTGTCTGTGCATGGGCCTCGTTCTGGTGCCGTGAGATCCTCGACGAAGGTGCTGCGATGCGTTAGTGAAGTCGAAAATCGTCGGAATCGCAAATACGTACAGAACGGGGTAACCGATGAAAAGCATGAGAAGACCGAGCGCGAGAATGGCCAATCCACCCAGATTGACTATACCTCTCCGCGTGAAGACATCGCAGTCTCTCTTGTCCTTCTCGTTCGGGTCGGGATTGTGCAGGTAGTCGTCCTTCTCCACGTCTTCCGGGAAGAGCAACAATCCAGCCGATGGGTGAATGTTGAACTTCTCAGAGACAGTCTGGGTGTTGAGATCTTCTTCGCTGCCAGCTCGCGACGGCGCTCTCGAGTCGTCGAAAGGCGAAGCGAAAGGCCCTCCCGTCATGTCTGAGCTCCAACTTGTCCGCCGCGAGGAAAAGCCAGAGGGCGATTGCATGGGCGATTCGTCTCGGTAGGAGCGCTGCGTGCGGATCTTCTGCGGCGGGAGCAACATCTCAGCGGACTCTGCGATGGACGCATTGCTGTATACATCGGGCGCGCCGGGCGATCGGATGCCTTGACTTGGGGCTGTGCCAGGACGGATTGGCTGGGTTAACGAGCGCGCAGAGTTGGTTCGTGCCGTGTTGGGGCGCACAGCAGGCATCGAGTTGTCGTCGGTCCTGGGCTCGTGGGAGCCCGAGTTGAGGCGGAGATGGGGCGGCCCGTCTCCCCTCGGCGATTGCGGCATCATGGTGCGAGGGAGCGTATGCGGTGAGGGTTGGCGATAATTCCTGGCTAGCTGCTACTCGGATAGCAGAGCGAAGTGAAGAGGATGAATCGGCGTAAGCGGTATGCAGGTGGAAAACGAGTGTTGCGGTAACCTATGGCACGCGGGTGGGCAAATTCCTAACAGGGGCAATGCTGCAGCTAGTGGTGTCAGGGAAAGCACTTGGGAAGCCGGATATCCTCCACTCGTGATGCGATGCTGCTCGGTATCGCTGCTGGGCGTCGAGGAGCAGGAAGGAGGGCGGCGTGAGGGAAAATGGGGGAGGTCGAGGTTCAAGGGGAGGTGAATCGATGGCTCCTGGCCCAAACGGGGGCGCCCAGGATAAGGGACTTGGCAGGGCAGGCGCTGGTCAACGGCAGCAGGCGCGAATGACGGATGACGCAGGACGCACTGGGCTGGAAGGTGCAGATTAGAATGGCGATGGTAATGATGCGGGAAATAATGCAACAAAGAGAGGCACTGATATGTTGTGGGATAGTGACAGGAACACAACAAGCGACGGCGCCGTGGTCAGAGAGTGGCAAGCAGCGGTGGGTGGTGGGAGAGGTTAGGGCTTTGTTCCTGAGTCGGGCCCACACGGACTCCAGGGAGGGCGAAGATCTCGAAGCTCGACTAAGGAGCGGCCAATCGTCGCTGCCACGGCGCTTGCATGCGGCGAAGATTCAAAGGCCCGCTTACGCACACCAGCGGGAGAGCCTTGCTAAATTTACCAAGCCCGTTTCAACACTTTTCCACTGCCTCTCCTATGGTGGAGCCTGTCAAAAAGTACCCAAATTGCCATGTCATGCGTGAAGCCCGTCGTGCTGCTGTCTGTCTGTCTGCCTGTCACCCAAACTTTGACGCCTTCAACCAAGCCGTCATTCCCCTCAACACCCATCACATGCAGCCTCTCCACGGTACACACGATTGTCTCTATAGAAACCGCCTGCACGCTGCATCGCAACCGCTAGCTCTGCATATCCCGCGCCTCAACATGGCATTCCAAGAATCCAAACGCGCATCCGCGTCTTTGCACGCGCAATCGATAGCCTAAGATCATCGCCTCTACCATTACGCGTCGGCACCACATATAATAACCGCAATCCCCCATCCTCGCAAGCGGCGTTTGCTACCGCACTTGTACCAAGGTACCAGTTACAAGAACGTGCCTCGTGCTCACGACCGTTGAGAAACGTACATGTAACTTCACGATCTTATCTCGTGTTGACCAGGTCGCCCACCGTATCGCTGCCGAAGATAGCGTGGCGATCTGACACCATCCTTTTTGATCCTTCCCACGTCCCTCACCTTCTTTTCGGATCCCCGAGACTTGCAATGGCCAATGCTCTAACCCATCCGTTTCGTCTCTACCGTTCCCTATCGTCGTCTGCATCTCAATCAACCCGCTCCACGCCGGTCTGTTCAGCTTGCCGTCGTCCTAGGCTTCCCGACACGTATCGGTCGGCTTCCAATCTGGTTGAGACTGCTGGATCCCATTGCCCGGGGCCAAGCGCTCCCTAGGGTACACCCGAAATGAAGCTCGGAGGCGCAGCTGACCGCCCGGTTCTGGAACTTTGCAACGTCCGGCCGAGGCATAGCCGGATTGGGCGAACTAGTGTGTTTAAACAGCCAATCAAACTATATATCGATACCGTATTGCAAGGCTGCGGTCTTGACGTACACGAGGCTGAACTATCTATATGTCGTGCAAGCTGAAGTCGAGCAACGAGCCTGCTGGACGTGTCTTGCCATACTGGCGGTTCGAAGCCCGCCGCGCGACTCATGCGTGTCGTCTGGGCTTCACCATTGCCGCGTGCATACACGCACAGGCATCATGCGACCATGCATACATGTTTTCTTATCCAAACATGTACGATAATTGAAGGGGAGGTTGGAGAAAACAAGTCCACACTGAAGCCCAAAGCTATGACAACCGTACAGTATGTAGAGATGCACGTAGCGCAGATCTACCAGCAGATTACATCTACTAATCGAATTTCTGACGTCGCATCATGAACCTGCACGCTCCACCATCTTGTCAGTGAGACCCGTTGACTGTCAACCATAACCCAGCGAGCGCGACGTGTTTCAAACGGCGTTATTCGCGCCATGGGCACCCGAGCCCCATCATCGCAGGAAGGAACGTGTTCGATGTAGATCGGCATGTGTATAATCCGGCGCAGCGCATCGTGATCATGTTCATGTCTTCATTTCCCGGTGCATTGCTGCTTACGACTCTACGGCAAGAGCCTTGAGACCCACGATCCTGCCTTCCGCCTTGTCCACGCCCACCACGTAGTACTCTGCCCTGGTGCCCGACAGCTCCACCCGGTATACGTTGACGGTCCCGTTACCGGCTGCCTTCACCGCGTCGATGATCTTTTTGTATTGGCTCTCGAAGCCGGTGCCTTTGACCTCTTCTACCGAGTCGCTCCCGATGAGCTTCTTCAGGTCGTCTGTGTGTATGTTAGCGCATGTTATACTTCGTGAGGCTTGTCGTCGCTGTGCGCGTAAATGAGGGGAATCCTACCAGCAGACACGCTGTCGCCATCAAACTCTAACGCAACCGGTTCAAACGGCTCATCTGAGTCGCTGACATAGTACTCTTCTACTTGTTCTAGCGCTTTGGGTACGGCCGTGTTCACGCTCTTGGTGCCATAGCTCTTCTTCTGCGACGCGTCCTTGGTCTCCGCAGAGCCAGTGTCCTGATTTGCTTTGTCGAGAAAAGCGGCGTAGTCGGCGTCGGAAGACATGTTACAAAGGGCGGTCAGGCGAACGGTTTTGACGCAACAAGCACGTATGGGTAGAACAGGACGTGAGACGGAGACGATGGAGTGGAAGGTGCGACGTGTGGATTGGTGATTTTGGACAGCGAAACAGGAGGATGGTTGGTCGTTATGGCGCGTCAGTCGTTTGGGGATGTATGAAATAGACGAGAGCTCCGCGTAATTAGGATGTACAGTATAGCGAGGAAGATGTTGGAGAAGCCTTTCCATGATTTCGCGATGCAGCGCGCTGCGATGACGCAACAGCAGCTAACTGCGGGCGTTTCCACGAGCAGGTGAGCAACCCCACCATTTGCGCCGACCTTGATCACTGCAAGTTGCAGCGAGTAATGACACCACCTGCGCTACCAATGAACAGTAGTCACTTGAATGATACGATGAAGTCATAGTGCACACCAAAGCAACAGGGTATATAGTGATAATCGCATTTTCATTCTCGTGGGTGATTAAGAAATACATACAACACTCGAAAAGCGCGGGGACTATGTAAGGCGCGCAGGGTATCATCGCCATGCGGAAGTACGTTACCACGTCTCTTCCATGTTTTGCCCTCCAACTAGACATCCCCAACTCCCCAATTCTCATGTAACTAATTGCAAAAACAAGAAAGTAAAACCCTGTCAGAATTCTAGTGCTGCCCGAAGAGTACCTCGAAATCATCCTAAGACTTTTGCTCGGCTGGCGTGGGAGCATGAGAAGGAACGCCGTTGGTGGGCGCATTGCGAGGGCTACTGCGCTCAGATTTGGGCGCGGTAGGTTTCGCGTCATCGCCCTCATCGTCGTAGTTCTCATCCACATCCATCTGGCGGGCAGCCGGCTCGTGGTGCTCAGGTCGCTCGATGCGCTCCTGCTTTGGTGTCTCTGACATGCGAGATAATGGTCGCGCAGCTGCCATGGGTGGGAGCGACGGCGGGTGGTGAGCAGCCTCGGACGGGTGGTAGCCATCGTTGAAGCGCCGGGGATCGGGACCCTCCTGAGGGCTCTGGCGCGGCACCTGAGGAGAAGACATGCGGTGCGGGGGAGTTGGACGGCGGCTGTGAGGCTCTTCCATCTTCTGACGCTTCTCGTCGTTCATGGGAGGCTTTGCATTCGCGTGGTCATTCTCCTCCCACTCGCGGTGTCGTTTCGGTGGAGCAGTCGGCGGCCGGTCGTCACGCTCGCGGGCTGCTTGCTCAGCAGCCGTCTGGGCAGAAGCTGGTGGAGGAGCTCCGCTAGCAATACCACCGGTTGCAGAAGGATCAGCATGGTGCTGGTACGGTCCCTGGTATCCGTTGCGTGGAGATCCCGCTCGGTTCTCAACGATCGGGCGCACTTCCGGAGGTGGGCTGGCAGGGCGAACACCGTATGGAGGTACGCCGCTCTGGCTAGAGGCCTGAGATGGTGGGCCACCGAGACCTGTAGGTGGGGGCGGGGGTGGAGGAGGCACACTACCAGCGTGAGGGCCGTAGTTCGGGTTGGAGATACGGTTAGGCTGAGGTGGCTGCTGTTGCTGATGTAGGGGCAGAGGTGGTTGTGGCTGCGCATGAGCCGCCTGCGGTGTCAGCTGCGGTGGCTGAGGGTGGTAGGGGCTGGGAGCAGCATGGTGTGTCTTCGGCGATGGAGACATGCCACGGCGCATTGGCCCGGGTGGTCCGGGAGGTGGGGGACCAGCTGGCCCTTGAGGACCCGGTCCGTTTGTGGGAGGACGAGGAGGCTCTGCGTATGACCTGGGAGCTTCCTGTCGGGGGCTTACGGGCCTCTGGGGAGCATGCTGTGTAGGCGGTCGAATGCCCTCGCGCTGCTCATATGGGTTCAGTTGCTGTGGTGGAAGGCCAGGGTCGCGGATCTGTGCCAGAGGGCGATCCCATCCGGGCGCTAGGGCTGGAGGAGCAGGACCTTGCGGAGGCTGCTGGGGCTGAGGTGCGCCCCATTGCGGAGCGGTAGGTCCATGTACAGAGGCAGGCTGGTAGGCTTGAGGGTGCACGTCTTGAGGTATAGGAGCATTGCCCTGGTTCGGGGCGCCAGCAGACGTCTGTCCATTCTGCAGAAGCTGCAGGCGAGCCTTGATGTGTACGTTAGATGGGTCGAGGTCGGCCGCGCGCTGGTATGCGTCTAGTGCATCCGCTGTCTGGTTGTTGCAGGACTCGTACTGTGCCATTGTTAGTGAAGAGCCTTCAGTCCAGGGACGATCAACTACTTACCAGTGTGCCGAGGTCGTACCAGACTTCTGAGATGTTGGGGTTGAGGCGGATGGCACGGGAGTATGCATCTAGCGCGTCGCGGTACTGGTTGATCTGGTAGTACAGTACACCAATGCTGCACCAGAAGGTCGGGTTCCTGCCGTCACGGTACACAGCTTGCTGATAAGCCTCGTACGCCTTGGGGTACTTCTGCTGTGACATGTAGCAGCGTCCCAGCAGGTACCAACTCTGCGCGTCCGTTTGATCTAGAGCAATGGATTAGACACACGCGCATAATCACACGGGGATACAATGCTTACCGGAAGCAACAGACTTCTCCAGGTACTCAATGGCCTGCTCCTGGCTAGCGTAATTGGTGCTCTGCTGGTGGTGTAGCCAACCCAACTGCTGTAGGACCTTGGCATGGTTGGCATCACGCTCGAGAACCCGGCGATAGGCGCCCTTGGCTGCTTCGAACTAATCGTCATGTCAGCGGTGAAAGCTTACGAAGCTTGGTGAGACAAACCTCTTTCTGCTGTTCGTACACATGTCCAATCTGGAACCAGATATCCTCTTCAGTAAGTGGGCGAGGAGGATTGGTGACGATGTATTTGAAGCACTGTCAACTGTTAGAAGCGTTCGTGGGGTGAGATTCAAGTATGCTTACGTCTAGACTTTGGTTGAACTTCTGCTGCTGCTTGTAGATTATGCCAAGGCGGAAGTAGATCTCGTTTGCCTTTTCGAACGTAGGCTCCATGCGCATTACCTGCGAGAAGGCCTCTTCGGCGTGCTCAAGCGATCCGTAGCGATCATATAGTATTCCGATGCCATACCAGAGCTTGGGCTCCTTTGGGTCAGACAGATGGTACAGCGCCTGCTGGTAGGCAGAGTACGCCTGCTGCAAGTCATCCATCATCAAGTAGCAGTGACCTGGTTTTGTTAGTGAGATGATTCGCGAAAGATGCGCGCAAATTTCTTACCGAGGCTGCCCCAAACGTCGCCATTGGCTTGGTCGACTTTGAGAATCGTGCGCAAGTATTCGACAGCTGCTGGAAAGGCATCTTTGGTGCGGAGAATGCACGCGATACCTTGCATAGCTGGCACAGACCACTGGTTGAACTTCAAGGCCTGTTCGTAGCATTGCATGGCGCCTTCCAAGTCTTGCATTTGCTCAGAGAGAGAGCCTGTTGGGTGTTAGTCTGTGCCGGCCCTGCGCACACTGAATACTGGCTTACCCATCTGAGTCCATACAGCCTCGGTCAATTGCCCCAAGTACTGCGACGGTGTCTTGGGCTGGGTCGCGTGCGGCGGGTGTCCATTCACCTGCGCGTGCGCGGGATGATGCTGCCCTACATGATGCGGAGGCATGCCCGTAGTGGGCGAGGGTTGCTGGTGTTGTGCCATGAAGGCTGCTTGCGACCGATCTGGCTACAATGCGACGTCTGCGCTACTGAAGCTGCGACAGTGACGGAGTAGTCTGATGGAGGGGAAGACCAGACTGGAGCAACTGAAGGGTCGCCGGGCTGTCGATCTGGATGAGTCAGGAGATGCTGCTTGATGGTGGTGATGGAGGATGGCTACGTACAGTCGGGCGTGGGAGCGCGTCTCGCAAGCGTACTGACGGGTGCGAGTCGAGGCGTGGAGGTTGGCGCGGAGAACGACAGCAGCGCGCAGAGGAACACGGACGGTGTGGACCCCGACTTGGAGGGCAGAGCTGTCAGAGAGCAACAATCAATGTGGTGGTCTTCGCCACGACGTGTGTTGAGAAGGAAGGACTGGTGTAGGATGCAGCCTCGCGGAAGAGAAAACAGATGAGGAAGCCGCAGACCAACAGATGGAAGGGGCGCTCCAACGTCCCTTCCATCAGACGTGGGTAAGGGGACCAGATGTTGCAGGGATGCATGGTTTAGCGTGCACGGCTAGCCCAAGACCCACTTTGTGCCAGCCAGTGGGCCGTAAATTACGTGCCTAGCATCGACGCGCTGACTATCCGCCGCGACCCATGCAACCACCGCCGGCGCCTTACTGTACTACTACATCACATTGGTGCCAGGTGACAGACGAGCCAGACTGCTTAATCACGCTGAGCCAGGCGATTTAATTCTGGCAGATCGAATGGTTTGTTTCAGATCGTTCCGTCGGATCTGGTACGGTTCGTCCCAGGTTCACCCAACAGCGGAGCCGATGGATTGACACGCTACCGCCATTACGCTATATGCGCCGCATCTAGAGGACACATCAATCTGGGTTCGCCGATTTTCTACTGCCATGATGATACACTGCCAGCGCAGAACGCCACACCCTCTGCCTGAACGAGTTAATGAGACATGGTCGCAGGGGCCGTTGGACGTTGCGAACACATGTGGATCGTGGTTCGAGCATGTTCCAGCCTCAACTTTCTCCCTGCAAAATAAACTCTCTCCAAGGCACCCAACGCAGCGCGACACCCACGCTGATGGATGGTGCATTTCTTTTCCCGAGACTGCCTGTTCGCGCAGCGGGGCTTTCTGGGAGGCGTCGCCAGATTACCATGCCAGCCACCCAGACCCCCATCGTCGCCCTACGGCGTCTTCAGCTGGCGCGCCTACTAGGTAAAACGGCATGGTTGTCATTTCGGAACCGCCAGGAATGGGCTGATATAGGGCCTGCAAAAGGGGCACCAAGGCCTACGACGGTGCTGACACAGATGGTGCGCACCCACACGCAGTACCGTCCAAAGGCCGGGGGCGGGCGATCAGCCAGCCTCCACATGAGAACAGAGAAGCCTCCGTCGTCTGCTTAGCGGCTCTCGGCATGCATCGCAATGTGACGCAGTTGTCCTCCGCTCCCGCGTCCTCGGCAAAAAGGCTCGTGTCACCCAATCCACCCCCTGCCGCAGCCTGAATCTGACAAGAGTCGATCACTTGTTGGCGCATGAGCATGCAACCGGGATTGCGTCGCCTCGGTGCAGGACCAAGCCGCTGGCATCTGCCGCCCTTCACTCGAGCCATGATTGCGTCCAACTTTCTTGGCGTGCTGCAGCCCACCGCACCCGTAGCACATCTGTCGATACCGTTTCCGTCGCTGGTGTCCACGGAGCAGCGTGACCGAGAAAAGGACATCGGGCCGCCGCTAGCAAAAGCCCCTCTCTTAGCATCTGGGCTCAAGAACCGCACCCACGTGAAACTCCAGCTTGTGGATCCAGGGCTGGCCTGCGCGCGTCATCAAAGCCGTGCCGGTAAGCGAGGCTGTTTTTAAAGGGACTGCGGTCTTACCAATGCGGAAGGTCCATCTAGCTCCCTCACCAAACAATTAACATTTCGCTGCCACTTTGAGCTACTGTCACTTCTCGATTTTCCAAATCTTGTCTGCAGTACGTTCTGTCTGAACGCGGCAGACTTGTGCGGTAACGGCGAGGCGCATGCGAAACGCACCAGCAAAACGTTCTTCGCGTCCGTGTCTGTCATGGCGAGGCTCAGATCTGCATCGTGCCCGTCCGCTCACATCGTGACCCGAGAAGCCGAGAGTTTGTCGATCTTTGATAGATACATATCTGCTCCCCATCCTGTCATCAGGGACACGACCTTTAGAGAGTGCGATTGTTTTCTTGAAACGTTTTGTGGGACGGCGAAGGATTGAGCCTCGTCTTGGCACTCCAGCTGGCGGCTGTGGCCCGGGGATTTTGCTTCGTTCATCATCTAACTGCCTGACGAGCGGCACCCGGTATTTGTTTCTGTCGACTCCACCCCGGTCAAGGGAAGACCGGACGCCTCCAACTGCAGCAGGAAGCAAGAGAACATTGCTTGCCTTATCAGACAACCTGCACGCCTGCATTAATGTTAGGTTTTTAACTTGCGTACTTGCAGTTGTGCAAGCTCAGAAGGACCTGTTCGGTTTCGTCTTTGCCTGAGGAAACTCTATTATCCTACGTCGCTAGCCCCTGCTGAACTGCGTCGCAAGCAAACATATCCTGCCATAAGCCGCCAACACGAGGACCATGACCATCTATCAATAAACCGTCTCCCCGCATTGGCGAGCAAGGCAGGCCATGTATTTAGCCAATACACCTCGTCCGTACCAGTGGTAATCCACGCCCACCCCTACCTACTACTATCGCGCATCCGAACGTTTCACGGCGCCTTGATGCTTCCACCCACCTGCATGCTGCGCGCCGTTCAGCGCTGTGACATGACTGGCAAACCGTTCCTCCCTGGAGAGTACAACATCTGGAACATGGCTCTATCCGTGAAATGCTGCGATCTTCATCCCTACACTGCTTTCCGGGTGAGCCTGCATATAGCTAATGCAGGCGATCGGCGACACAGATGAGTGGTTGGTGAGAGCCGTTAGCTGACAGGTTGTGCAACCTCGCTGTTCTGTCCGACAACACCCTTAGTCGCCTGGCTAGCGGAGGGAAGGTCAAGCATTTTCCGATACCCACTTTATCCCCCCACTTGATCCCTCGATTGTCGAAGCAACAGGAAGCTGCACGCCCAGAGAAGGGCTCAAAGAAAACGGGAAAGCGCATGATGCGTTGTGTTACCTCTGCATCCCCTCAGGCCCGCAATATTCCCCGCTCGCAGGCATGGGAGTCTCCACCACCGAAAATTGCCACGCTTTCCAACCCGTGGCTCGCATGTTTGGTTGCGAAAAAACTTTGGTTCGTGTACGCCATGAGCTTGTCATGTTCCATGAAGATGTTCGCCTCAGGGTTGTGTGGGACCGGGCGGCCTCTCGGTGCAACCCTGAAAGGTGGGACCACATCCATTCTCCTTCCGGGATGACATTCCCGAGGTCGAAACGGGCTGCATGAGCAATCATGCGGGCTGCAGGCCGTCTTTATCAAGAAAAGCAATAACGCACGCAAGGGTGTGGTGGCTGATGCGGCGCTGCTCGCTACGGCTATCGTCACTTTGGTGCCGAACCGATCCCGCAGGCAGAGTATAGACTGTCTGGATGCGAAGCTCCACGCCTCGCGTCACTCTCATCCTGCATTCTATCTTGCTATCACATGGATATGTCGCACGATTTACCGGATGAGACTCCGAAGTTCAACAGTGCATCGGCATGACTGTCCATGGTTCCGTTCGTATTCTGACGAGTCAAGCTTCATGGGTGCCTCCTTGTCGGATCAGATTTCCTTTTCCCTCCCAATCTGATAGACTCAACTCCGCAACCACTAGCCAGGAACACACATTGTGTCGCATGGTAAGTTCATGGACATATCTCCGAGATGCTAAGCCACGTGGTAATTTGTGCGCGATCATGCTTTTGTCGCGCGGCTTCGACAAGTCGCAACATTATCAAGCATAATACGCACGAAGAGGCGCCTCTTGCTCTCTCCTATATCGAGTAGTGTCTTCTCGTTCTACAAGCTGAGTAACCGAACACAGACGCCTTCCGTCTCTTGCCTGTAGGGTTGGGCTGAAAGCCCGATATGTGACCGTAGCACAGATTACGCGTCCTGGCCTTCTTTGCACTTAACGCCATCATCACAACGAATTACTAGAACCTCGTCACTTGTAGTTTGTAGATCTTCCTTGTTCAAAAGGTCTCGCTAAAGCATATGGTATAAGTATACAATATCTCATGTGTGACTTGCTAGAATATCATGCTACATATGTAGCAACCCAACCGAAATCATGACATTATCTGGTGTCTCATGCTTTGTCACCTCATTAAGCGTCAGAGGGGGAGGATCACTATACACGTTCAGGACCGACGATGGCTTGGGACAGAGCTATCTCTCCCGTTTCTCATCTGTTCGCGTCTTTGGTCTGCCTGGCATACATTATGCTTGTTCTGCAACCACAGCGGTCTTAGAAATGTCGACAACGTCGCTTAGTCCAGTGCCACGCGATGAGCAGGTGTTACGAGCGCCTGGGTAAAAGAAACTGGTGGTAAAGGCTAGGGGATAGTCCAATCGTTACACTATGTGTTGAAGTTTCACATCTATAATGCTATAGAATGTTTTACGATCGGTTGGTCGATATCGCGCTTCTGGTACGGTTTCTTGGGGACTATCTCAACAATGAGTGCGAGATCATGTGCTCGGCGGGAACGCTGCTACCTTGGGAATGGTCGAAAGTATAAACCGTCGCGTTCGGGGATACCGACGATTCCACGTCTCCGGTTGTCTACGATGGTTTCAAGTCACTATTTTGGTATGATGAGAAGACCCCGTTATCTGGATGAACGTTGCCACTTCCAACACGGACGATTCCTCTCCGAGCTATAAACGGAAGGATCCTGGGCGATCAGGAACCATATGCAATGGTATCAGACGGTA
>Ga0265780_10005853_pt1 | contig 15447 bp, 12 predicted proteins | sample P1T30metagenome_FD_192432 | JGI IMG/M metagenome (GOLD analysis project Ga0265780, IMG submission 192432) | Plant litter microbial communities from East Loma Ridge, Irvine, California - P1 T30 | ecosystem: Environmental > Terrestrial > Plant litter > Unclassified | place: USA: California... | reverse complement strand
CGATGGCGCGCGCTTCGCGGTCGTCCTCGCGCAGGGCCAGGCCCATTGCGACACGCATGTAGAAGGCCTGCGGCATTTCGATGCGCACATCGCGCACGTGCAGGAAGTAGCGGTCGTACAGGGTTTGCAGGCCGATGTAGCCGAACTGCAGGTCGCGGTCGGCGACCAGGGCTTTCGCCAGGCGCTCGAGGTCGTACTTGCCCAGTTCTTCGTCCAGCAGCTCGTTGTGGATGCCCTTGGCGATATATTTCGGGAAGTAGCTGACGTATTCGGCGGCTGCCGCGGCTTGCGGCACTTCGTGCTCGAAGACTTCCTTGCGGATCGTGTGCAGCAGGATGCGTGCGGTGACCTGGCTGTAGGCCGGGTCTTTTTCCATCAGGGCGCGCGCGGCAAGGATGGCCGACTTGTGCAGCTCTTCGACCGGCACGCCGTCGTACAGGTTCTTCAGGGTCTCGGCGACGATCGCGTCGGCGTCGACGTGTTTTTCCAGGCCCGAGCAGGCCGCGCCCACCAGGGCGTGCACGTCGTTGATGTCCAGCAGGCGGCGCTCGCCGCCGTCGATCACGTGGATCTGCGGCGCGGCGACCGGGGCACCGCCCAGCGCTTCCTTGGCGGCGCGGCGCTCGTCCATGCGCTTGGCGCGGTACAGTACGTATTCACGCGCGACATCGTGTTCGCCCGAACGCATCAGCGACAGCTCGACCTGGTCCTGCACGTCTTCGATGTGGAAGGTGCCGCCGTTCGGCTGGCGGCGCACCAGCGCGGCCACCACGTTGCTGGTCAGCTGTTCCACCAGCTCGCGGATGCGCGCCGAGACGGCGCCCTGGCCGCCGGCGATCGCCAGGAAGGCCTTGGTCATCGCGACCGAGATCTTGTGCGGCTCGAACGCCACCACGGCGCCGTTACGGCGGATCACGCGGTAGTCGCCGCGCGCGACGATCTCGGCCGGGGTCTGGCCAGCCGACGCCGATCCTGGGGTGACGTGTTGGTTGATCGAGATGTTTTGTGCTGTTTGCATTGAGCCTCCAGGATGCGCGGTCGGACCGCAGCTTGTGTACACAGCGACCGTCTTGCGGTCTTGCGCAACCGGTCCGCTAACAAATTAAAAGAAAAACGACACCCCGCCAGCCGGTAGCCTGTGGCCAACCAGAAAAGCAGGGTCAACAAACCTTCAATAAAACGCGTCGGCAAGTGCTCAAAAACCAAATCGATGAACAAATTTGTGGGCAACTTGTGGACAACCCAAGGACAAGCCATGGACAACTCGATACTGACTAAAAGGCTAGTGCCTTACCGTGCACTACCACTACATCTAGTGCCGAGCTTTGATCTGAGACTAATTGTAGTACCTGATTTGCGGTACAGGCAAGTGAATAAATGGTCAAAATTTTGGGTTTTATACCGCGTGCAGGCTTGACATTCAGCGGTCGCCCGAAAGACGGGGACCTCGCGGTGAGCGAGTACTAACATCGGGTCTGGATGCGGAAAAATGGCCCTTCAGCGATCGCTCGGCGACACGCTTCTCACTCGTCAATATGGGGCACGGCCGCCCTGCAACCGTGCATTCTGCACCAGTTTAATTACCGGAGAGTAACAAAGCGGGGAGTTGCCCTCCCCCGCGCCGGCCGTCAATCTTCCGGCGCGCTGATCTCGAGTTTTTGCATCTGGTAGCGCAACTGGCGTACGCTGATGCCGAGCCGGCTGGCGGCCTGGGTGCGGTTGAACTGGGTCTGTTGCAGTGCGCGGCAGATGATGTCGCGCTCGACCTGTTCCAGGTATTCAGGCAGGTTGCTTGGTAGTTCGGCCGGGCCAGCGGCCACCGCCGGTGGCGCAGTCGCCGCCTCTGGCACGGCGCCGGGGGCCGGAATCGAACCGGCGCTCGGCGCCGGCAGCGCCGGTTCAGCGGCCACGACCGGCGCCGCCGGCTCCACCCGGCCCGGCTCCACCAGCCGCGCCGCCTTGAGCGACAGGTCGCCCACCTGGATCACGCCGTCGTTGGCGAACGCCAGCGCGCGTTCCAGCACGTTCTCGAGCTCGCGCACATTGCCCGGGAAGGAATACGCCTTCAATGCCTCCAGCACGTCCGGCCCCAGCGACGCCTGCCCCGGCCCGGCCAGGCGCGCCAGGATGCCGCCGGCCAGCAGCGCCAGGTCGTCCAGGCGCTCGCGCAGCGGCGGCAGCGCCAGTTCGATCACGTTCAGGCGGTAGAACAAGTCTTGCCTGAACTTGCCGGTTTCGACGCAGCGCGCCAGGTCCTGGTGGGTGGCGCTGATGATGCGCACGTCCACCGGTTCTTCGTTCGTCGCGCCGATCTTGCGCACGCGCCGCTCCTGGATCGCGCGCAGCAGCTTGACCTGCATCGCCAGCGGCAGGTCGGCCACTTCGTCGAGCATCAGGGTGCCGCCGTTGGCGGCCTGGAAGAAGCCGTCGCGCTCCTCGGCCGCGCCGGTGAAGGCGCCCTTGCGGTAGCCGAAGAACTCGGCCTCCATCAGCGTCTCGGGAATCGCGCCGCAGTTCACCGCCACGAACGGTTTCGACGCCCGCGAACTCTGGGCGTGGATCTCGCGCGCGGCCAGTTCCTTGCCGCTGCCCGATTCGCCGGTGATCGAGATCGGCGCCATCGAGCGCGCCAGGCGCGCGATCTGCGAGCGCAGCGCCTGCATCGCCGGCGAATGGCCGATCATGCGCGACGCCGGCGCGCCGCCTTGCGCGCCCGCGCCATCGGCCTCGGACTGCTTCAGGGCGGCCCGCACCATCACCCGCAGCGCATCCAGCGCGACCGGCTTGGCAATGTAGTCGAAGGCGCCGGCCTTGAGCGCCACCACCGCGTTCTCGGCGCTGCCGTAGGCGGTGATCACGGCCACCGGCGTGCCCTTGCCCGAGGCCGCGATCTCGCGCACCAGTTCCAGCCCCAGGCCGTCGGGCAGGCGCATATCGGTCAGCACCAGCGCGTAGTCGTGCTCTTCGAACAGGCTGCGGGCCTGGCGCAAGGTGGCGGCGCTGTCGACGTCCAGCCCCATCTTGAGCAGGGTGATCTCGAGCAGCTCGCGCAGGTCGGCTTCGTCGTCGAGCACCAGGATGCGGGGGGCGCTCATGGCTTACTCGAGGGCGAAGGTGATGACAAAGCGGCCGCTGGCCTTGCGCGGGCCCAGCGCGGAGGGGTCGAACCGGTATTCATAATCGAGTTTCGCATCGTTGTTCAGGCACAGTTCGCGCGCCAGATACAGACCCAGGCCGGTACCCTTGCTCGAGGTGGTGTAGAACGGCTCGAACAGGTGGTCGCGCACTTCGGAGGTGATGCCGGGGCCGTCGTCCTGCACGTGCAGCTCGCGCCGCCCGGCCGCATCGTGCGCCGGGAAGATGCGGATGCTGGCCGGCTGGCGGCTTGCGTAGCGCACCGCGTTGTTCAGCAGGTTGAGCAAGACCTCGTGCAGGTGCAGCGGATCGAAGCGCACCGCGCTGCCGCCGGGGTCACCGACATAGACTATATCACCCGCCAGGCCGTGGATCTCGCAGAACTCGGCCTTGAGCTGCTCCAGGAAGGCGCGCAGCGGCACCGGCTCGCCGTTCGGCTGCGCCTTGCGCGACAGCTGCAGGATGTCTTCCACCATGCGGTTCACACGCGTCACGTTGTCGCTCACGATCTTCAGCAGGCGCACCTCGGCCGGGCCATGCAGGTCTTCGGCCAGCAGCGCGGTGGCGTGGCCGATCGCCGACAGCGGATTGCGCACCTCGTGCGCGATGCTGGCCGTCAGGCGCCCCATCGAGGCCAGCTTGAGCTGCTGCGCCTGGTTTTCGATGGCGCTCACGTCCTGCATGAAGACCACGCTGCGCCCGCCCGCCCGGTCCTGGGCGTCGACGCGGGCAAAGCGCAGCTTCAGGTGCACCGGCTGGTCGCGCCGACCGCGCACCTCGCCGGCGCCGTCGCCTTCGCGGTAGGGTTTCAGGGTGACGTAGGCCTTGTCGTTCTCGGGCGCGGCCAGCCAGGCGCCGAAGGCCTCGGACAGCGGCTCGAAGGCCGGCGCGGCGCGCAGCAGGAAACCGGCGGCATCGGCATCGGCCAGGCCGAGCATGCGGCGCGCGGCCGGGTTGCCGGTAAACACGGCGCCATCCTCGCCCACCACCAGGATGCCATCACCGACGTCGGCGATCACGATCTCGTTGATCGCCTGCTGGATGCGCAGGTCGGCGCCGCGCTGGGCCGCCAGCGCTTCCTGGCCCAATAGGCGCGCCGCCAGCCGGTTCACCACCAGCACGGCGGCGAAGAAGAAGGCGCCGAACAGGCCAGCCTGCATCAGCGGCGGATCGCGTCCTTCCACCAGCTGCCACAGGTTCATCCCGAGCAGGAACAGGCTCGCGACCGCCGCCGAGAACAGCGCCAGCAGCAGCGGCGCCAGGATCGCGGCGCCGGCCAGCGGGAACAGGTACAGGATGCCCAGGCCGCTGCGCATGCCGCCGGCGGCCAGGTACAGCAGCGAGATCACCAGCAGGTCGATCGCGATCTGCGACGCGAGCTGGATCAGGAAGCGCCGCTGCCAGCGCGCCGTCATGGCGAACAGCAGCGCCGCCGCCACATAGGCGACACAGGTCTCGGTGTTGAGCGGATTGGGCCGCAGCCCGCTGCCGTCGATGCGCACCCCCAGATACAGCAGCAGCACCAGCGCAATGACGATGCGGGTGACGGTGAAGGTCTGCAGCGAGCGCCACAAGGTGACGCGCGCGCCGGCCGACAGGCTGCGGGGCAGCTTCAACTACGGGGGCGGCAGGCGCACATGGCCTGGCGAGCAGTAGTCGTGGCCGTCCGCCTTGACCGATTCGGACGCCGGGAAGTACATGCCGCAGTGGGCGCACTGCGCCATCGCCTCGATCTGGGCGGCGGGCGCGGGCGGGCCGCGGCGGGTGGCGTCAGGGGACATCCCGTTGCGCTTGGCGAGCGCGCGCAGCTTGCTGCGCACGGCGAAGACGACGAGGACGATGAGGGCAATCCAGAACAAGATACGCATGATTAATAGACTCCCCGGTGCAGGACGACTTCGAGCACGAAGCGGCTGCCGACGTAGGCCAGCGCCAGGGTGGCGAAGCCTGCCAGCGTGAAGCGGAGCGCAGTCTTGCCGCGCCAGCCCTGCCACCTGCGTCCGGCCAGCAGCGCCGCGAACAGCGCCCACGAGAGCAGCGCGAACACGCTCTTGTGGTCGAGCAGCAGCGGCCGGCCGAACACCTGTTCGGAGAACACGAAGCCCGACAGCACCGTCAGGCTGAGCAGCACGAAGCCGATCCAGATCACACGGAACAACAGCTTTTCCATGGTGAGCAGCGCCGGCAGCTGGTCGAGCGCGGCGCCAAACCGTCCGCCGCCGGCGGAACGGGTGTGCAGCCGCGCTTCTTGCAGCGCCATCAGCACGGCGTGGAAGGCGGCGATGGTCAGGGTGCTGTAGGCCAGCACCGCGACCGCGATATGCCAGCCGAAGGCGGGCGACTTGCCGGCCAGCGGCGTCAGGGTGCCGGGGAACAGCAGCGGCAGCAGCGCCGCCAGGAAGGCGAACGGCATTACCAGGCGGCGCATGCCGTCGAGGGCGAAATTGCGGTTTTCGAGCCAGTAGGCGGCCACCGAGACCCACAGCGCGGAGGACAGCATGATGGCGAAGCCGACCCGCAGCCGGCCCGGCACCATCACGTCCATCCCGAGCGCGACGCCGTGCAGGGCCCAGGCCCCGGCGGTGACGCCCGAGATGACGGCGCCCAGCCGCGACGGCAGCAGGGCGCACACCGCGTACAGGAATGCCGCGGCAAGGAAGAGGGAATTCTGCATGCCAGCAGTCTACACCATCGGCGAATGCCCGGCGATGCCCCCGGCGCTTTGGGCTGGCGGCACAGCGGGCGGGACGGCTAGTCGAGCGCCGCCATCCGCAGCTCGTCATGCCGATGCCGCTGCTGCTCTTCCATCACCAGCACGCCCAGCTCGCGCTTGAGGGCGTTGAATTGCGGCGCCGACGGGTCGCGCGGACGCGGGATCGGGACCAGCAGGTCGCGCTTGACCGTGCCCGGCCGGTAGGTCATCACGACGATGCGGTCGGCCAGGTAGACCGCCTCCTCGATGCTGTGGGTGACGAACAGGATGGTCTTCCCGAGCTCGGCCCATAGCCGCAGCAGCTCGTCCTGTAGGTTGCGCCGGGTGAGCGCGTCGAGCGCGCCGAACGGTTCGTCCATCAGCAGGATCGGCGAATCGATCGCCAGCACGCGCGCGATCGCCACCCGCTGGCGCATGCCGCCAGAGAGATCCTTGGGATAGCGGTGCCGGAAGTCGGCCAGCGACAGCAGCGCGAGCAGGCCATCGACCCGGCCCGCGATCTGCGCCCCCGGCAGGCGCTTGATCTCGAGCCCGAAGCGGATGTTCTGCTCCACCGTCATCCAGGGAAACAAGGCGTATTCCTGGAACACCATGCCGCGCTGCGGCCCCGGCGCCGTCACCTTGCGGCCGTCGACCAGGATCGCCCCGGACGACGGCGGCGCAAACCCGGCCACCGCATTGAGCAGCGTCGACTTGCCGCAGCCGGACGGCCCGAGCAGGCAGGTGAACTGCCCGCGCGGGATGGCCAGGTCGATCTCCTTCAGCGCCACCACCTCGTGGCCCGCGGCGCCGAACGCCTTGCCGACGCCTTCGATACGGATATGCATATCGCTCATCTCAATGCTCCAGGCCGCGGTGCCAGCGCAGCAGATAGTTGTTCAGGCGGTTGACCCCGATATCGATCGCCAGCCCCAGGATGCCGATGCTGATCATCCCGGCGATCACCTTGTCGGACCAAAAATACTCGCGCGCCTCCGAGATGCGAAATCCCAGGCCACTGTTCACGGCGATCATCTCGGCCACGATCACCACGATGAAGGCGGTGCCGATCCCGATCCGCACGCCGGACAGGATGTAGGGCACGGCCGCCGGCAGGATCACGCGCGCGAACATGGTCAGGCGGCCGGCGCCCAGGTTGTTCGCCGCGCGCAGGTAGATGCCATCGACCTGGCGGACGCCAGCGACGGTATTCATCAGCACCGGAAAGAACGCGCCGATCGCGATCAGGAACACCGCCGGCGGATCGCCCAGCCCGAACCACAGCATCGCCAGCGGGATGTAGGCGATCGGCGGAATCGGGCGCAGCACCTGGACCAGGGGATTGAGCCAGGCGTGGACGCTGGAGCTGGCGCCCATCGCCAACCCCAGCGGCAGCGCGAGCCCCGCGCCGATGGCAAAACCGACCACCACCCGGTACAGGCTGGCCAGGACATCGAGCGGCAGCTCGCCCGACAGCGCCCACCGCAACCAGCCGCCGTCGGTGTAGTCGGCGTAGGGGACGAGCGGCAGCAGGTAGTCAACCCAGCGGCGCCAGACGTCGAGCGGCGCCGGCAGCACCTGGCGGTCGACCATGCCGCTGGCCGCCACCCATTGCCAGAGGGCGATCGCCAATAGCGGCACCAGGAGACCGGCGGCGCCGTCGCGCCACTGCAGCGGCGTGCGGCGCGGGGCCTTGCGTCGTTCCAAGCGTTTCATCTCGGCTCCGGTCTAGTGGATGTTCAGGCTTTTCTTGGCCGCGGCCAGGAGGTCGGTGCGGACCCAGTCGCGCGCCAGCGGCGGGCGCGCCATGCGCCCCACCCCGGTCTGCGCCATCACATCGGTCGTGACCTGGATGTGCTGGGCCGTGATGTCATAGGAATAGGGCGAGTTGGCCATGGCGGCGCGAAAGTCGGCGACCGTGATCTGGCCCTTGAACATCGACTGGCGCACATACTGCTCGGCGATGTCGGGCCGGTCGATGAAGGTGCGGGTGGCGCTCACGAAGCAGCGCATGAACTTCTCGGCCAGCGCGCGCCGGTCGCGGTAGAACTTCTCGGTCATGACCATGGTGCGCACCGGCTCGCCGATCGGGGTGTCGTAGGGCTTCATGACCTCGAATCCGAAGCCCCGGTTGATCGCCTGCGAGGACTGCGGCTCGGACTGCATCATCGCGTCGATATGCTTGCCCAGCAAGGCCTGGTTCAGTTCCGGATACGACAGGTAGACCAGCTGCACATCCTTGCGCCCGCTGGTATCGGACGTCAAGCCATGGCGCGCAAGTTCGGCCATCAGGAGCACCTCCTGGATGCCGCCGCGCGTGACGCCCACCCGCTTTCCCTTGAGCTGCGCCACGCCGGCGATCTTCAGGTCCGGCCGCCCCACCAGCCGCGCCCCGCCGCGCGCGAAGCCGGCCACCACCACGATCGGGGCGCCGCCGGCGCGGCCCTGGATTGCGGCTTCCGAGGCGGTGGCGCCCACGTCCAGCTCGCCCGCAATGATGGCCTGCATCACGTCGAGCCCCTTGGCGAACATCTTTTCCTCGACCCGGATGCCGCAGCCGGGTGCGATCTCCTTGATATACGAGACCGCGCCGAAATGGGCCAGCTTGAGGTTCCCGAGCCGCACCACCTCCTGGGCCTGGGCGCTGGCCCCGGCAAGCAGCAAGGCGACGGCGGCCAGCGTTCTGGACATCTGCTTCATACCTGTTCTCCCTCCGGATCGATTGACAAGATTAATTCCTGCTGGAAAGTTGAGTAGTCAATACACCATGCCGGACACCGGCCGTGTTTGCGGTAAGCCAAATGGCCGTGGCATTCGAGCAAAATGGACGGGGCAGCGCAGGTTCAGGCCGACGCGCTATGCCGGTAGACGGCGCGACAAGGTAAAATGGGAGTTTGGCGCCGTACGCGCATGCGTCATGGGCACCTGCCCACTGCGCCAAGGGCACCTCGAAAAACCGTCGCGAGCGGCGGCATGTTCGGTTGAGAAGCATAGCCGTACGGTCGTACGGTGGGCATCGCAGACCGACAATGCAACGCGCAGCAGGTTTTTCGAGGTGCCCCCGAGTCTGAATTGCGTTTCTTTCTATTAGGTCGACATGCTAGATAACCTCACCCAACGCCTCGCCAAGGTCGTCAAGACCATGCGCGGCGAGGCCCGCCTGACCGAGGCGAACACCGCGGAAATGCTGCGCGAAGTGCGCATGGCCCTGCTCGAGGCCGACGTGGCGCTGCCGGCGGTGCGCGAATTCATCGCCAAGGTCAAAGAAAAAGCGCTGGGCGAAGAAGTCGTCGGCTCGCTGTCGCCCGGCCAGGCCCTGGTCGGCGTAGTGCAGAAGGAGCTGGCGGCCCTGATGGGCGCCGATCTCGGTCCCGACGCCACCCAGCTTTCGTTCGCCCAGCAGCCGCCGGCGATCATCCTGATGGCCGGCCTGCAAGGTGTGGGCAAGACCACCACCACCGGCAAGCTGGCCAAGTACCTCAAGGAACAGAAGAAGAAAAAAGTCCTGACCGTCTCGGCCGACGTGTACCGCCCGGCCGCGATCGCGCAGCTCGAATCGGTGACCAGGCAGGTGGGCGCCGACTTCTTCCCGAGCAACGCCAACGACAAGCCGGTCGACATCGCGCGCGCCGCGCTCGACTGGGCCAAAAAACATTACCACGACGTCCTGATCATCGACACCGCCGGCCGCCTGGGTATCGACGAGGCGATGATGCAAGAGATCGCGGCCGTGCACGCCGCGGTCAACCCGGTCGAGACCCTGTTCGTGGTCGACGCCATGCTGGGCCAGGATGCGATCAACACCGCCAAGGCCTTCAACGACGCCCTGCCCCTGACCGGCATCGTGCTGACCAAGCTCGATGGCGATTCGCGCGGCGGCGCGGCGCTGTCGGTGCGCCATGTGACCGGCAAGCCGATCAAGTTCGCCGGCGTGTCCGAGAAACTCGACGGCCTGGAAGCCTTCGATCCGGCCCGCATGGCCAACCGCGTGCTGGGCATGGGCGACATCCTGGCGCTGGTCGAAGAAGCGCGCAAGGGCGTCGATGCCGAAGCGGCGGCCGAGATGGCCAACAAGATCAAGGCTGGCGGCCGTTTCGACATGAACGACTTCAAGGCGCAGCTGACGCAGATGAAGAAAATGGGCGGCATGGCCGGCCTGATGGACAAGCTGCCGGCCCAGTTCCAGCAGGCGGCGGCGGGCGCGAACATGGGCCAGGCCGAGAAATCGGTCCAGCGCATGGTCGGCATCATCGATTCGATGACCCCACTCGAGCGCGCCAAGCCAGAACTGATCAAGGCCAACCGCAAGCGCCGCATTGCGGCCGGCGCCGGTGTCCAGGTGCAGGAAGTCAACCGCATGCTGAATCAGTACGATCAGATGCAGACGATGATGAAAAAACTCAAAGGCGGCGGCCTGATGAAGATGATGCGTGGAATGAAGGGCATGATGCCCGGCATGCGCTAATCTACTTCCCGGCCCGCTCGAACCGCGCAAGGTATCGCTTTGCGCGGTTTTTTTACGCCGCTTGTCAGCGAATTTTCGTTCTCATGCGTTATTGTGTGCGATAGCGCCCATTTGGCGCGTTTTAAGAGTGAAAAAGTTTGGAAAAAGACTTGCACGATCAGTAAAACGCTACCAATATAGGCGTGCGATAAATTACGCATTTTTCCATGTGTTCGTTTTAGGAGGCTCGAAGATGGCAACAGCCAAAAAAACCACTGCAGCGCCAGCCAAAAAAGCAGCTGCCAAGCCTGCTGCAGCGGCCAAGCCGGCAGCGAAAAAGGCAGCACCAGCAGCTAAATCCGCCGACAAGCCGGCAGCAGCCCGCAAGCCGAACGCCGCGTTCATGAAAGCCATGACCCCGTCCGCTACGCTGGCCGCCGTCGTTGGCGACAAGCCGCTGCCACGCACTGAAGTGACCAAGAAGGTCTGGGATTACATCAAGTCCAAAGACCTGCAGGATGCTGCAAACCGTCGCATGATCAATGCCGACGACAAGCTGAAAGCAGTTTTCGGCGGCAAGGCGCAAGTCTCGATGTTCGAAATGACCAAGCTGATTTCGGATCACCTGAAATAATCGTCTGCATTATTTCAATTAGCCTCGTGCCGATAAAAAAGCCCCGGATTCAAACCCGGGGCTTTTTGTTATTCCGCTGTAAATAATAGTGGCGATCGGTTTATAACCCGAGCGCCACCAGGCTATTACAAACCCGCCGCCGCCTTCATCAGGTGGAACACCCTGGTATTCTCGATCGTGCCTTTGAACGGCGCGGAACCGGCGCCGGTCGCAAACAGTTTCACGTCGCCGCCGCCATGGGTTTCCGATGATTTGTGCACGCCGGTTTCCTGGTGGTAATCGTCGCTCTGCGCCACCACGCCATCCACGTCGGCGCGCACGTCCGGGCGGTTCGGACCGTTGCCGAACACCAGCGTCGTAAACGTCTTGCCGTCCGCATCCTTCTTCGGCTCGCCGGTCGCATAGTCGCGCACGATGTCGATGATCGGATTGCCGCGCTTCGGATAGCCGTTGATCTGCATGGTGTGGTCGTGGTCGGCGGTCAGCACGATCAGCGTGTTCTGCAGGCCCGGATCGATGGCGCGCATGCGCTCGACCGCCAGCTGCAAGGCGTCGTCGAAGGCCACCGTCTCTTCGAGCGCGTGCTTGGCGCGGGTGTCGTGCAGGGCATGGTCGATCTTGCCGCCTTCGACCATCAGGAAGAAGCCGTTTGGATTCTTCGACAGCAGGTCGATCGCCTTGCCGGTCATCTCGGCCAGCGTCGGCTGCTCGGGACGGCGCTGGTAAGCGTAATCGAGGTGGCTGGTGGCGCTGAACAGGCCCACGAACTTGCGCCCGGGCTGGGCCGACATCATCCCCGCGCGGGTGCCGGCCACGTAATAGCCGGCGCCGGCGAACTCGGCGACCAGGTCGCGGCCATCGGGACGGCCCTTCGGATTCGTCGCCGCGTCACGCGGCGTGAAGTGGTTGCGCCCTCCTCCCATCAGCACATCGACGCCGTCGCCCAGCGCCGCGTTGTAGCCGGCGCCGCCCGGCACCAGCTGCTGGGCGATGGTGTAGGCCGCGTCGCGGCTGCAGGTGTGGGCGAAGGTCGACGCCGGCGTGGCGTGGGTCAGCTCGGTGGTGGTGATGGCGCCGGTGGCCTTGCCGCGCGCCTTGGCCAGCTCCAGGATCGTCACCGCCGGCGTGCCGTTGTTCGCGCCGCACATGTCGACGCCATCCTTGGTGGGCTCGATCGGACGCGCGCCGGCCTGCGAGATGACGTCGTTGTTCATCTTCACGCCGGTCATGTAGGCGCCCATCGACGGCGCGCTGTCGGTGGTCTGGTAGTCGAGCGAATAGGTCTTGACGCGCGCGGTGCGCTCCATCAGGCGCTCGAAGTGCAGCAGGCTGTCCTCGCCGCCGCGGTAGATGCGGGCGGCGGTGACCACGGTCGGGCCCATGCCGTCGCCAAGGAAGAAGATGATGTTCTTCGCCTTCTGCTGGGCGGCGGCCGGGGTGGCGAAGGTGGCGAATGCGGGCATCAATGCGGCGGCCAGCAGCAGCGGGGTAACACGTTTGAAAGTCATATCGGCTCCTGGTCGCGGCCTACAGGCCGGCGGCGGTCTTGATCAGGTAGAACACGCGGGTGTTGTCGATGGTCCCGCGGAACAGTTCGGCGTTGGCGCCGGTCGCCCCGAGGTAGACATCGCTGCCGCCATGGGTCTCGGCGCCGCTGCGGGTGCGCACCACCGCCTCCTGGTGGTAGTCGTCCCGCGTCACCTTCGCGTCGTCCAGGTGCGCCGTGCGATCGCCCATGTGGCGCTGCTCGCCGGTGCCGAAGCCGATGATGGTGTAGGGCTGCCCCTTGCCGTCCAGGCTGGGCGTGCCGTCGGCATTGCGCACCAGTCCCAGTACGCCGGGATTCGTCGGCGTGGTCTTGCCGGTGCGGGCGGCGTAGCCGTTCAGGATCAGGGTATGGTCATGATCGGCGGTGGCGACGATCAGGGTGTTCTTCAGGCCCGGATCGAGCGCTTCCATGCGCTCGAGCGCGGCCTGCAGCGCCGCGTTGTACGTCACCGTCTCCTGCAGCGCGCGCTTGCCGAGCGTGGCGTGCAGGGCGTGGTCGATCAGGCCGCCCTCGACCATCAGGAAGAAGCCGTTCTTGTTCGGCGCCAGCAGCTCGATCGCCTTGGCGGTCATCGCCGGCAGCGCCGGCTGACGGGCGGCGTCGCGGGTGGCGTCGAAGTCCATGTGGTTCGGCGCGAACAGGCCGACGACCGGCTGGCCGGCTGTCAAGGCGTCGAACTGCGCGGTGTCGTTCACCACGCGCACACCTTTGCCGCTCAGCTCTGCCAGCAGATCCCGGTTGTCGGCGCGCTTGCCGCCCTTCGCGAACGGCGTGAAGTTCTGCGCGCCGCCGCCGAACAGCACGTCCAGGCCGCGTTCGCCCAGCGCCCGGTTGTAGCCGGCGCCGCCCGGCACCAGGCTGGCGGCGATATCGGTTTCCAGCTTGCGGTGGCAGACGTGGGCGTAGGTGGCGGCCGGGGTGGCGTCGGTGACGCTGGTATTGGTGACCACGCCGACCGCCATGCCGCGCCGCCTGGCCAGTTCGAGCAGCGTGACGGCGGCTGCGCCGCCATCGCCACCGGTGCAGCGGCTCACCAGGCTGTTGCCGTTGGCGTCCTTGCCGGCCGCGATCGAACGGGTGCCGAAAGCCATCGAGATCACGCCGTTATTCTGCTTCACGCCGGTCATGTAGGCGGCCATCGAGGCCGCGCTGTCGGTCACTTGCGCGTCGTTCGAGAAGGTCTTCACGAAGGCCGACTCGGGCAGCCTGTCGATCGCCAGTTCGCCGTCCTCGCCGGCGGCGAAGATGCGCGCCGCGGTCAGGGTATTGACGCCCATGCCGTCGCCGAGGAAGAAGATGACGTTTTTGGCGCGCTGGTCGACGGCGTTGGCTGCTTGAGCCTGGGCTTGAGCCTGGGTCGCGGAAGGCGGCGTCCCCGCGCAGCCGGCGAGCGCCGCCAGCAGCGTGGCGGCGGCAAGAGTGGTCAGTCGCATGCAGTCCTCACTGGGTGAAAGCGGGCAGTCTACACCGGCTCGATGACATATTGGTGAACTGGTATGCCGGGACTTTGTACGGCGCATGCGCGGCGGCACGTGCTGGCGCGATGCGCCGGTCGCGGCGCCGCGTGGCCAAGGGGGGCCAGGCCTGGCGGCGCCAGGCCGGCGCCGTCACGAGGTCGGGTTGGCGGCCCTGCCGCCGACGCGTTCGACCGGCGCAGGCGCTATCGGAGCAGGCGCAGGAGCAGGTGCCACTTCGGCACGTGCATTCAGCGCCGGATTGAACTCCCACTTCTTCCACGCGGCCAGCACCGCATTCGGATACTTCGGCTTGCCCCGGCTGCCGTTGTAGCGCCCCAGCGCCAGGTACAGGTCGCCGCGCTCCATGTCGATATACAGGCGCAGGATCGCGCAACCATAGCGCAGATTGGTCTGCATGTGGAACAGGCGGCGGCGGTCGCCGTCGCCGATCGCTTTGGTCCAGAACGGCATCACCTGCATATAGCCGCGCGCGCCGGCGATCGAGATCGCGTACTTGCGGTAGGCCGATTCGACGTGGATCAGGCCCAGCACCAGCCCCGGATCGAGGCCGGCGCGGGTCGACTCGTACCAGACCGTCTCGAGGAACTCGGTGCGGGTCTGGATGTCGGGCAGGCGCTTGGCAAGGCGGCCCGACATCTCGTCGAACCACGCCTGGTAGCGCGCCCTGGCCGCCTCGTTGCGGAAGGTCGGGCGCGGCGGACGCGCGTCGGCGATGGCGTTGGCCAGCGCCAGGCGCACAGAGTCCGACAGCGCTTCTTCTTTCTGGTTGCCGGCATGCGCTTCGCCCGCGCCCAGGCCAAAGGCGCACGCAAGTACGGCGCCCCCGGCCAGGGAGGCGAGGCGTGCGGACATCACTTGCCCAGCTTCGCCTTGATGAAGGCGGCCATGTCCGCCACGGCCACGCTGCTGGCGGCTTCGTCGCGGCGGCCCTGGTATTCCAGGTTGCCTTCTTTCAGGCCGCGCTCGCCGATCACGACGCGGTGCGGCACGCCGATCAGTTCCCAGTCGGCGAACATCGCGCCCGGACGCAGGCCGCGGTCGTCGACGATCACGTCGATGCCGGCCGCCTGCAGTTCGGCGTACAGCGCCTCGGTGGCGTCCTTGACCATCTCGCTGCGGTCCAGGCCCATCGGGCACAGCACGGCTTCGAACGGCGCCAGCGCATCCGGCCACACGATGCCCTTGTCGTCGAAGTTCTGCTCGATCGCCGCGCCCAGGATCCGGGTCACGCCAATGCCGTAGCAGCCCATCTGCAGCGGCGCGGGACGCCCGCCGTCGTCGAGGAAGGTCGCGCCCATCGCTTGCGAATAGGCGGTGCCGAGCTGGAACACGTGGCCCACTTCGATGCCGCGCTCGATCGCCAGCATGCCCTTGCCGTCCGGCGAGGCGTCGCCTTCGACCACATTGCGCAGGTCGGCCACGAGTGGCTCGGGCAGGTCGCGGCCCCAGTTGGCGCCCGTGTAGTGGAAGTCGGCTTCGTTGGCGCCGCACACGAAGTCGGCCATATTGGCCACG
>Ga0265780_10005850_pt1 | contig 15451 bp, 21 predicted proteins | sample P1T30metagenome_FD_192432 | JGI IMG/M metagenome (GOLD analysis project Ga0265780, IMG submission 192432) | Plant litter microbial communities from East Loma Ridge, Irvine, California - P1 T30 | ecosystem: Environmental > Terrestrial > Plant litter > Unclassified | place: USA: California... | reverse complement strand
CTGCATTCCTCTGACGAGACCGATCTCGGCAGCTTCGAGATTCCTGACGGCAAGAAAGACGACGGTACCCCTCTAACACGTTCGCTCCAGCTGAGGCATCTGCGTGACCTCGACTTCACCAGGCTTCGCAACTACGTGTCTGGTCAAAGCTCTGAACTTCATCTCTGGGACTCTAGCGTGGAGGTCAAGGCTCTCAACATTCTTGTGGCCAAAAGCCTCGACAACAGCAAGATCGTACAGCTTGGCGACAACAAGTTCTTCGTCATCCAGAGGGAGGAGCGGCTGTCACCTTCACTGACTACCATGCAAGGCTATTTCTATACGATCAAGCCTCTAGACGGTAGCATTTTACTCAACGTAAACTACGGTACCAGCGCCTTCTACGCGGCACAACTCGTCAGCGAGTTCCTGAAAGACACAGAGACCTTTCCCGACGAATCCAACAAATATGCAGCTCTGAGTGCCTTGCGGGTGAGCGTTGAGTACGGTCGAGGCAAGACCGACGCAGATCGCAAGAAGAATTGGAACGACAACGAAGGTCGTCAACGAACCATCCAAGGAACGAGCAAGGGGGCGCCAATTTCTAGTCTGAGTTTCAAGACTACAGATGACAAGAAAAACGAGGTGAACCAAAACGTTGTTGACTACTTTGTGAAGAGTAAGTACCTGAATCACCATGGCCACACTTGCTAACAAGTACCAGAGTACGAGCACACGTTCACCGAAGCCGACAAGAAACTCCCTGGTATCAATCTAGGTACTGCGAAGGGCAAGGAATGGTTCTCTTCTACCCGCCTTCGTATCTTGCCGCATCAAATCTACCGGCGCCCTGTCCCAGATCATCTCACCGAGACGATGCTTGAGCGAGCCGCCAAAGCGCCTACTGAGAGTATTGACATCATCAAAGGGGTCTTTGACTTCCTGAAGATTGAAAGCTTCGCCACTTCCCCAGAAGTCTCCTTTGTACGTCTCCGAGTCCAAATTGCGAGATGCAGACTGACACAGAGATAGGAGCAATGCAGCCCGTTGAAGATTACACCTCAGATGCTGAAGGTGGATGGTGCCGTGATCCACTACCCAGCCATCTTCTACAAGGGTAACGCCACCATCAATCTTTACAACTCGTGGACCGGGGGCACGAAACCTGGAAAAACTCCGCGATGGACACTGATGGGCCGCCGCTTCTTGGAAGATGGTCTTCCTGACGATCCCGGTATTAGCGCTTTCATCATCGAGCATGAAAACAAAGGAACCGAGGAGAGTGCCAAAGCGTTAGAGGACACGATCAGAGACACCCTGCGCCATTACAACGTCGGCAATGCAAACAAGAACGTGACCATCAAGAGAATATCCTTACGAAAATTGGAGCATGATCAACTCAGGGAAGCACTTAGCGAAGTGAAGGAGAAACAATCCGACGGTCGTAAGAAGCTAGTGTTCCTGATTCTTCCAGGTCGAGACAGGTTCATCTACCCAGCTTTCAAAGACATGGCCGATCGCGAATTCGGCTTGCAGGCGATTTGTATGACCGAAGGAAAGCTTTTCAGCGGCAAAGGTGACATCCGAGAGCTCAAGAAGGTTGAACAGTATCTCGGAAACGTCATGATGAAAGCTAATATCAAGTGTGGAGGCATCAACCATACAGCTGGAGGACCAGTTGACCCCAAGAGCATGGGCTATATGACAGCCATGACAGACCAAATCAAGGATACGATGCTGCTCGGAGCAGACGTTACCCATCCTTCTGTGGCTTCTATTGAAGGCTGTCCTAGCATCGCTGCCATGGTGGGTTCGGTAGACAATCGCGGCGGCAAATTCCTGGGCTCGATGCGCCTGCAAGACCAAGACAAGAAGGACCGAGAGGTACTGTGACGTTTATCCTTGATCATGAGGCCAAAGCTAACTACTGTAGATCATACAGAATGTCGAATCCATGGTCAAAGAGCGCCTCGAGGCGTATTGGGACTACAAGGTCTCACCTCCGAACGGAGCAGCCGCCAAAACCCGCGCAAAACTGCCAAAGAGGATCATCTATTACAGAGACGGTGTGAGTGAAAGCCAGTACTCAAAAGTGGTCGAGATCGAAGTCAGTGCTATCAAACGGGCATTTGAGAAACTTCGCAAAATGAAGAAATGGAAGGACAACATCAAGGTCACGACCATCGTGGTGACGAAGCGACACCACACACGCTTCTACCCGATCGACAAAAATGACGAAGAAGGCAAATGCGGCAACTGCCAACCCGGTACTGTCGTAGATACCACAGTCACTAGCCCGTACTTCAAAGAGTTCTTCCTCCAGTCCCACAGCGGACTCCAAGGTACCACGAAGCCAGCACATTACTTCGTGGTGCAAGACGACATGAAATGGGATGTAGGAGCCCTTGCTGCCTTCGTAAGCCATACTCCAATTCCGGCGAAATGTACCAGCTGACCTGCGATTAGACCCACCAACTCTCCTACACATACGTGCGCTCCACCTGCGGCGTCTCCTACGCCCCACCCGCCTACTACGCCGACAGACTCTGCGAGCGCGGCCGCATCTATCTCCGCGACTTCCTGGCCGGCAACTCCAACATCCACGAATCTCTTCGCGAAACCAAGACGGCGGCGGAAAATGTTCGACGCAGGATGAGAGACGCGAAATTCAAGCCGGAGAAAGAGAAGGCGATCAAGGATACCAAGGTCTGGCCGAGGAAGTCTAGGGCAGAGGAGGTCATGGAGGTCTTGCATAGGGATCAAGTGGCGAAGATTTGTAGGGAACAGGCGATGGGGGAGGCGAAGAAGGTTTGGGGGAAGTATGTTGAGGGGGCGAGGGAGAATCCGTGGAAGGCGGCGCTGGATGGGACGATGTTTTGGATGTAAGTGGGCTTGTAAGTGATGCGTGTTTCGGTATTTGTTTGTTTCGTTTTCTTCATCTTGCTCTATCATCTAGACCGCTTGTACCTTTTTTCTTTCGTGCTATAGCAACTTAGCTTCCATCGTTGGCTCATACACCGGCACGTCCATTGGCTTCGGCACCTGATCCTGCTTGAGATTTACCTCTGCCCACCTCAGCCATCCCGCGTACGTCCCTTCCCCGCAGTCACTGCCCTCGTTCTTCCGCAAAAGCACTCCCAGGGTATCTGTCCCGAAAAGCTCCACCAAAAACCCATGAGCAAGTTTCAAGCACCAAGTGTTTGCAACCGTGTTTTCAACAATGCTTCTCGCGAGCGCCTGATCCTCGGTCTCCTCCTCGCCAGCCAGTGGCAGTTTCAGCTGCAGCAGCTCGAATTCTCGTTGGCTGTTCCAACCCGCCGCTGCTTCATGTGCAAAAGCGCCGCTGATCATGTCGTACAGCCAGCAATGCTCGCGGACGTATTTGGGCCCGTCCCAACCACCTTCCTCGTCTTTCCAGCGCTGCGCAGCGCCCATGCACTGGATCTGGATCGCGTAGTCCGTCATTGCTTCTGCGCTGCTACCTGGCGGAACAGGCATCAGCGGCACATGGTTGACGTATGGATGTTGATACGCTCCAGCTGTGTTAGTCCTCCCTTCCCACAGTTTGAGCAGGATGTGGTGCGAGCGCCGAACAAGCGGATTGTCGGCTTCACACATGTACGCGAAGTTGGCGATGGAAATCCCGTCTGGAGGAGGGCTCATGGTCAGGCCGAAGAAGTCGTACGGCGACGCGGGGTTGGTGATGTGCTCGGTCCATAGCCAGTCCAGGTCGCCGAACTGTAGCACCCCCACGTCGAGATATATGCCGCCATACTTGAGTAGCAGTGGAAAACGGATCAGATCAGAAGTATGCTGGCGAGCGTATGTGCCATTGATAGTGCCGCTCGTGAAGGCTTCCGGGACCTCGGATGGCGAAGAAGTGTCGATGAAGTTGGAGACGTTGAGAGGAGATCCTGGTACGGTGTTTAGGAGATAGATTGTCCAGCCTAGAGGGGAGAAGCGGCTATGCCAGTTGCCTACGGTACGCATAGAACTTGGTGGTAGCGCGTCGAGTCCTGCATGCCAGAATGCAAAAATGGATTTGGATCCTCGGGTGGGCGGTTTCGGACTGGAGAGGTGCAACAGCGGGTCTTCCGATGAAGGTGGTGGCGACAATGTTGTCCCTGGTATCACGGGATACTCCATGGTGTGTTCAGTAGTAGTACCCTAGGTATGTAGAAGCGGAGTTGAAGTCGTAGGCATGCTAGATTTAGAAACGACGAGCAGACGGGACAGGAAGCTTTTTGTACCTTAACAAAGTGCTTTCTACATTACAGGGGTATCAGCTTACCGTAAGCTCACGCCAGTGCTTCATGTCAAGTGTGACAGGGAGCCCCAACTTAGTCTGCACCTCCGTACTTGTGCATGTCATTGAAACACAAGGATCAACTACATCCAAGAAGCGTCATGACGAACACTATTTTTGAGCTTAGAAACAGCACAAGAAAAATCGGCCAATATATTGCAGTTGACAAAATACATGACTACAGGAAGTAGCAGTATACAAGGTTCAAGACCTGATACTTGATTGTTTCAGCCCTGTGAATGAATCATGGAGTGTTCACCTGACCATGCTAAGTGGGGACGCTAAGGCAACATGTTCACAACATATTCTTAATATATTAAACTTCTAAAATACTTAATATTAAGGTTAGAGTTAGCTTAGAGTTAGAGTTAGTTAGAAGTTAGAGTTAGTTAGAGTAAGTATTATTATCGAGTGTTTCCTGCGAAATGCGTTTGTTTGCAGCTCTGCCACCAATCTTACCCACTCCACAGAACGCCAACCTGGCGGACCCTTGCGACCCTTGTGCCCTACTCACCTTTAGCTAACTCAACAACATCTATTGCGACCAACTTCTGCCGTGAGTAGCGCCGAACTGCAGCATGCAACACCAGCGAAACACACCCTCGAGGCACACTCCACCGCCCGCTGGTATGCGCGCCTCATCGCATGCACCTCCTACCCCATCTCAACCACAAATCCGTCCGCCCACCGAACCCGAATTTCTCATAATCGGCCTCTTCGCGCTACGCCTCACACACCGCATGATCGATGGCCTTGCCAATTACGCCGGGCGGGACTCCGATAGGGCCTGGCTAACTGACTTCCTCGCACCTTATCCGCGGGAGTACGCGTTGGCAAAAATCGCGGGCACTCGGAAGATTGAGTACGTCGCCAACTATCGGGCTGTCGTGGCGAGGATGAAGAGTCAGCCTCGATATCCGATGCGCTTCATGCAGATGAACCCGGATCGCTCGCAGAAGCAGGGGCAGCCGGGGCGTGGGACTGAGAGGGACTTGACGGATCGTGGGTTTTGATGCAGTGCGTTTGGTGATGTGAGGCTGATGGGTTTGTAGTTGAGCGGCGCGATATCATCGACTTTTGCGATGCGGCCGGCGAGTGGGGATCGACTGTTCCTATTCCGGCTCGTGAAGCAGAGAGGATGATTGAACTTGCGGATCAGAGGCGGATCGCGGATTTGGGTGATTGTGGCCCGGTGCGCGGCGATAGACGCGAATTTGAGGTATGTTAGAGAGAGGAGAGCTACGATGGATACCAGACACTGACAGTGAGTTAGCAGCGACGTGCATGAGACTTCATAGGCCAGAATTGTATAACGAAAATCGAGTGCATGCCTCATATACTGGCATTCACCCTCACTATCACCGCCCAGTGGTGAGACTGCGACACGCTAAACCTAAATGTACTGTCGCTAAACCTAAATGTACTGTATGGTCTTGTAGTTTCCAGCTCTGCCTCACCGCGATCCCTGTACTCCTCCTCTATCAATTCTGCCAGAAACCCAAGGGCTCGCCATGAATAGCGATCAGACAGTTACCGGGCCTTGGTAAGTTGACGAAACGTTTGGTGAAGTCTGCTAACCCTACCAACAGCCTGTTCAACAAGAAACTCTTCTCGGACGTCACCATCCGCCAAATTCACAATAGCGTTACGAAAGAGTATTATGCTCACAAAGCGATCCTGTGTAGCGGCTCGCAATGGTTTACCAAGGCTCTGACTGGTAACTTCAAGGTATGAGCGGCGATGACATTTGATGATCTCTACTAATAGCTTGATTAAGGAAGCAATGTCCGAAGCCATTGATGTGCACGGCGACGACCCAATCTACTTTGAGTTGCTCCTTCGATACCTTTACGAGCACGAATGGAACATCAAAGTTGCCGAAACGAAGAATAATGGTATAGCCAAGACCACGTTTCCAGCGGATGCTCTCACTCCCATAGGCGTTTATGCCCTGGCGGACAAGTACGACACGGAAGGACTGAAAAAGTGCGCTGTGGAACAGATGCCCTCGCTCTCAATGTGGACCTATCCGGACCGCCAACCGTCCACCCACGTCGCCCAAACCCGTGAGGTCATTGAGGCCCACTACAGTCAATGCGTCAGCATTGACTGCGCTATGGGACGCAAGATCTGTGAAAGCATCATTCAAGCTTTGTCTTCTGCATGCCGTGCCAACGAAACCGAGGCATTGGCCAGAAAGTATCCCGCTATGGCTGCAGATATGTACTTTGCGGCCCGCAACAGCGGCGGTAAAATATGGTAGTTACCACGAGGTCCAGGGAGGCAGGAGATAGTGCGATGTGCAGAGAACATATCGTAAAGGAGTTTGGGCAGGATTGAAGGTATACAAACGAAGTCGGGCAGCTTGCGACGAGTCGTGCTGGCTCTCTCAAAAATGTGGCGGTAAAAGTCTTGCTTCAGCGAGAAATTCTATAGCTACATTAGCTACGAAACGAGTCATACAAAGTCATTCTAGTTCTAAGTTCCATGGTGCTTCGCGCACTGACTGGCCATATCTGTACACAATCATGTTCGGCTATGCACGTGTTCACCTTCACCTTCACCGCAGCAAACAAACAAACGTGCATTAGCGGGCAGGCAAAGGTTTGGCGCGGCTGGCTGTATCCTCATAAAAAGTTTCTGCTCCGACAAAACCTTTCCACACTCAACCGCGTCTGCGTCAAAACGCCAGCTCGACAACATGGCGGCTACGCAGAAGAAGACGTTAGTTGCATACGCATGCGACAATGGCATTTACTAAATCTGTCCAGGCTCTTCAACGACCCGACGCTATCCGACGTCAAGATCAAGCAGATCTGCAAGGGCAAGACGCGCGAGTACTTCGGACACAAGGCCATCCTGTGCACTCAGTCCGACTTCTTCATGAAGGCGTTCACCGGCGGATTCAAGGTGCGTAGCCGCGCCTTTCAGTGACAGCGCGGTACTGATACGACTTTAGGAAGCGACCGCAGCCACGATAGAGATCCATGACGATGACCCAGATCATTTCGAATTCGCGCTCAAGTTCATCTACACGCTCAACTACGAACCCAAGACTGTCGAGCCCGCTCCAGGCAAAGATGACCAGATGAAGAGAGCTTACTTCGCCATGGGAGTCCATGTCATCGCTGATAAATATGGCATTGAGCGACTCTTCATGCCTATTGCTAGCAACCTCGAAGCCATCTTGCTCACTGTCCAACAAACAACCGCCCTGATGTCCTTTGTGGAGACCTATTATAAAAATTGTCTTCGTCCAGGAACCATGTCTGGGATCAAAATAGTGTCCACCTTGCTTCGTACTCACCATGGCTTCTCCAGTTCGACCGAGTTCACTCGACTGTGTCAGAGTTATCCTGTCTTCTCTGCAGACATCATGTCTACTTTGGTTCGTTTCGCATGCACCAGCTGTACAAAGACCAATATTGTCAGGCCTACCCACCCGAGCCCGACCGCGACACATGTTACTTGCGCATACTGCCGCACCGCGAACTTCAGGACGATATAGTCTCAGTGCGGATATGCAAAAGAAAGATCGCCGATTTGGCGCCCTTTTGTGACAACTGCCTTTTATCAGGATAACTCGATCTATACAATCATAAATTTCTCATCATCATGTCTCTTGCGCCATGCATTCCCAGATTGAAAACTTTGTGGCGTTCTTTTATTAAAGCCTTGAAGGGACTGAATGCTGAATCCTACTTGCCGTCCAGTAAAGTAGGCTGTCACGCTGCTTCTACAAGCACGGTCGTTCGGCGATACTGTCGCGCTACAGTAGAGATCTCCCCAAATCGAGCGGTTTGTATTTATCAAGAAAGGGAACTAGGTCACGGAACATGGGTTCGACAACATCACTCATATGGTTGAAGTGGTAAGGGTATAATTCTTTTTAGACTCGGCTTTCATGGGAGCAGATAGCACCCTCCGTCTTGTACAGGCCCCATCATATCCTCTGAGTCTCCGATGGATCTGGAACTTGATGCCACAAGCAGATGAGGGAATTTATTATTGAGGCAGAGCGTCTCGAGAAAAGGTCCTCAAACTGCGAAAAGAACACCGGATGTCCGCAGCTTGTTTCGCTAAGATAGCTGAATGAAAATAGCCAAAGAAATCCAGTGAAGCAAGAAGTCGAGTTTCGCAGTCAAATGAGGTTGCAGGCAGGATCTGTTCTTGATCCAGTTCAGCTCATACCCAACCACTCTCCATCTGGTGCGGAGTCAGATTCTGTGAAATCAATGCTGCGCTTAGCAAGTTCCTCAGACAGCCTCGCAAATGAACCGTTACGGCCGCCGACCAATCCAAAGCTTCTCAGTCGGGGCAGTTGATTGAGGTTACGGGCAAACTCCCAAAGAAACTCGGTACTGTCAGAGAATCCGACAAACTCGGATGTCAGGAAGAGGCACTCGAGATTTGGAGGCAGGAGCTGAATAAGCGAACTCATGGGACGGAAATCAGTCCAGTCATAATGGGGGCCATTCACATCAAGACTTTCCGGTTTTCCCATCATAACGATGTCTGGTACACGAAGTCGCTTCAAGTACAGGAAGTCGGAGAATGTTCCCAAAGGCTTTCGATAGACATCTCCCCTAAAAGCCTCGCTCACAGAGATGAAAATGTTCTCCAGTGTTTTCTTGCTCTTGTGAAGTGCTGAGTACAGAGAGCGAAAATCCAATTATCCCAGCTCATCCGTTTGAGATAGTATGAAGCTTTTCAGATTGAGACAAGAGCCCACAGTGGCGGCCACGAGTTCTAGGTCTTTGGTGCAATCATGTAGGATGAGTGTCTCCAGCTTAGTCATCACAATATGTGGGCGCAAGACTGAGTCGCGTGTTGCTGGTAAGTGGGCGAAATTCTGTTGGAAATGTCGAAGACTGGCAATTTGTGGAATGAAGTGGCGTACTGGCGCCACCTCGGAAAATGATGACCATTCCAGCCCCATGGTGATTATGATGCGTTCAAGCCGGCTAAATTCGTGGATACGAGAACGCTGCTTTTCGCACGGCGAATTGTCCAACCCAAGTAGGGACAGTATGGTAGACAGGGCGTTCGCGTAGATGTCGGTAACGATATGGGTGACATTGGGAGCCAATGCGAGTAGAAGGACGAACTGAGCTTGCTCTGGGCGTAACACAAACAACTCGGTCCAAACTTGTAGTTGGGTGGCGCCCCAGATTCGGGATGCCAAACGTTTCATAGCCTTGCGGTGACTTGACCATCTTTCATCCAGTGCATAAGTCCTGCACGGCTCCGGCTCAACTACAGTGTTGACTGAGTGATTGACGTAGCGCAAGTGTTGACCAAGACTGGGACGGCGTACGATTGCCTCGCAAAACTCAAAGAATTGCCTTAGGTAGTGCCCAGACCTTGAAACCTGGCCGGGCAATGGCATATAATGTAATTCCCGTGATGCCTCGCTTTCGATAAGATTTCCGTAGAGTTCCGGTGTTGCAAGAAGGCCGAGATGCTTTGTCGTAAGGCAAAGCGACGCGAAGGTCGCGACTGACGTGTCTCTGCTTATGCCTGCGCTGTAAATTTCATGCTCTGGCCGATAGGATGCGTGAACAAGAAGTCGTGCAGGCCGCAAATGCCTGAAAATCTCGAGGATCAGCTCATCCGGGAGTCGCTCGAGCATGCTTGCCATGATTGCTTAGCACTGCCTGTGATAGAGATGTATCAATGACGGTGGTATGAATCTCGAGCGGAGTGATGGCGAAGAGGTGGGGGATGAAAACATGAGTTCCGGAAAGGTATGCATGAACAATCAGGCGACCTAGCGCTGCCAAGAAATCGTTAGCATCTCCCAGGTGAAGGTAACAAGAAGCGCACGAGAATGCTGGCAGGATTGAAAGTGAAGGCAGATTTGTTATCCGACGCCGTTTGCAAGACTCCAGATAGGACTGTGTTATTTGAAGTGATAGGGTTGACATTGAACATGGGGGAGATAGCTCGCAATCTCCAGGTACAGCCCTACTAAATTCATGCAGAGATTCCTAGACTCGTTCTCACCAAGACCTACAAGTGCTCCTTCCCATCTGTCTCCCGCCTCTTCTCAGCCCACGCATACACCTCATCATAATTCCGACAGTTGTGAACCGCACCCGTACCATCAGTCCCCGGCGCATCACCCAACACCTTCGACTGCGCCTGGCCTTCCAATGTTGTATCGGCAGCGCACATGAGCGCACTGCGTATGTAATTAAAGCAGTGATCGTTGTGCGCTAATGCCTGATCGTCGAGTGTCCACTCCCGGTTGCGAATTTTCATGGTGAGCTTGTCAAGGAAAGCGGAGATATGCATAAGGCAGTGCAGCTGGTGGAAGACGGCAATTGTGAAAAGGTCCTTCCCTGGCGATACGTCGAAGTGCATTGGAGGTGGCAAGGTGTATTTTGCATAGTCTTGAATGTGCATGAAGCCGCCGCCACCTGTAGAGATGTCAGACTTGACTAGTAAGAACAGTGATGCTGGAATTTGGCTTACGAGGCATCAAATCCTTCCAGTGGCCTTTGGTCGCATTGATCGACTCCATGGTCAGATGATCGGAAGCGTATCGATCGTCCGCACGGAATATCTTCTTCTCCATGGAGACTGGGTGGGTATCAGCACATGTGTAGTTTGAAGGAATGCGGTCTAGAGGGTGATTACTTACAGTGAGGGACAATGCCATTGATCTCTCCGCCGATTGGGAGCGATGGCGGCTGCTTGCGCAAAATAGATAGCTCGCATGTCAAAATCGCGACCAGCAAGAAGAGCGCTACGGGCCAGCGCAACATCTTGACTTTTTCGAGTGTTTTAGTCCATATTGTAGATCGGCCCCGGATGAGCCGAGTCTGATGCTCATCGAGGCTGTGTTCGCTGTGATCTCCGCTGTCGTTGCTGACTTTCGCGTATCCAAATGCCATCGTGCGGATTTCGTATTCGCTGGCCAAGTTGGAGAATATGGGGAAAAGCGGGGGTTCTGCGCAGGTTTTCAGTTTATTCTTTCTGCAAGTGAGAGCAATCGTAGTTCAAGGTTATGGTAACGGTGCGCGCCAAGCCTTATTCAAATTTCTATTCAGGTCGCAAATAGGCAACCCCTCATCCACGGACTTGGATTTCGGATAAGCGAAACAAAGACGAATGAGCTTCCACCGTTAGCAGAAGCCTTGAAAGCGCACTCTAGTTCCTTGCGTGGTTCAAGTTCATGCTTGTTCATCGGCTCCATCCTGGGGGAAGGCCTGCATATAATCTTCAAGCACATCAACTAGATCAGCGTGGACTGCTTTTTGCTCCAGCTTCTTTCCGAAACGGGTGCTGTTCTGTTTCTTTTCTATGCCAACGGCTCGCCTGTGCGCGCGGCTCTTGACGTGTAGACTCCAGTCATTGTCTGTGACTGCGACGGTACCACAGGTATCGCAAACCTTCTTCTGCCAGAGATCCGGCCGTTGCCCAAGATCGTAATTGCGTTTTGGGGTCAGCATATCGGATGCAATGGCGGAGAGCGACGAAGGAGGTGGAGGGGCTTGGCCAGCAAGAAACTGTTCGGTGACATGTAGTGCTGGCGAGACCACCTGTTCTTTCCACTTGGAGAGATCGGTTCCATCCAACATGAAGACGTTACGCTGTTGGTCTGCTCCAATGAGCGCGTTGAGCAACTTGATTCGAATCCATTTCAGTTGGCGATTTGCGTATTGCCGGGTCGCGGCCTGTGTCTTCGCAATGCCCTCGGTCTTGAGCCGCTGAAGATCATCTGTGGATGACGCTGAATTGCCTAGACGTTCTTGGTATTGCACAAATTCTTTGTACCCTATCGACACCCATATACCACGGCTTTGGTCCAAAGCGGTTTTGCATTCAGTCTCGTACTCCTGTTTGAAGCGTGCGAGTGCGTCGACTTCTTCCAGCAGTCCATTAGCGATCATCTTCTCCACGCGTCCGTCAAGTCGTGAGTAGAGTGTGTCCTTGTTTGCATGGACCCAGAGCACCAAAGTAGGGAAGCGCATGCCCGTGTTGCTTGCCAGATCGGCATCTGAGAGACTGGGTGAATGTTCTCTTCTCAGTCGCTGCTCGCCATAAATCTGGGAGGCAGGCTTTCCAGTCTTCAAGAAGATCTCCAACGAGCGTTGTATCTTACGTCGTTCATTTGGGTGCCAGCGGTCCGCTATGGCTGGGTCGACTTCTTTGAGTTTGGCAAGTATGACCTCCGTAGGCTCATCGAGGATCGGGAGTCTCTCATGGTCTGTATGTAGGTTCAAGGAATCTTCCCGCGACAACGCATCATGGAATAAGAGCGACTGCGTGTAATAGTGAGTCCCTCCAACAAGAATTGGGGTCTTGCCTCGACTCCGAATCTCACTGATCTATAATGTATCAGCACTAGCTGACCTCACAGAACGCGATAATACATACTACATCAAGCGCCTCGTTGACAAACTTCCCCACTGTCCAAGTCTCTTCTCGCAGTCCGATACAGCCGAGAAGATGATGTGGCACATTCTTCATCTCTTCTCGGGTGATCTTGTTGGTGATGATTGGCAAACCTTCATACAGTTGCATCGCGTCTCCATTGATAATCTCGCCGTTGAATTTGCACGCTACCTCAACGGCCAACTACCTTTGCTGGTCAATGAACGCTCTTATCTTGCAAACAAAGGCAGAGTCATACATCTGATTTGCCTGTCCCCGTCGCGCCGACCACGACAATCAGAGGATGTCGTGGTACTTGCGCCATCCTTAGAGAAATGCTGAATGGCCTGATGATCCGAAGCATGCATTCGTGTGATAGTGTCGGTTTGTTGCGACGATGCGTGCATCGAAAATGCCCTTAACGTCCTAGCCAGTTTTTCACTAGCCGGACGTTAGCGTTGCTCCCACATCGACAGGCCTTTCGCCCGTGCGTCGTCCCATCTCGACTCGATTGTTCTCCTCCCACTGCAAATATGATCAACACTATAACAGACATTGTTATTACCACAATTTATCGGGCCTACGAGCATCGGAGCCAGATTCTCGGGATACCCACAATAGTCTGGAGCGATACGTGATGTTCAGTGGCCAGAAAGGAGCATCAGCATTGCGAAGTCCTCGATGTTTCGCATTATGAAGGCGTGCATCAAAGGAAAAATAAGGGAGTGTAAGTTAAAAATTGGCGATCTACGACACCAGCTTGGATTGATTATGCTTCATGTTCCGACAAATCTAGCGCAACCCTTCTAAATACCCTGCTCATCGTGCGCTTCCTAAATACCCTCTCCAGCGAGCCTGCAGAGTGGGCGACCCCTCTCGAGAGTGTTGGCGTCGCAAGTCAGACGAGCATCTTCGATACAAGTCAAGGCTCCTCCACCTGTGGAATGTATTAGTTGGGGGATACAACCTAACCTATGGATGGGAACTTACAGCCTCTTGAGCCAGAGGGAACGCAGCGACCAGTTGAGCCGTTGACGTTGCAAACGTCCTGCTTCAAACTGGCATTGGGCGCGCAGCAGTTGCCAGTGGGGACAGGGCGGCCAGCGTTCTGGGGAGCTGGGGCTGCGAAAGCCATGGAGGCGAAGAGAGCGGCGACGGTAAGACTGAACTTCATGATTACTGGTTGTTTCTTGGATTATGTGATGCTCGGATTAGACGATTGATGAATTATTGGAAGAGATGATTAAGACCGAACCGGCGGTGGAAGGAGTGAAGAGATGCGAGGACCGTGAGATTGAAGACGGAAGCTGGTGTGTGATCACAATGGGCGACAAACCACATTCGCTTTATACCCACAGCAAGTTCACGATACTGCGCCATTTACCAAATTTCTGGCAGTGGCCTTGATACTGCGCATAATGTCTCAGGCTTTGGTGGCTAGCCTTCAATGAGCGCTCCATGTGTGTGCACGCCTCGCGAAGGCACGGGATACCTCACGATGCGCAGATCACACACCATATGAGGCACGACTGCCATTTTGGGTGCCGCTCCCAACGGGCGTTCGCTACCGATGGTAAGTTGAGCCGGTGCACGGGAGGCGCAGAAGTTTCAGAATGTTCTGCAGCGTGTGTCAAACAATAGCGTGACACTTAGCGCAAGCGTCAATGGCCGCTTTACCCGTGCAAGTTCTCTACAATCGAGCAGGTTCGGAAATTATGGCTGCATCGATTGGTGCGTTTGAGAGTGATGTATTATCCTACGGAGGGAAACCGTCACAGGTTTTCGACCTCGGAACGTGTTGGCTCTTTGGGGGCCATGACTGCGTGCGTCGCTTCGTTTGCCTCCAATCTCTTCTATCTATATATATAGCACCAATGTCAGCAGAGCCGAGAAGTAATCAATAAGGAGCAGCCCTATGCTGTGACATACCTACGAGCTGCATGTTTAGGTTTGTCAGTGCCGTACCGTGCAGTTTCGCAAGACTGGAGGGTCAAGGTTTGTATCGTTCGAGCTAAGAAAAAGACAATGCAACCGGTCGCTACAGCCATTCATATCTTTAGGATGCATCGACTGTACGACCGTGGTCATAGTCGCCCAAGAATGGCTTGTGGTGTTTTCCGAAGTCCCTTTAGAGACACTGTTGTCTTCAAGCAGTCTGATCAGTCCTTGCGGGAGCACACGAATTTGAACGAAGGATAGGTTTGACTGACTCTTGAAGCTTCGTGCCTCTTCGCACTTGTGCCTCTCGGTAACTGGTGTAGGGCCGGACTTCACAAGACTACCCATGTGCTGATGGTAACGGAGATGGTAGGGTTATGATTTCGTGAGTTTACTTCCATTTACAGATGCTGCCTGGAAATGGCCACCACATCTTAGGAAATTCGAGTACAAGGAATTGTGCGTTATTCGTGGGAGTTACTTGCGGAAGTTGAGGTGGAAGCTACTTCGTAGACCTTTGGTGATCGACCCGCTTGATTTGTTGAGAGGCAAGTCTATTCTTTCGTGAGGTCCTGGGCGCTGCTGGGTATTAGCACTCTGAAAAGAAAAATTACAGCTAGGCGATGAGATGGTTGGTCCAGCTCGAACCTGTAGAATGCACGGGTATATCTTTGCCCAAGTGCTCCCCTGATGCACACCAGCAGGTTGAAGAAGAAAAAATCAACCATAATCAGCCTCCACAGCAGCAGCGATTGAGGCGTATCCGATACAGAGATATGTGGCACAGGACCAAGATCTAGAAAGATTTGAGTCAACATGCTTGAGCACAACAGGAAATAGACAACA
>Ga0265780_10005848_pt1 | contig 15457 bp, 18 predicted proteins | sample P1T30metagenome_FD_192432 | JGI IMG/M metagenome (GOLD analysis project Ga0265780, IMG submission 192432) | Plant litter microbial communities from East Loma Ridge, Irvine, California - P1 T30 | ecosystem: Environmental > Terrestrial > Plant litter > Unclassified | place: USA: California... | reverse complement strand
TCACCGAACGAGACCGCGGTGCCGCGGGTGTGCGAAATGCCGGTGTTACGGCCTTTCTGCTCTTTACGATACTTCCTGCGCGATGGTTGCAGCATGCTTATTCTCCTGCTTTCTCAGCTGGTGCAGCAGCAGCCGGGGTCGCCAGCTTGACGGCTGGACGAGCACGCACGGTCGGTGCTGCATTACCTGGGCGGGCGCCGCCAGCCGGGCGTGGGCCGCGCGATGGCTTGCCATCGTCACGACGTGGGCCGCGTGGCTTCTTCTCGTCCGGCGGGGTGTCGATGACCGGGGCTTCGCCGGTGACCGAACGGTCGCCTTTGTAGACCCAGACCTTGACACCGATGATGCCGTAGGTGGTCGACGCTTCGCTGGTGCCGTAGTCGATATCGGCGCGCAGGGTGTGCAGAGGCACACGGCCTTCGCGGTACCATTCGGTACGTGCGATTTCGATGCCGTTCAGACGGCCCGACGACATGATCTTGATGCCGACGGCGCCCAGACGCATGGCGTTCTGCATCGCGCGCTTCATTGCGCGACGGAACATGATGCGCTTTTCGAGCTGCTGCGAGATCGAATCGGCGATCAGCTGCGAATCGATCTCTGGCTTGCGGATCTCTTCGATATTGACGTGCACAGGCACGCCCATGATCTTCGCCAGCGAAGTCTTCAGCACTTCGATGTCTTCGCCTTTTTTACCGATCACGACACCAGGACGCGACGAGTAGATGGTGAAGCGCGCGTTCTTGGCAGGACGCTCGATGACGATGCGGCCGACCGAAGCGTTCTTCAGCTTCTTTTTCAGGAAAGCGCGGGCTTCCAGGTCTTCCTTCAGCATGTCGGCGAAGTTGCCGTTGCCAGCGTACCAGCGCGATGCCCAGTTACGGGTGACCGCCAGGCGGAAGCCGGTTGGGTGGATTTTCTGACCCATCGTTTGCTCCTTAGTTACCGACAGTCACGTAGACGTGACAGGATTGTTTCGAAATGCGATCGCCGCGGCCTTTTGCACGTGCAGTAAAGCGCTTCAGGATCGGGCCCTTTTCAACGTAGATCTGAACGACTTTCAGCTCGTCGATATCGGCGCCATCGTTGTGTTCCGCGTTGGCGATTGCCGACTCGAGAACCTTCTTGATGATGGTCGCGCCTTTTTTCGGGCTGAACTGCAGAATGTTGAGTGCTGCGTCAACTTTCTTGCCGCGGATCAGGTCCGCAACCAGGCGGCCCTTTTGTTCCGACAGGCGCACGCCTTTGAGGATAGCTTTAGTTTCCATTATTTTTTCGCCTTCTTGTCAGCGGCGTGGCCCTTGAACGTACGGGTCAGCGCGAACTCGCCGAGCTTGTGGCCGACCATGTTCTCCGAGACGTACACCGGCACGTGCAGCTTGCCGTTGTGGACAGCGATCGTCAGACCGATGAAGTCAGGAGTGATCGTCGAGCGGCGCGACCAGGTTTTGACTGGCTTCTTGTCTTTGTTCGCTTGCGCGGCTTCGACTTTTTTCACCAGGTGGGCGTCAACGAACGGCCCTTTTTTCAATGAACGAGTCATGATTTATCCTTATTTCTTGCCGCGGCGCGAGACGATCATCGACGAAGTGCGCTTGTTCGAACGCGTCTTCTTGCCCTTGGTCTGTTGACCCCATGGCGATACCGGATGGCGACCAGCTGCGGTTTTACCTTCACCACCACCGTGCGGGTGATCGACCGGGTTCATGACCACACCGCGAACGGTAGGACGGACACCGCGCCAGCGCATCGCACCAGCTTTACCGATCTTGCGCAGGCTGTGCTCGGCATTGCCGACTTCACCCACGGTTGCGCGGCATTCGATGTGAACGCGACGGACTTCACCCGAGCGCAGGCGAACCTGGGCGTAGGTGCCTTCACGGGCCATCAGGACCACGCCGGCGCCGGCGGTACGGGCCATCTGGGCACCCTTACCTGGCAGCATTTCGACGCAATGCATGATCGTACCGATCGGGATGTTGCGGATCGGCAGGCAGTTGCCCGACTTGATCGGCGCTTCCGAACCGTTCATCACGCTGTCGCCGACAGCCATGCCCTTGGTGGCGATGATGTACGCACGGTGACCGTCGGCGTAGCACAGCAGTGCAATGTGCGCGCTACGGTTCGGGTCGTATTCGATACGCTCGACCTTGGCAGGAATGCCGTCCTTCTGGCGCTTGAAGTCGACCAGACGGTAGTGATGCTTGTGGCCACCGCCGATGTGGCGGGTGGTGATGTGACCGTTGTTGTTACGGCCAGCAGTCTTCGATTTCTTTTCAACCAGTGCTGCGAACGGACGGCCCTTGTACAGGTCGCTGTTCACAACTTTCACCATGCCGCGGCGGCCTGGGGAGGTTGGCTTCATCTTAACGAGTGCCATTATTTAGCCTCCTCGACAAAATTGATTTCCTGGCCTGGCTTCAGGCACACGAAAGCACGCTTGGTGTGGTTGCGGCGACCGTTGAAACGGCCCGAACGCTTTTGTTTGCCTTCGCGGTTCACGGTTTGCACCGATTCCACTTCGACCTTGAACAGCAGTTCGACGGCAGCCTTGATTTCTGGCTTGGTCGCGTCAGGCAGGACCTTGAACACGATCTGCTCGTTCTTTTCCGCGATGAAGGTAGCCTTCTCGGAAATGACCGGAGCCAGCAGCACCTTCATCAGGCGCTCTTCGCTGAATTTGATTGCGGTGCTCATGCGTACATCTCCTCGATCTTGGCCAGAGCAGCTTTCGTGACCAGGACTTTTTTGTAGAACACCAGCGACATCGGGTCAGCGGCTTTCGGCTCGACAACCAGCACGTTCGGCAGGTTACGCGAGGCCAGCAGCAGGTTTTCTTCGATGGTGTCGGTGATCACCAGGACCGATTCGAGGCCCATGCCCTGCAGCTTTTGCGACAGCAGCTTGGTCTTCGGTGCTTCGATCGACAGGTTCTCGATGACGACCAGGCGGCCTTCGCGGGCCAGCTGCGAGAAGATCGAGCAGATACCTGCACGGAACATCTTCTTGTTCACTTTGTGGGTGAAGTTCTCGTCAGGCGAGTTCGGGAAGATGCGACCACCGCCGCGCCACAGTGGCGACGACGACATACCAGCACGAGCGCGGCCGGTGCCTTTTTGGCGCCATGGCTTCTTGGTGGTGTGGCTGACTTCTTCACGGTCTTTTTGCTTGCGGTTACCGCTACGTGCGTTAGCAGCGTAGGCGACCACGACCTGGTGAATCAGGGCTTCGTTGTATTCGCGGCCGAAGACTTCATCGGTAGCTGCAACAGCGGCGCCGGCTTGACCTTGCTCATTCAGGAGCTGAAGTTCCATAATTAAGCTCCCTTCTTGGCTTTGACTTTGACGGCCGGCTTGACAACCACTTGGCCGTTCTTGGCGCCAGGAACGGCACCCTTCACCAGCAGCAGTTGACGCTCAGCGTCGATACGCGCGATTTCCAGGTTCTGGGTGGTGACGGTGACGTCGCCCATGTGACCGGTCATGCGCTTGCCTGGGAACACGCGGCCCGGATCCTGCGCCATACCGATGGAGCCAGGAACGTTGTGCGAACGCGAGTTACCGTGGGTCTGACGACCCGAGGCGAAGTTGTGACGCTTGATGGTACCGGCGTAGCCCTTACCGATCGAGGTGCCTTGCACGTCGATTTTCTGGCCCACTTCGAACAGCGAGACGTTCACGTTGTCGCCGGTTTTGAGTTCGGCGGCTTTGGCGGCTTCGACGCGGAATTCCTTCAGCATCGTACCGGCTTCCACACCAGCTTTGGCGTGGTGACCCGCAACTGCCTTGGTCACGCGGGAAGCGCGACGTTGACCGAATGCGACCTGAACTGCGGCATAGCCGTCGGTTTCAGGAGTTTTGATTTGCGCGACACGGTTGTTCGACACGTCGAGCACGGTAACTGGGATCGAATCCCCGTCATCCGTGAAGATGCGCATCATGCCAACCTTGCGACCGAGAAGGCCCAGGCTCATTTTTTCTCCATTCCCACCTACGATTGGGCGGGGGTTGTTTAACTACTAGGAAAAAGTACGGATTCGAAAAGGACCAATCCATACCGAAGCCGGCTAGTATAGCGCGCAGAAGGGCTTGACGCAACAAGATAATCGAGGGTATGTGAACCCTTGTTGCGCATTTTTCGCAGTAGCGTGGAGAAGAAGGAATCTGGTCTAGCTGACCAGCACAGAAAAGGCACTGTTGCGCCTTTTCTCTGCAGAACCGCGAAGGCTCTGCGACTATTTGAAGTGTCTTTGGTGGGCGGTGCAGGATTCGAACCTGCGACCCCTTGGATGTCGACCAAGTATTCTAACCAACTGAACTAACCGCCCGGGGAGCCGCATTATACGAAGGGTTTTCCAGGATTGCAATAGCTGAGTTGCGTTGTGTCGTGTGCGGGAGGTAGCGGGGCTGTTGCCTGCGCGGTTATTGGTGTGTTGAATCCGCGTGGGCACGAGTGCCCACCCTACGGGACGCGCTACGTATCCGCGTTAGGCATGACCAGCCGTTCGGTGTAATCGACACGCTGCGTATCCGTTACTCGTATGGACTCGCTGTTAGCGGTGACCGTAGGGTGGGCACTTGTGCCCACGCGGATCGTGCAGGCCCATAACGGCACAGGCAACAGCCCCACCCCGCCCGCATACCTTGCCCAAATACCCCCTAAGCTTCTCATAAGCCCCCTTATGTACAATCGGGCAATTAACGCCTATATTGGCTGCCGAGGCAATTTACTCGCCACCCGGTACGCCACGGCGCAAAACAACGAGCAGTTTTAATCAACTGAACTGAAAGGGTTTGTAATGGCAATCAGTCTGCAAAAAGGCGGCAACGTCAACCTGAGCAAAGAAGCACCGAACCTCACCAAGGTCCTCATCGGCCTGGGCTGGGACCCGCGTTCCACCGACGGCGCGGCCTTCGACCTGGATGGCAGCGCCTTCATGCTCAAGGCCGACGCCAAGGTGCGCGGCGATGCCGACTTCATCTTCTATAACAACCTGAAGTCCACCGACGGTTCGGTCGTCCACAACGGCGACAACACCACCGGCCAGGGCGACGGCGACGACGAGTCGATCACGGTCGACCTGAGCCGCGTGCCGGCCGACATCGACAAGATCTCGTTCTGCGTCACCATCCACGACGCCGAAGCGCGCCGCCAGAGCTTTGGCATGATCGGCAAGGCCTTCATCCGCTGCGTCAACGCCGGCACCAACGGCGAGATCGCCCGCTACGATTTGTCGGAAGACAGCTCGACCGAAACCGCGATGATCTTCGGCGAACTGTACCGCGCAGGCGGCGACTGGAAATTCCGCGCCGTCGGCCAGGGCTACAACGGCGGCCTGGGCCCACTCGCACGCTCGTTCGGCGTCAACGTCTGATTCGTCCGATTCGAACTCCGAACCGGATCGCGGGCGCACGCTAGCGCCTGCCCTTGCCCCGCCCAGTGCGGGGTAGATTTTATTTGCCACAGAAGGACTTCATGCGCGTCTGGTTCAACCGTACGTTCTCGTCGGTCTACGCTGCGATCGAGCTGATCCGCCGCGACGACACCGAAGGACGCTTCCACATCGTCCACAGCAATCCCAATTCCCGCGCGCCGGCCGCGCGCCTGGCACATGCCTTCCACACCGAGCCGACCGGCCTGGAACCCGAACACTACGTCGACTGGTGCCTCGCCTTTTGCCGCGAGCAGAAGATCGACATCTTCGTCCCTGGACGCGAAGCCACCCTGCTGGCCGGCGCCCACGAGCGCTTCGAAACCATTGGTACGCGCGTGCTCAGCACCGCCTCCGCCTCGACCCTGCAATTCATCCACGACAAGGCGCGCTTCTACGAGGAAGCCGTGCTGCCCGAAGCCCCGGTGGCCGAGTTCCGCCGCTTCGAGAACGCCGCCGAATTCGAGGAAGCCTACGATGCCCTGCGCCGCCGCCACGCCAAACTGTGCGTGAAGCCCTCGCACTCGATCTACGGCCTTGGTTTCGCCATCCTCGACGACAAGCGCAGCAGCGCCGAGATCCTGCTGGCCGGCGCCGAATACCACGTGTCGCTTGACGACTTCCGCCGCGCCCTGCCCGCCATGGGCCAGTTCCGCACCATGCTGCTGATGGAATACCTGGACGGGCGCGAATACAGCGTCGACTGCGTGGGCGACAATGGCCGCCTGGTGGCCGCCGTGGCGCGCCGCAAATCGGCGCAATCGGGCTCCGGCCAGCGCATCGACCAGCGTGACGACATCCTGCAAGCCACGGCCAGCCTGGCGCGCGACCTGGGCCTGAACGGCTACTTCAACGTGCAGTTCCGCGAAGCCGGCGGCAGGCCGCGGCTCCTGGAAATCAATCCGCGCATGTCGGGCGGCATCGCCATGGCCTGCGTGGCCGGCCCCAACCTCCCGTACATCGCGCTGCGCGGCTTTGCCGACGGCTTCGATCAGGTCGAGGTACCCGAGGTCCGCAACGGCATCCGCGTGGGCGAACTGTCCCAGGCGCTGGAGCTGGCATGAACGCGCGCAGCGATCCAGGCCTGTCCGTCAAGCACAGCGCCGAACTGCCGACCGGCCAGCTCGAGGTTACGCTCACCAAGGGCGCGCACGAACTCGACGAACTGCTTGGCTTTGCCGCGCGCGCCAACGCCAAGCGCGGCTTTCTTTTCCTGAGCAAGGTGCTGGGCAAGCATTGGCCGGTGCGTCCGTCGGCGATGCTGGCTGTGCACGAGCGCCTGGCTGCGGATGTTCCCGCCAGCGAAGGTCCGGTGCTGTTCATCGCCATGGCCGAAACCGCGATTGGCCTGGGCCAGGGCGTGTTCGAAGCCTGGCTGCGCGCGAACCCGGGCCGCGAAGCGCTGTTCGTCCACACCACGCGCTACCGCGTGGGCGGCGGCGACATCATCGAGTTCGAAGAAGCGCACAGCCACGCGCCGCGCCAGTTCCTGCACATGCCGGACGGCGCGCACGAACGCGCCCTGCTGCTGGGTGCGCGCAGCATCGTGCTGGTGGACGATGAAGCCAGCACCGGCAACACGTTCGTGAACCTGGCCGCCGCCTGCCGGCGCCTGAATCCGTCGATCGAGCGCGTGCACCTGAGCGTGATCGTCAACTTCATGGGCGCCGCCGCCACCGAAGGCTTGACGGCGCGCTTCGGCATACCGACCACCATGGGCGCGCTGATCGAAGGCGAATACCGCTTCGAAGCGGCCGATGTACTAGTGGCTGCAGTGGTCAATGCGACGCCGGCCCAGCGCTACGACGCCCAGGCCGAACGCGGCGCCAATCCCGGCTTCGGCCGCCTCGGTCTGGCGCGCGTCCTGCGCACCCCTGAAGCCTTGGCCACGCAGTTGGCCGAGACCGTCGCACCGGCTGCCAGGGTGCTGGTACTCGGCACCGGCGAATTCATGCACGCCTCGACCCTGCTCGGCGCGGCGCTGGAAGCGCGCGGCCTGGACGTGGTGGTGCAGTCGACCACGCGTTCGCCGATCCTGACCTGGGGCGCCGTGTCGCACGCCCTCACCTTCCCCGACAACTACGGCGAAGGCATCGCCAACTACCTGTACAACGTGGCGCCCGGCCAGTACGACGCCGTGCTGGCCTGCCACGAGACGCCGCCGAACGCCGCGCTGCTCGATGCGGCGCACCAGCTCGGCGCGCGCCTGTTCCATTATCACACCGAGGACCACGTTGAAGAAGTTCCTGTTCGCTGACCTGGACGACACCCTGTTCCAGACCCTGGAAAAATGCGCGGTGCGCGAAAACCTCGAGCCGGCAGCCTATTACGCCAACGGTAGCGTTTGTTCCCTGACCACGCCGGCGCAGCGCGCGTTTTTCGCTTTCGCCAGCGAAGGCATGACGGTGATTCCGACCACGGCGCGCAGCATCGACGCCTTTCGCCGCGTGCACCTGGGCTTCAGCAGCTACGCGATCCTGAACTTCGGCGGCGTGATCCTGCAGCCGGACGGCAGCATCGACGCCGACTGGCAAGCGCACATCCACGAGAAGATGACAGCCGCCCTGCCCGGCCTGCAGCAGCTGGGCGCGCGCATCAATGCGCACGCCGTGCGCACCGGCTTCAAGGGCCGTCCGCGTCTGGTCGAGGATGCGGGTACGCCCTTCTTCATCGTGGTCAAGGACCCGGACAAGATCGTCGCCAACCTCGGCCCGATTGAGCACGAGGTGGTGCGCCCCTGGATCGAGGACGGCCATGGCGACTACTGCGTGCACCGCAACGGCAACAACCTCGCCATCCTGCCGACGGCGCTGGACAAGGCGAATGCGGTGGCCTGGGTGCGCGAGCGCCTGGTGCGCGAGCATGGCGAAATCATCAGCTTCGGCATGGGCGACAGCCGCTCGGATGCGCGCTTCATGGCCGACTGCGACTACGCCATCATCCCGCGCCGCACGCAGTTGTCGAAACTGACCGTGGAGGCGCTGTGAACTTCTCGGGCAGCTATGCGGGCGCCGACGTCACCTTTCTGCTCAAGCCGCTGCCGCTGGCCGACTTCGTCGAGGACGTGGGCGAAAAGGAGAAGCTGATCCAGTCCGGCCGGCGCCACTACAGCGAGATGCTGTCGCCCGAGCGCCTGCCATCGGCACGTTATGAAGCCGTGTTCGAACAGGCCTGCGCGGCCAACGGCGAACGCATGGCGCGCGACTGCCTGATGCTGGCCGGCCTGATCGCCGCACGGCGCAGCGGGCCGGTCACGCTGGTGTCGCTGGCGCGTGGCGGCACGCCCATCGGTGTCGTCTTGAGGCGCCTGCTGCAACGCGTGCACGGCCGCAGCACGGCGCACTATTCGGTCTCCATCGTGCGCGACCGCGGCATCGACGCGAACGCCCTGCGCCACATCCTGGCCCAGGGCCATGCACCCGAGTCCATCGTCTTCGTCGACGGCTGGACCGGCAAGGGCGTGATCGCACGCGAGCTGGCGGCATCCATCGAACGCTTCAACCATGAACACGGCAGCGCCATCGACAGCGGCCTGCATGTGCTGTCGGACCTGGCCGGCAGCGCCGCCTGCGCCGCCTCCTGCGAGGATTACCTGATCCCGTCGAGCATCCTGAATGCGACGGTGTCGGGCCTGGTCAGCCGCTCGGTGCTGAACGAGGCCATCGGCCCGCACGATTTCCACGGCTGCGTGCTGTACAGCGATTTCGCACCGCACGACCGCTCGCGCGCCTTTGTCGATGCGGTCGAGGCACGCGCCCTGGCGCTGGAGGAGTCCGCCGATATCGGCGTGCAGGCAATCGACACGCAGGCCGCCGCAGCACGCTCGCGCGCCTGCATTGCGGCCGCCATGGCGCGCTACGCCATCGTCGACGTCAATCTTATCAAACCCGGCATCGGCGAAGCCACCCGCGTGCTGCTGCGCCGCGCGCCGCGCCTGCTGGTGCTGCGCGACCCGCAAGCGGCCGGCACCGCGCACCTGCGCCTGCTGGCCGAAGAAAAAGGGGTCCCGGTCGAGGTCGACCCGCAACTACCCTACCAAGCTGTTTCCCTGATCAGGAGTGCATCGGATGCATAAATCGATGGGCGCGTCGCTGTACGTGCCGGCCAATCACAAATATTTGCTCGACATCGCCAACGGCGACAAGCTGCCGGGCGTGCGCTCGCTGATCTTCTGCACCGAAGATGCCGTCGCCGACCGCGAACTGAGCTGGGCGCTGTTCAACCTGGCCGTGGTGCTGGAAAACATGCGCACGGACGTGGCGGCCGAGCGTTTCGTCCGCGTGCGCAATCCGGAAGTGCTGGCACGCGTGCTCGCCATGAAGGGCGCGCACAAGCTGGCCGGCTTCGTGATCCCGAAGGCCACGCGCCACAACCTCGAGTCCTACGTGAAGCTGGTGCGCGGCACCGACCACATGCTGATGCCGACGCTGGAAACGGCCGAGGTGTTCAGCGAAAGCGAGATGGAAGCCTTCCGCGAGCTGCTGCAGTCGCCCGGCATCCGCAACCGCATCCTGGCGCTGCGCATCGGCGGCAACGATTTATTGGCTCTGCTCGGCCTGCGCCGCCCGCGCGGCATGACGATCTACCGCACGCCGCTGGGCCCGGCGATTGCCCGGCTGGTAACCATCTTCCGCCCCTACGGTTTCGCGCTCACGGCGCCGGTGTTCGAGCACCTCGACCTGCCCGAGCTGATGGACCAGGAGGTGCAGGAAGACCTGGCCTACGGCATGGTCGGCAAGACCGCGATCCACCCGACCCAGGTCGCGCCGATCGAAGCCCACTACAAGGTGAAGCCGCAAGACCTGGAAGCGGCGCGCGCCATCCTCGACCCGAACAGCCCGGCCGTCTTCAAGCTGCACGAGTCGATGTGCGAAGTGGCCACGCACCGCGCCTGGGCCGAACGCATGGTCGCGCAGTCGCACCTGTTCGGCTCCGACCCCACCGAGGCGCCGGGCTGGCCGGCCGCCTTTATCGAAAAGGAAAACACATGAACACCTTTGCACGCGGCCAGAAAGGCAAGCTGGCGGACCTGGGCGCCGGCACGCGCTTCCCGGTCGAGATCGACATCAGCGCACCGGGCATGTCGGTCGACGTGTCCTGCTTTGGCCTGGACGCTGCCGACAAGCTCTCGGACGACCGCTACATGGTCTTCTACAACCAGCTGGCCAGCCCGGGCGACGCGGTGCGCCTGGCGCTGTCGGGCAGCAAGGCCAGCTTCGACGTGAACCTGGATGCACTGCCAGCCTCGATCGCCAAGCTGGTCTTCGTGGCCGCCATCGACGGCGCCCAGACCATGCGCGCACTCGGCGCCAGTTCGCTGACCCTCGGCAGCGCCTTGCGCTTTCCGTGGAGCGGCAGCGACTTCGGCGACGAAAAGGCGGTGATCGTGGCCGAACTCTACCGGCGCGACGGCCAGTGGCGCTTCGGCGCCGTGGGCCAGGGTTTCAACGGCGGGCTGTCGGCGCTGCTGGCGCATTTCGGCGGCACCGAGTCTGCGCCATCATCGGCTGCCTCGCCCGCATCGGCCCCTGCTCCTTCTGCACCGGCCGCACCGAAAGTCTCGCTCTCAAAAATCACGCTCGAAAAGCGCGGCGACAAGGTCTCGCTCGACAAGGCGGCTGGCCGCGGCTATGGCCGCATCCACGTCAACCTGAACTGGAACCAGTCGTCGATTTCGCCGACGCCGGCCCCAACCCCTGAAAAGACCGGCTTCCTCGGCCGCATCACGGGCGCCCTGGGTAACGCAGGCCGGCCGCGCCGTCCGGGCGGCGGCATCGATCTCGACCTGGGCTGCATGTTCGAGCTGGCCGACGGCCGCAAGGGCCTGGTGCAGGCGCTCGGCAATGCCTGGGGCGACTATGACCAGCTCCCCTACATCAAGCTCGACGACGACGACCGCACTGGCGCGGCCACCGGCGGCGAGAACCTGTGGATCAACGGCGACCAGTTCGACCAGATCCGCCGCGCGCTGATCTTCTCCTTTATCTACGAGGGCGTGCCGAACTGGTCGGCCACCGACGGCGTGGTGACGGTGGCAGTGCCGAACCAGGCGCCGATCGAGGTGCGCCTCGACCAGGGCGGGCGCCAGATGATGTGCGCGATCGCCATGATCGAGAACCAGGGCGGTCGCCTGCAGGTGACCAAGATGGTGGAATACTTCGAGCAGCAGGGCCGCACCAGCGCGCACGAGATGATGGACCAGCGCTTCGGCTTTGGCTTGCGCTGGAAGACCGGCAGCAAGGATTGAACGGGCGCTTCGCATGCTGACGCCAGGCCAGGAGCAGGCGCTGCCGCTGCGTTTGTCGACGCCGGTGGACGCCGCTTTCCTGGACCATGCGCAGCGCGAGCTGGAAACGGTGCTGCACGCGCGGATGTCGGCCGCGTTCGTACGGCGCGCGCTGGCCTGGCGCCCGCGCGCGATGCGGCATGGCACCGCGTTCGCCGAATGGCGCCTGCTGCGCGTGGTCAGCTCGCGCGCCTGGGTGGTCGGCGTGTCGCTGCTGTCGCTGGCGGGCCTGTACTTCGTGCTGGACGCGGGGCCGGGCGCCCATCTGCTGGGGAGCCGCGAGACGGATCTTGCCTTGTGTGCGGCGGGATTGGCCCTTGCCTGGTTTCCGCACCGGCGCTGGGCTGCCTGGGTCGACCGCTATACCGCACGGCCTCCGCGCAGCCCGATCCCGGGCGTGATGGCCCGCATCCATGCGCGCACCCTGATGCGGCAGGCGCGGCGGGCTGCGCCGTTCGAGGCGCAATACCGGCTGGACGGCACGCGGGCGGTATATGCGCGCATCGTCGGGGACCACCGCAGCGTGGTCTGGGAGCGCACGCTGGCCAGCTGGCGCCACAGCGGGGAACACTTCACCTTGCTGTTCAAGACGGAGACGGCCGAGATGCCCGATTGCCTCATCCTGCACGACGCACCTGCGCCCATCGAGGCCCACCTCGAGGCACATGGCATCAAGACTTGCGCGCCACTGGCCGCGCGCTAAGACCTTTGCGAACCGACAGGAAAAGCAAATGCACGCCAGCGTGAATGCGATCTTCAGGGGCGCCAACGACAGCGCCGGCCCGGCCCTCGTGCCCGTCCTCGCGATGCTCGATCGTCCGGAAGGGAGGCGCCGCTACCTGGTGGCGGCGCCATCCGCCACAGCGCTTGGGAAACGGGCGCTGGTGGTGGTGCTGCACGGCGCCGGCGCCTCGGCGGAGCAGGTACTGGGGCTGGCCTTTCCGCCATCTCCCCTGTCGCTGTGGCTGGAAATCGCGGCGCGCGAGCAGCTGGTGGTGATCGCACCGGATGCCGGCAAGGGTGGCTGGAGCGATTGCTTTGCTCCTGATGCGCGCGTGGCCGCGAAGGACGACGTCGGCTTCATCGGCGCACTGGTGGAGCATGCAATCGCCCACCACGATGTCGACCCCGCACGCGTGTACTTGATCGGCGTGTCGCGCGGTGGCTGGATGGCCTACGCGGTAGCCACGGCCATTCCAGAAAAGCTGGCGGCATTCTCGATAGTGCTGGCGGGGATGCCGCCGCCAGGACGCGGCAAGGCGCCAACGAAGCCGTTGCCGGCGCTGATCTTCGGCTGCACGGCCGACCCGCTGATCCGCTACCACGGCGGCAAGCACTGGTATGCGCCGGGCTTTGTTCCATCCGTGCGCAGCATCGAGGACAGCGTGCATGCATGGCGCGCGCTGGCGGGCTTGCCGGACACGCCGGAGGTGGTGCGGCTCGCGGCGAGCGACCCACGCGGCAGGACTGGCGTCACCCGCTTCATGTGGGGCGAAGCGCAGGATGGCTTGCAGGTCGGCTTGTACCGCATCGACGGCGCCGGCCATGCGGAACCAAGCCGCCTGAAGCGCTATCCGCGCTTCCTCAACTGGCTGACCGGTTTGCAGAACGCCGACCTGGAAGTCGCCGAAGCGGCCTGGGCGTTTTTCCGCGACAAGCGCGCCGGGCCCCGGTTGGCGTCCGCGTCGGCTTAAACGGCAGGCGCGGCGCGCTCCAGGGCCGCGCGCAACAGCTCTGGACGGTCCAGGTACAGGAACACGTACGCGGGCGCCGGCTTCTCCACTTGGTAAGTGGTGACCGTCACCGGCTGGCCGGGCCGCAGGCGCAGCACGACGTTCGGCGCGTCGAAAGGCGACACCGTCACCGTATCGCGCCTGGCTACGCCATGGCGCTTGCACCATGCATCCGGCTTGTCGCTGACGCTTTCCACGCTCTCGATGGCGCTCATGGGAATCAGGCCCGAAGCGCGCGCACCGATCGACAGATCGAGCGCATCGCCGGTCAGCACATGCCCTTGCGCGCCGCGCACCAGCCAGCGGTCGGCCGCCACATACATCAGGATCGAGGCCGCGGACAGCAGCGAACACACGTGCAGGATGCTGCGTACTCCAGGGTTGTCGATGAAAAGCGAGGCAATCGCTGCGTCGAGCGGCAGCTCGATGCAGGCCGAGAAGACGGCAATCGCCAGCACGGTCGAGTATGAACCGCGTTCGGTATAGGTCAGCACGGTGCCGGCAGGGCGCGGCGCATGCGGCTGGCGGCGCACCCAGGCGAAGAAGGCCTGGCGCATTGCGCGGTCGAGGCGGTACAGGGCCAGGAACTCCGGCGGAAACGCGGCGCCGATGCGTTCGCGCCACCCGGTTCCTGGGCGCGCCACGCAGCGCATGCGCTGCCTGAAATCGGGAATGCCGGCCAGGTCCTTGGCCACGAGCAGCAGCAGGGGCAGCACGAACAGGGGCTGGTCGAGAAAGGGCTTCAGAAAGGCGGGCAGGACGATGATCGCCAGGCGCCCGAAGAGGAAGACCAGCCAGGCACAGCCCAGCATCTGCCACCAGTTGGTGTCCTGCAGCCAGGTGATTTGCCGTTGTACTGCGTGCCTTACTGCTCCCTGCCCGTCCATGCTGCGCTCCATGCGTGCCAAGAAATCATTGCATGAAGTTTAACACGCTTGGCGTTTGGCAATTTGGACCAGCCGGGAACCCATAAAGCATCGGGGCCGTGAAGCGCCGCCTTCCAGCGGTTCTTCACGGCCCCAATTTTTCTTATCACTGGTGGATCACTCCACCAATGGCGAAATCTCGATTACTGCAGTTTGATTTCGACGTCGACGCCAGCTGGCAGGTCCAGCTTCATCAGTGCGTCAACGGTCTTGTCGGTAGGATCGACGATGTCCATCAGGCGCTGGTGCGTACGGATTTCGAACTGGTCGCGCGAGGTCTTGTTGACGTGCGGCGAACGCAGGATGTCGAAACGCTGAATGCGGGTCGGCAGCGGGACCGGGCCCTTGACCACAGCGCCGGTGCGCTTGGCGGTGTCGACGATTTCCAGTGCGGACTGGTCGATCAGCTTGTAGTCGAACGCTTTCAGGCGGATGCGGATTTTCTGGTTTGGAGCGGACATGCGATTTCCTTAGAAAAGAGCGAACCGGTTGTTAATGCCGGCAATGATTTGTCAGGTGCTACAAGGTGACACGTACAGCAAAGGAGCGAGAGTATATCATCGTTCCCGGTCGAACTGAGGGGGCGGAACCGAAATTCCGCCCCCTCTGTTGTGCGAACCGGACGCCCCGAAAGGCGCCCTTTTCACGATCAACGCCTATTAGGCGATGATTTTTGCAACCACGCCGGCGCCGACGGTACGGCCGCCTTCGCGGATTGCGAAGCGCAGGCCTTCTTCCATCGCGATCGGGTTGATCAGCTTGACGGTGATCGACACGTTATCGCCTGGCATGACCATTTCCTTGTCCGCTGGCAGCTCGATCGAGCCGGTCACGTCGGTGGTACGGAAGTAGAACTGCGGACGGTAGTTGTTGAAGAACGGGGTGTGACGGCCGCCTTCATCTTTCGACAGAACGTAGATCTCGCCGGTGAAGTGGTTGTGCGGCTTGATCGAACCTGGTTTTGCCAGGACTTGACCACGTTGCACGTCTTCACGCTTGGTACCGCGCAGCAGCAGGCCGACGTTGTCGCCAGCTTGACCCTGATCCAGCAGCTTGCGGAACATTTCCACGCCGGTGCAGG
>Ga0265780_10005847_pt1 | contig 15458 bp, 11 predicted proteins | sample P1T30metagenome_FD_192432 | JGI IMG/M metagenome (GOLD analysis project Ga0265780, IMG submission 192432) | Plant litter microbial communities from East Loma Ridge, Irvine, California - P1 T30 | ecosystem: Environmental > Terrestrial > Plant litter > Unclassified | place: USA: California... | reverse complement strand
CTCCTTTCTGCACGCGGTTCGCGACCGTCAGCAGGCGCGAACTGAGCTTCACATTCTTCTTTTCCGCCGCATCGAGCGAGACGTCGAAACGGACGCGCTCATCGACGATCGTAAAATTGATCACGCTACCGTGCTGCAGGCAGCCTTCGCATTCGGTCACGGTGAGCCAGGCCGGCGAAGCGCGCAGCAGGCGCGCCGTGCGCGCCTCGTCCCGGCCGGCCACGAACAGCAGGTGCGCCGGCTGGGCCAGGTCTTGCTCGCGCAACGCGCGCACGACGATCGTGCGTCCGGCCACCATGCGCCCGGTCGCGATCCGCGTCAGCTCGGCCGCCATGTCGTCGGCGCCGAACACGCCCAGGGTGAGGGGCGTGGCGGCGTCGGCGAAGGCCTGCGGCGGAAAATCGGCGTAACCGAGGAATTTATACAGGAAAGCCGCCTTCACGCGCCGCTCGAGCGCCGGCGCCGCGGCCTGGGCGGCCACCGGCAGCAGCGGCGCACCGACGCCGGCCAGCAGCAGGGGCAGCGCCAGGACCCGGCATGCCAGGCGGCGCTGCGGGCGTTCAGGTTGAGTGATAGTCATGGAATCCATTGGCCAGTCAAAAACGCAGCGCCGCGCTGGCGAACACTGTCCGTTCGATCAGCTGGCGGCTGCCCGCCGCGCCGTATTCGGCGTGGCGTCGGTGCAGCAGGTTACGCCCGACAAGGGCGATCTCGAGATCGGGGCGTACCTGCCACGCCAACCGCGCGTCGAGCTCATGATAGCTTGGCAGGGCCGCCTGCGGCATATCCGCGACGTAACGGAGCGCCAGATCGGCCCGCAGGCGCGCGCCCAGGTCGTGCGCGCTGCGCACGGTCCAGGTCACGCGCGGATCGTTGCCGGCGAGAAAACTGAGGCCAGTGCTGTCGCGGCTGGTCGGCTCGCGCCCGACGTCCACGTCCTGCAGCACCGCTCCCGCCTGCAGGCGCCAGCCGCGCGCGGCCTGCCAACTGGCCCACAGCTCGACGCCGCGCAGCGCGCCCTTGCCCAGGCTTTGCAGGACATAGGCGACCGGCGAGGCGGCCGGCGGATGGACGCCCACGGCGGTCCGTTCCAGCGTGCGCAGGCGTTCGAAATCCGTATAGAAGGCGGTGGCCGACCACGACAGCGAAGGCAGGGGCTGGGCGCGGTAGCCGAGTTCGGCCACGCGCGCCGTTTCCGACACCACGTCCGCACCGCCCCCGACCAGAAAGGCATCCGGATCGAGCGGGTCGATGACGTAGAAGTCGCGGTCGATGCGCGACGGCGCGCGCACCGTGCGCGACAGCGCCGCCCACAGCATCGAGCCTGCATCGACGTCCCATGCCAGGCGCAGGCTGGGCAGCACCTCGCTGCCGGTATACACATTGTGTTCGATGCGCACCCCGGCGCTGGCGCGCACGTCCTGCGCCAGCTTGACTTCATCCTGGACGAACAGGTGCGACCAGCGCAGGCTGCGGCGCGCCGGCGTGAAGCGCAGCAAGGGGCCATTGTCGATCCGGTCGCGGCTGTAGCGATAGCCCCCGCCCCAGCTCAGGCTGTGGCCATCGAGGCGCAGCAGGTGCTGGGCCTCGACGTCGAACGTGTCCAGGCGCTGGGCGCCGACGCCCTGCTGGTCGCGCCGCGAATGGTCGAGCCAGGCCTGCAGGCGCACGCTCTGGTTCTCGTTCAGCCGATGCTCGACCCGTCCCAGCAGATTGGCGCCCGACGTCTCGATGCGCGATTGATCGCCACCGGCGCGCAGGCGACCGTCATGGACGTCGCCGCTGAAGGTGACATCAAGGGCCTCGGCCTCCCAGTCGAGGCGGAAACCCGCCTGCTGGCGCCGCATGCCGCCGGCATCCGGCCCGCCCGCATCGAGCGCGAACCCGTCGACGTCCATGCCCCGCGCATAGGCGCGCCAGTGCGGCCCGCCTTCGAGCTGCCCGCCATAGCGCACGCTCGCCCCCTTTTCGCCGGCGCCGGCACGCGCGGTCGCCAGGCCGCCATGGGTCTGGGCGGCACTGCGGGTGATGACGTTGATGACGCCGTTGACGGCATTCGTGCCCCAGGCCGTGCCGCCCGGGCCGCTGATCACTTCGATGCGCTCCACGTCTTCCAGCGCCACGTCCTGCATTTCCCAGAACACACCGGAAAACAGTGGCGAATACACGCTGCGGCCATCGACCATCACTAATAACTTGTTGGCCAGCGGCGAAACGAAGCCGCGCGCGCTGATCGCATACGATCCGGCGCCGATGCGCGCCACCTGCAGGTTCGGCGCCAGGCGCAGCGCCTCGGGCAAGGTGGTGGCGCCGGAGCGGGCGATCTCGGCGCCCTGGATCACGTAGACCGAAGCCAGCGCACGCCCCAAGGCTTCGTCCTGACGCGAGACCGAGGTCACCACGATGTCGGAAAGCTGTTCAAGGGAATAGTCGGCGAGCGTCACTGCTTGTCCCGCCGGCGGGTCAAGCGGCCGCGAATGCGCCTGCACCGCGCAGGCGCATGACAACAGCGCGATACCGGCGCGAGCGAGCAACATAGAAAATAACATAGTTGCCATCCTAGAACATTTTCACGCCCGCACCAAGTGCGCACACGCTACAGTGCGCACTTGACAATCCCGCTGGGATATTTATTAAGCCTATGACTGGTATTGGAAATATAAATTGGACTGATTTGACGCAATGCAGCATCATTCACCTGTCTCCTCTATTCTCCTCCTAGGAAATAGATTCAGCCCGCCTCTCACGATGCGGGCTTTTTTTTGCTTGCCGTCCCTGCTGGAAGCTGCAGGCCGCGGTAGCGGCCATGTCAAGCCAATGAGCCGTCAGCTGTTGGTTAGTTACGAAATTGAATCTGTGCGGCTGCGCACGTTTGTCAAAGCATTCGACCGCCTTTTGGTGTAGGATGCCCGCCATATTTTCGTTATTACAACAAGCTTGCCCATGCCCGACCTCGACACCTCCGCCCGGAGCACCGCATCCTACGACTGGTCGGCGACCGCGCTGGGCGACGCCGCCCGCTGGCCCCTGCCGCTGCGGCTCTCCAGCGACCTGCTGCTCAATTCTTCGCTCCCCACCCTGCTGGTCTGGGGCACCGAGACGATCACGGTGTTCAACGAGGCGTATGCGCTGCTGGCCGGCCCCGGCTACGGCCGGGTACCCGGCGGTTCGGTGCCGCCGGTGCTGCCGCCCCCGCTGGCGGCGGCCGGCAAGACCCTCGAGTCCGCCTGGCGCGGCGAAGCCGGCGTGGTGCAGGACACTTCCCTCACCTTCCGTCGCCTCGACGGCAGCCACGAGTCGCGCTTCGACCTGCGCCTGACCCCGGTGCGCGACGAGACCGGCGCGGTGCGCGGCGTGCTGGTGGCGCTGGCCACGGCCACGGCGGCGCCGCAGGAACAAGACGCCGGCGGTGGCGCGATGCGCATCCTGGTGGTCGAGGACAACGTCGACTCGCAATACCTGGTGTGCGAGATGCTCAAGGCCTTCGGCCACGAAGCCGACGGCGTCGCCCATCCCGACGACGCCCTGGCCCTGCTCGCGCGCCAGCGCTACGACGTGCTGTTCTCCGACGTCAGTTTGCCCGGCATGTCCGGCGTCGATCTGGCCACCCGCGCCGTCAACGACGATCCCTCGCTGCGCGTGATCTTTGCCTCGGGCTATGGCGACACCCTGCTGCGCCACCTGTCCTTCCCCTACCAGTCGCTGCAGAAGCCCTACGAAATCGACCAGCTGCAGGATGCCCTGTCCAAGGTCGCGCAGCGACCGGGCAAGTCCGGCTGAAGCCGCGCGGCGGCGAGCGCCGGGACGCAGCCCGGCGCCGGCCGTGCATCAAGTGTGTGTGTCAGACCGGCTTGTCTGGTCTACAATGAAACACATCCTGCCCGGTCTCGGGCGTTCCGCACCCCCGGCATGAACACTCCCTCCGACCTTTCCAGCAGCACCCCCTGCCATGTGTCCGAACAAGACCTGGCAGCGACGCGGCAAGAGCTGCAGCGCGCCAACGAGCGCATGGAAAACATGCTCGAAAGCCTCACCGATGGCTTTTGCGCGGTCGACCGCGACTGGAACATCACCTATATCAACGGCCGCGCGCTGAACATGATCGCGCCGCTCAACAAGAGCCGCGACAGCTTGGTCGGGCGCCGGCTGTGGGATGAATTCGAAGACCTGCACGGCACCTCGGTCGCCGCCGACTGCCGGCGCGCGATGGAAGAGCGCATCACGGTCAATAAGGAATTCTTCTACCGCCGCCTGCAATGCTGGCTCGACATGCGGGTCTACCCGTCACCCGACGGCCTGACCCTGTACTTCCAGGACATCACCGCGCGCAAGCTCGACCAGCAAGCCCTGATCGACAACAACAACCGGCTGCAGCTCGCGATCGCGGCCGGCCGCCTGGGCGACTGGCGCTGGGACGCGGCCAGCGACCGCGTCACCTTCGGCGCGCGCGCGGCCGAGATCCTCGGCCTGCCCGAAGGCGTGGCGCTCGAATGGCCGCTGCTGCGCGCCCGCCTGGTCCAGGACGACCGGCCGCGGGTGCGGCGCGCCGTGCTCGAAGCTTTTTCGCAAGGCAAGGACCTCGACCTCGAATGCCGCCTGCTGCCGCGTGACGGCCATGCCGGCGGCGCGCCAAGCGGCCAGGCTGCCGCGCGCTGCGTTGCCCTGGTCGGCCGCCCCGACCATGCCAGCCCGGCGCAGGGCGGCGTCGTGCTGGGCATGACCGGCATGGCCCAGGACATCAGCGCCCGGCGCGAGGCCGACGACCACCTGCGCCAGAGCGAGGAAGAATTGCGCGCGCTGGCCAACACCATCCCGCAGCTGGCCTGGATGGCCGACCCGAGCGGCGCCATTGTCTGGTTCAACCAGCGCTGGTACGAATACACCGGCATCACCCCGAGCGAATCCACCGGCTGGGGCTGGAAAGCCGTGTACGACCCTGCAGTGCTGCCGGCCGTCCTCGAGCACTGGGACGAATCGGTGCGCACCGGTTCGCCGTTCGAGATGGAATTCCCGATCCGCGGCGCCGACGGAAACTTCCGCTGGTTCCTCACCCGGGTCGAGGCGGTGCACGATCGCGACGGCCGCGTCGTGCGCTGGTTCGGCACCAATACCGACGTCGATCAAGTGAAGCGCGCCGAGCAGGCACTGCGCGAAGAATCGCACGTGCTCGAACTGCTCAACAGCACCGGCACCGTCCTGGCCGCGACCCGCGACCTGCGCTCGCTGATGCAGGCCGCCACCGACGCCGCCGCCGGCGTCTGCGGGGCCCGCTTCGGCGCCTTCTTCCACTATGGCGAACCAGGCGCGGGCACGCTGTTCTCTCTGTACACGCTGTCGGGCGCCACCTCGGCCGAGTTCCAGGATTTCGCCGCGCCCGGCGCCAGCGCCCTGTTCGGACCCGGCTTGCGCGCCGATGGCCTGGTGCGGATCGGCGACCTCGGCCACGACGCCCGACACGCCGCCAAGGCGTCGCAATTCGGCCTGCCGGCCGGCCATCCGCCGGTACGCAGCTACCTGTCGGTGCCGGTCACGGCGCGCTCGGGCGAGTTGCTCGGCACGATGTTCTTCGGCCATCCCGAGGCCGGCGTATTCAGCGAGCGCAGCGAGCGCATCGTCAGCGGCATCGCGGCCCAGGCCGCGATCGCGGTCGACAATATCCGCCTGGTGGAGGCCGCCAGCCGCGCGGCCGAGGAGCGCAAGGTGCTGCTCGAGAACGAACGCGAGGCGCGCGCCGAGGCCGAGCGCACCAGCCAGATGAAGGACGAATTCCTGGCCACCCTGTCGCACGAACTGCGCACGCCCCTGTCGGCGATCCTGGGCTGGTCGCAGGTGCTGCGCCGCGGCAGCCGCGACGGCGCCGACCTGCAGCGCGGCCTGTCGACCATCGAGCGCAATGCGCGCGCCCAGGCCCAGTTGATCGAAGACTTGCTCGACATGAGCCGCATCACCTCGGGCAAGGTGCTGCTCGACATGCAGACCGTGGCGCCGGCCGGTTTCATCGACGCCGCCATTGAGACCGTGCGCCCCGCGGCCGACGCCAAGGTTATCCGCATCGAGCGTCACTATGGCGCGGACGTCCCACCAGTGGCGGGCGACCCCGGACGCCTGCAGCAGGTGATCTGGAACCTGCTGTCGAACGCGATCAAGTTCACGCCGCGCGACGGCCTGGTCACGATCGAGGTCGGCCGCCACGAAGAGCACGTTGCGATCACGATCCGCGACAACGGCGCCGGCATCGGCCCTGAGTTCATCACCCACGTGTTCGAGCGCTTCCGCCAAGCCGACGCCTCGATGACGCGCACCCACGGCGGGCTGGGACTGGGCCTGTCGATCGTCAAGCACCTGGTCGAGCAGCATGGCGGCACGGTGCGCGCCGAGAGCGCCGGGGTCGGCCAGGGCGCCAGCTTCACCATCGAGCTGCCGGTGGCCAAGCCTGCGGCTGCCCTGACTGCCGACGCCGCGCGCGCCGCGCGGCGCAAGGCGGCGCTGCTGCCGGCAACGCCGGCTTTCCCGACCCTCGATGCCGACGCCCAGGCGGCCGAGGTCGCGGTGCGCAATCTGCGCGGCACGTCGGTGCTGGTGGTCGACGACGACCGCGATGCGCGCGAGCTGATCGCCCGCATCCTGGCCGATTGCCAGGCCAGCGTGCGCCTGGCGGGCAGCGCGAGCGAAGCCTTCGAGCTGCTGCAGGCCGCGCCGCCCGACCTGTTGATCAGCGACCTGGGCATGCCCGAGGTCGACGGCCTCGAACTGCTGTCCTGGGTGCGCGCGCTGCCGCGCGAGGCTGGCGGACAGGTCGCCGCCATCGCCCTGACTGCCTTTGCCCGCTCCGAAGACCGCCTCAAGGCGCTGGAAGCGGGCTTCTCGGCCCATGTCTCGAAGCCGGTCGAGCAGACCGAGCTGATGGCCGCGATCGGCATGGTGACCGCGCCGCCAGCCGCACCCATGGTCAGTGGAGGAACACGCCTGGTCAACCGTTGAGTGATGGCCAATGTTGAGTGGATAATGTAGCTTAGCCAGTGAAGCGCAGCCGTTGTGAACCGGCCGTTCATGTTCCTACCCGCTCACGCGGCGCTGTCCTACAAGAAATTTTGAGCCGTTTGCTAGACTATTTAGTGTTGGGTTCAAGCCCGATTCCACCCAGAAGGGAATCCGCTCCATACGACGAGAAGAGAAAAGCATGCCGAGCAGACAAGACATTTTGAACGCGAAAATCCTGGTAGTGGACGATTCGCCCGACAATATCGAATTGATGGAAGAGATATTGCGCGAAGAAGGCTACACCTGCGTCAGCTCGACCATGCTGCCAGAACAGGTCTGCCCGCTCCACCGCGAGCACAACTATGACCTGATCCTCCTGGACCTCCAGATGCCGGGGCTCAATGGCTTCCAGGTGATGAAGGGACTCAAGGAGATCGAGCAAGGCGGCTACCTGCCGGTGCTGGCCCTGACCGCCCAGCCGAGCTTCAAGATCGCCGCGCTCGAAGCCGGCGCCCGCGACTTCATCAGCAAGCCCTTCGACCTGCTCGAAGTGCACAAGCGCATCCACAATATGCTCGAGGTGCGGCTGCTGTACAAGGAACTGGCCCAGTATTCCAAGGCCCAGCAAGAGCTGGCCCTGCACGACGCCCTCACCGGCCTGCCTAACCGGCGCCTGCTGGAAGACCGCATCGAAACGGCCCTGCAGCACGCCAACCGCAGCCATGCCAAGGCGGCCGTGATGTACCTCGACCTGGATGGCTTCAAGGCGATCAACGACACCTATGGCCATGCCTATGGTGACGAAATCCTCAAGATGGTGTCACAGCGCCTCTTGTCGAGTTCGCGCAAGGAAGACACCGTGGCCCGCCTCGGCGGCGACGAATTCATGGTGGTGCTCGGCGACATCCACAGCCTGGCCGACGCCCAGGGACCGGCCTCGAAACTGGTCGAGGCGCTGTCCGAGCCCTTCTTCATCAACGACCTCACGCTGCGGCTGTCGACCTCGATCGGCATCAGCATCTACCCGGACGACGCCGAGTCGGTCGATGCGCTGATCAATATCGCCGACTACGCACTGTACGAAGCCAAGCGCGCCGGCAAGAACCGCTTCTGCTCGCCGGCGGCGAATCGCCAGGCGGCGGCCAAGACTTCGGCGGCGCCGAGCCAGGCGGCGACTCCTGCCGCGGCGGTGGAGTTGGCGGCGCAGCATCGCTGAGCGGTGCTGGCTGCTTCCTCATTGTTCATGCAAACTTAGGTTCCCGCCTGCGCGGGAACGACGTGCTGGTGTACCTGACCGAAGTCGAGACGCTACGATATTCAAACCTCAATCAACGTCGTTCCCGCGAAGGCGGGAACCCAAGTTCTCACCCCAGCACCACGACAATCTCCCCCTTCGCGCCGCACCACCAAAAACAAACAGGCCACGCAACTCCCGCCGCGTGGCCTGCCCGAGTACTACCGATTAACTAAACGCTCAACGCTTCTCGTCCACTGGACACTCGCGAATCGTGCTCTTCTCTTCGATCGAGCGCGCATGCTGGTGATCATGGCCGGCGTCAACCATGTCCGGCGCCACTTCGATACGCGTGATGCCGGCGTCGACCGAGATCGGATCGCTGGCCGGGAAGGTCATCTCGACGGCATCGTCGAGCAGGGTTTCCTCGGCCTTTTCCTTGTTGGACAGGCCTTCGCAGCCCGACAGCGCCTTGATGGCGATCGCGTAGCGGATCACCTCCAGGTTTGCCAGGTCGCCGATCGTCTTCACGCCCAGCGTGTCGGCCAGCGCGGCAGCCTGCTGCTCGCCGATACCGCGCAGCGCGGACAATGGCGCGTCGGCCAGCTCGCGGAAAGTTTTGCCGTGAAATTGTTCATTTACAATGGTATCGATATTCATGTTATGTCCTCTTCTTGTAGCCCCGTCCTCCGGTTCGATTCCACTATGTCATAGCCCTGTATCGACGTATGTGCGGCACCGAACATCGTCACTCGCCGCACGATTGATTTATTTGCCAAGTGGCACTTATGTCACATGATATGATGGCGCGTTTTGCAAGTATTTACTCAAACATAACTATAAGTCTACAATTCTTGTCGGGCGAGCACAGCAATGTTGACGGAATCCATCGTGGCGAACAGCGATAAACCCAAGATACTGGTGGTCAACGATGACCCTGCAAGCCTGCTCGCGCTGACCAGCCTGCTCGACGGCCGCGCCGACGAGGGCAACTACGCCGTGCTGTCGGCCCGCTCCGGCCAGGAAGCCTTGCGCCAGGTGCTGCTGCACGATTTCGCTGTGATCCTGCTCGACGTGAACATGCCCGGCATGGACGGTTTCGAGACCGCCGAGGCGATCCACCAGCGCACCCGCTCGGCCGACATTCCGATCATCTTCGTCACCGCCTTCCTGGCCGACGAGATCGACCGCCTCAAGGCTTACCAGCGCGGCGCCGCCGACTTTTTGTTCACCCCGGTCATCCCGCAGATCCTGCACGCCAAGGTGTCGGTATTCGTCACCCTGGCGATGAAGAACGAGGAACTCAAGCGCCAGGCCGAGAAGCTGTCGCAGCACGCGCTCGAACTCACCGCCACCAACCGGCGCCTGGTGCGCGAGATGGAAGAGCGGCGCGCCGCCGAGCGCAAAAGCCACGCCAAGGACGAGTTCCTGGCCATGCTGGGCCACGAGCTGCGCAATCCGCTGTCGGCCATCACCAGCGCCTCGAGCCTGATCGGCCTGCCCGGCGCCGCAGCCGACACCGTGGCGCGCGCCCGCAGCATCATCCAGCGCCAGAGCCAGCACCTGTCGCGCATCGTCGACGACCTGCTCGACCTGTCGCGCGCGATGTCGGGCAAGATCCTGCTGGCGCGCCAAGCCACCGACCTCTCGAGACTGGTAGCCAGCTGCCTGGAGACCTTCCGCGCCACCGGCCGCACGGCAGGCTACCGCATCGCGGTCGACCTGGCCCCTGGCTGGGTCGACGGCGACCCGACCCGCCTTGAACAGATCGTGTCGAACCTGCTGGATAACGCACTGAAATACACGCCGAACGGCGGCGCCATCGACATCGCCCTGGCGCGCGCCGGCGACGACGTCGTGCTGAGCGTGCGCGACTCGGGCGTCGGCATCCCGCCCGAACTTCTGCCGCAGGTGTTCGACGTATTCGTGCAGGGCGCGATCTCGATCGACCGCTCGCAGGGCGGCCTGGGGATCGGCCTGTCGCTGGTACGGCGCCTGGTCGAGCTGCATGGCGGCAGCGTGGCCGCCGACAGCCCCGGCGCCGGGCTCGGCTCCAGCTTCACGATCCGACTGCCGTGGGCCAACCAGGCCGAGCCGGCCGAACCCTGCGCGCCGGCGATCGCGCCGCCGATCGACACCGGCAAGCCATCGGTACTGCTGATTGAAGACAATGAAGACGGGCGCGAGATGATGGCGACCATGCTGGCCGCCTATGGCTACCCGGTGCACCAGGCCGCCGATGGCCTGCAGGGCGTGAGCCAGGCGCATGCCTGCCGGCCGGATGCCGCGCTGGTCGACATCGGCCTGCCTGGCATCGACGGCTACGAGGTGGCGCGGCGCCTGCGCGCCGACCCGGCCACGCACGCGATCCGCCTGATCGCCGTGACCGGCTACGGCCTGCCGGAAGACCAGCGGCGCGTGATGGAAGCCGGCTTCGACCAGCACCTGGTCAAGCCGGTGCAGATCGAGCGCCTGCTGGAAGCGCTGGCGACGGTGGTAACGCCGGCCCCGGCCCCGGCCGGCACTGCCGCCGCCTGAGGCCGGGACCGCAAAGCCATCAGGCCGTGGCGAGCAGCTCGTCGCGGCGCGCCGCCATCTCGGCGCCCAGGGCGTCCAGGTCGAGCTTGAGCTTGCGCACTTTCGGGAACATCTCTTCCTCTTCTTCCTCGACGTGGTGCTCGATGTATTCGCCCAGCACCGTGACCTTGGCGTCGTACAGGTCGTCGCCCGGTTCCATTTCCTGGACCTGCGAGATCAGGTCCTTGGCCGAGGCGTGTTCGACCGTGGCTTCGTCCAGCATGTCTTCCATTTCCTTCGACGCCCCGCGCAGCGCCGGATAGAAGATCTCTTCTTCGATTTGCGTGTGCATGATCAGCTGCTCGCAGATCTCGTTCGCCAGCTTTTTCTTGCTGGTGGTGGCGCGCTCGCCCAGTTCGTCGAATTGCTTGAACAGCGCCTTGACTTCATCGTGCTGGCTGGTCAGGAGCTCGATGGCATCCTGTTGCTTGTCTTTTTTCGTCATGGTAATACCCCCGGATTCTGTTTGAGATGCGTGGCTCGCTGGCCACGTTGCCAGCATGCGCCGCTACTGCCGTGCAGACTGTACGGAAGCGCACGCTGTGCGTGTACAACGTTTGGACCGATGACGACGCCGCCCGCGCGCCGCTGAATTGCCAACTGTTGTATGATTTGGGAAACATTTAACAGAGCCTACGATGACCGAACCGGCCCCATCGCCCCCCGACCCGGAGCTCGAGCGCCAGGTCGCGGAGCGCACTGCTGAACTCACCGAAATGCTGGCCTGGCTGGCCAACAGCTGGGACCAGGAACGGCGCCAGCTGGCGCGCCAGTTGCACGACAGCCTCGGCTCGTCGATGACGGCCCTGACCATGCACCTGGCCCTGCTGACCCAGAACCTGCCAGCCGAGAGCAAGGCGCGCGATCGCGCCGGCCAGATGAAGACGCTGCTGGCCGGCATCATCGAAACCAACCGCACGATGCAGCTCGAGCTGTGGAACGACAAGCTCGAGTTCCTGGGCCTGCGCGCCGCGCTGGCCGAACTGGTGCCCGCCTTCGGCGCCGAGCGCGGCCTGAAGGCCCGCGCCAGCCTGCCTGACGACGACGGCGCCTGGTCACGCGAGCACGGCGTGCTGCTGCTGCGCTGCGCCGAGGAAGGCCTGCGCAACGCCGCCGCCCACGCCCAGGCCACGCGCGTGGACGTGATCCTGGACGACGACGGCGAGATGGCCATGCTCACCGTGCGCGACGATGGCGTGGGGCCGGGCGAGCATGCATTGGAAACGGCGTCGAAGGGCCGCCACGGCCTGCGCCTGCTGCGCGAACGCGCCCGCTATCATGGCGGCAACCTGACCCTGACGCGCAGCGATACCGGCGGCGCGGTGTTGCAGATGACCTTGCCGCGCCAGATGGTGGCCTAGGCGTCGATCGCGCCTGCGGCGCAAACAGCAACCGCTAACGTAAAAAGCGTCGTTACCTCCACTGGAGGTAACGACTTCCCGCGGAGGCGGGAAACCAAGCAGACGGTGGCCCAGGCGTCGATCGCGTCTGCGGCGCAAACAGCAACCGCTAACGTAAAAACGTCGTTCCCGCGCAGGCGGGAACCCAAGTCATCAGCGTATCCGCTTAATTTTGGTTAAGTGGGGCGCATGCAAACTTGGGTTCCCGCCTTCGCGGGAACGACGTTTTTAGGCAGACAAAAGAAGGAGAGCGGCTGGAGCGTAGCGTCCAGCCCCGCCCTCAGTGCAGCTTGACCAGCGGCGTGCTGCGCCGGATCAGGAAGCGCGCCACTGCCAGCAGCGCGGTGCGGGTAATGCCCATCACCGCGCGGTGGTGCATCAGGTGCAGGCTGGCGTACATCGTGCGCGCTACCGCGCCCTGCACGAACCAGCTGGCCCCGCGCAGCGAACCCATCAGGCTACCGACGCTGGTGCTCTGACCGACCGAGACCAGCGAACCATAGTCGCGGTATTCATACGGCGAGTCCTGGGGCGCCTGGCCCTTGTCCATGCGCAGGAAGGCCGTCACCAGGTAGTCGGCCTGCTGGTGCGCGGCCTGGGCGCGCGGCGGGACCGGCGCGCCATTGCCGTCGATGCAGACGGCGCAGTCGCCCAGCGCCCAGATGTTCGGCACGCCCTTGACGCGCAGGTGGGCGTCGACATCCAGCCCGCCGCCGCGCGCGGTCGGCAAGCCCAGGCTGCCCAGCAGTTCGGGCGCGCGGATGCCGGCGGCCCACACGCACAGGTCGGCCGGGTAGACATTGCCCTTGCCGTCGATGACCTTATCGGCCTCGATCGCGGTGACCCGGCAGTCGGCCACCACATTGATGCCGCGCTTGCCGAGCAGGTCGTGCGCCGCGTTCGAGACCCGTTCCGGCAGCGGCGCCAGGATGCGCGGCGCGCCTTCCAGGATGGTAATGCGCACGTCGCGCTTGACGTCCATGCGCGCAAAGCCATAACGCGCATACGCGCCCGAGGCTTCGCGCAGCTCGGCGGCCAGCTCGACGCCGGTGGCGCCGCCGCCGATGATGACCACGTCCAGGCCGGTTTCCTTGCCTTCTTCGCGCTGCTGCTCGACCGCCAGCATCAGGCGCAGCATGCGCAGGCGGAAGCGCTCGGCGTCCTCGGTCGCGTTGAGCGAGATCGAGTGCTCTTCAGCGCCCGGCACGCCGAAATAATTCGAGGTGCTGCCGATCGCCATCACCAGCGAGCCATAGCCCAAGCGCCGCAAGGGCAGCACTTCTTCATTGTCGCTGGCGGCGCGCACCGCGCCGATCTCGATCGCCTGGCCGGCGGCGTCCAGCCCCGTCATCGGGCCGAGCACGAAATTGAATCCATTGTCGTGGGCCAGCATGGCGTACGACAATCCTTCCTGGTGGATGTCCAGGGTGCCGGCTGCGACTTCGTGCAGCGACGGCTTCCAGATATGATAAAGGCGGCTGTCGACCAGCGTCACCTTGGATGGGCCCAGTTTGCGGCCCAGTTTGCAGGCCAGCTCAAGTCCGCCGGCGCCTCCACCCACGATCACGATATCGCTACGCAAGTTGCCTCCCTCTAGTTGCCCTGCCCGGCAACGACGCCGGGCCCTCGGGCAATGTCGATTTTACTATGGCGGCGTGAATAACGTTGCGCGTGTCAATATTGTTGACTACATATTACGGAACAGGCCCATGAAGGACTGACTGACAGTCAGCGTCTCGGGACGGTTCTTCAATCGGATCGTGCCGCGCCCGCTCTCGTCTCGCGCCACACCCGCCACCGCGCGCAGATTGACGATGGTCGAACGGTGCACCTGCTTGAACATGGTCGGATCGAGCACCTCGAGCAGGTCGCGGATGGGTTTGCGCAGCAGCGATTCGCCCTCGGCCGTCATCACCACCGTGTACTTCGAATCGGCCTGGAAATACGCCACATCATCGACCAGGATCAGGCGGGTCTCGTTGCCGCGGCTGGCCGTCAGCCACACCAGCGGCTGCGCGCGCGGCGCCGGCGGCGCCACCACCTGCAGCCGCGCCAGCAAATCAGCCAGCTGGCTGGCATCGACGCCGCCGCGCGCCAGGCGCTCGCGCACCCGCACCACGGTGGCGTTCAGGCGCTCGCGCCCCACCGGCTTGAGCAGGTAGTCGACCGCGCCGCGGTCGAAGGCGTCGAGCGCGTACTGGTCATAGGCGGTGACGAACACCACCTCGGTGCGCAGGCCCGCCGCCAGCATGTTCGACGCCACTTCGAGGCCCGACAGCCCCGGCATGCGGATGTCGAGGAAGGCGACCTCGGGGCGATGGGTCTCGATGGCTTCCAGCGCGCTGCCACCGTCCTCGCACACGGCGACGATGTCCAATCCGGGCCAGGCATCGATCAACAACTTGACCAATTCATCACGCAGCAGCGCTTCGTCTTCGGCGACCACGCATTTGACGGTATCAGGCGGCATGGCGGCCTCCAGCTCCCTGCAGCGCCAACGGCACCGTGATGGTTGCCGCCACCCCGCTCGGGAAGTTGGCGACGATGGCGAAGCTGGCCCCATTGCCATAGGCCAGGCGCAGGCGCTCGCGCACATTGCGCAGGCCAATGCCGGTGCCGGCGCCTTCGCTCGAGAAGCCGCGGCCATCGTCGGCCACAGTCACGGCCACCGCCTGCGCACTCTCGCCGCCCACCGCGCGGGCCAGGATCCACACCGTGCCGCCGCCCGGCTTCGGCTCCAGCCCGTGCTTGATCGCGTTCTCGACCAGGGTCTGCAGCATCATCGGCGGGAACACCAGCCTGCGCAATTCGTCCGGCACGTCGACCTGCAGCGCCAGGCGCGGCCCCATGCGGATGGCAAGGATGTCGAGGTAGGCGCGCGCCCGCTCGAGCTCTTCGCCGAGGGTCGACGGCGCATCCTCGGTGCGCGGCAGCGAGTGGCGCAGGTACTGGATCAGGTTACCCAGCATGACGTCGGCGCGCGCCGGATCGCTGCGCGTGAGCACCTGGGCGCTGGCAAGGGTGTTATACAAGAAGTGCGGTTCGACCTGGGCGTGCAGCAGGTTCAGGCGCGCCACCGTGAGTTCCTTTTCGGTGACGCTCTCGCGCACCTGGGCGGCTTCCTGGCGGCGGCGCTCGGCGATGCGGCTCGCGATGGCGCGCACCACGGCCTCGGCGTTTTCCAGGTTGGTGCCGTGGTCGACCAGGAACCAGTCGGTCCAGGCCGGCGCCTCGGGCTCGCAGATCAGGGTGACGCTGCCGGCCAC
>Ga0265780_10005846_pt1 | contig 15461 bp, 13 predicted proteins | sample P1T30metagenome_FD_192432 | JGI IMG/M metagenome (GOLD analysis project Ga0265780, IMG submission 192432) | Plant litter microbial communities from East Loma Ridge, Irvine, California - P1 T30 | ecosystem: Environmental > Terrestrial > Plant litter > Unclassified | place: USA: California... | reverse complement strand
AAGCGTTCGATGGGCTTCACCGACAGCAAGGCTGCCGGCGACGAGATGGCCGACATCAAGCGGATGTTCACGCCGGAGTTCCGGAACCGGATCGACGCGATCATCAGCTTCCGTGCGCTGGACGAGGAAATCATCCTGCGCGTGGTCGACAAGTTCCTGATGCAGCTGGAAGAGCAGCTGCACGAGAAAAAAGTCGAGGCCATCTTCACCGAGAAGCTGCGCAAGTTCCTGTCGAAGAAAGGGTTCGATCCGCAGATGGGCGCGCGACCGATGTCCCGCCTGATCCAGGACATGATCCGCAAGGCGCTGGCCGACGAGTTGCTGTTTGGCCGCCTGGTCAACGGTGGCCGCGTCACGGTGGGCCTGGACGACAAGGACGATGTCACGCTGGAGTTCCCCGAGTCGGATCCGCTGCCGCCACCGGCACCGGCCGAGACCGTCGAAATCGAGTAAGCACTGCGGTGCAACGAAAAACCCGGCAAATGCCGGGTTTTTTTTCGCCTGTCAGCGTTGCAGCGGCGGCGCCACCGGCGCAAAACCCGGCATGCCCGCCACGCTGCGCGCGATCGCCTCCATGAACAGGCTCAGCCGCAGTGGCCGGTAGCGCCGCGACGGCGTCAGCAGCGAAATCTGCTGCGCTTCGCCGCGCCACGCGGGCAGCACGGTCACCAGCTGGCCCGACGTCAGTAAATCCTCCACCAGCCATGTGGGACACAGCCCAATGCCCGCGCCTGCCGCCAGGCTGTCGCGGATCGCGACGGCGTTGTTCACGCGGAACTTGCCCGTCGTTTTGACGGTGACGCTGTCCCCCCCCGCTGTCAGGTCGAGCAGGTCGCCGCGGGGCGCCCACGCGAAGCGGACATGGTCGTGCCGGGCCAGCGCCTCCGGTGCCGCGGGCGTGCCGTGCTGCGCCAGGTAGGCGGGCGCCGCCACCAGCAAGCGGGGCGATTCTGCCAGCGTGCGCGCCACCGCGGTGGGCGGCAGGGCGCTGCCGAGGCGAATGGCCAGGTCGACGCCTTCTTCGACGAGGTCGACGAAGCGGTCGTTCAAAATCAACTCGACCTGCACCTGTGGGTAATCGGCGAGAAATTGCTGCACGATGGCGTTCAACCGCAGCTGGCCGAAAGCCACCGGCGCATTGATGCGCAGCAGCCCGGCCGGCGTTTCCGTGGCGCCCTGCGCGTCGGCCACGGCCTGGTCGAATTCTTCCAGGACCAGCACCGCGCGCGCATAAAAACGCTGGCCCTGTTCCGTGGCCGACAACCCGGTGGTGCTGCGCGCGAGCAGGCGCACGCCAAGTTCCTGCTCCAGCGCGCGCAGCACCTTGCTGATTTGCGGCTGGCCGGTACCGAACGCGCGCGCGGCGGCCGTCAGGCTGCCCAGCTCCAACGCGCGCACGAAATACCGCATTGCCCTGATCGTATCCATCGCACTCCTGCGTTATTCCAGATTGGGATATAGCATAGGCCATATTGCCGTCTTCCGTGACGTTCCGGCATGGCTTACCGTGGATATCTTTCCACCCACGCGGTCTCCATCATGCATCCATCCTTGCCTTTCGCCGCAGCCCTCGTGGCCTGCGCCTGTTCCATCCCCGCCACTGCTGCATCGACGTGGCAAACCACCTGGTATGCCGCGCCCCAGCCGGTCTGGGACAGCAGCTTCGTCCTCCCGACGAATATTCCCCCGAGCCTGTCCGGGCAAACGGTGCGTGAGATCGTTCGGGCCAGCATCGGCGGGAAACAGGTTCGCGTGCAGCTGTCGAACCGCTACGGCACCACGCCGTTGCACATCGGCGCGGTGCGCATTGCGCTGGCGGGCAAGGGGGGCGCCATGGTGGCCGCCAGCGACCGGGCGCTGACCTTCAATGGCAGCGCCGCGGTCACCATTGCGCCGGGCGCTCCCGTCTTCAGCGATCCGGTCGATTTTCCGCTCGCACCGCTCAGTCAGCTCGCGATCAGCACGTATTTGCCAGTCCCGACACCGCTGTCGACGTTCCACTGGGGCGACCAGCAGACGGCGTTCATCGGCACCGGAGATGTCACGCGCCAGCCCCGGTTCGGACCCATGCAGGCCATCAAGGGGCGGGTGTTCCTGACCAGTGTGCTGGTCGACGCCAGCGCCACAGCGCGCACCGTGATTGCTTTCGGGGACTCGATCACGGACGGCAACGGCTCGACGCATGACGCCAACCGGCGCTGGCCCGACGCCCTTGCGCAGCGTCTGGCGGGGCGCGGCGTCGCTGTCGTCAATGCCGGCATATCCGGCGCGCGCCTGCTGGGCGACAAGATGGGCGCGAACGCGCTGGCGCGCTTCGGGCAGGATGTGCTGGCGCACCCCGGCCCCAAGACTGTGATCGTGCTGATCGGCATTAACGACATCGGCTGGCCCGGCAGTCCGTTCGCCCCAGGGGATCGGACCGTCACACCCGCCGAACTCATCGCCGGCTACCGCCAGCTGATTGCACTGGCCCGCCTGCATCAGGTGCGCATTGTCGGCGCCACCTTGCCGCCGTTCGAGGGCGCGCTGGCCGGCACGCCATTCGAAGGGCATTACAGCCGCGCCAAGGACCAGGTGCGCGAGGCCGTCAACGCCTGGATGCGCACGGCCGGCGCGTTCGATGCCGTCATCGATATCGATGCGCTGCTGCGCGACCCGGCGCACCCCGGCCGCCTGTTGCCCGCATTCGATTCCGGCGATCACTTGCATCCTGGCGACGCCGGATACTACGCCATGGCCGCCGCAATGCCCTTTGAAATATTGACAGGAGATTAAAAAATTGGCGATTTTATTACCTCAAGGTAATATTCAGGTCATATTCCTCCCCTACACTAGGTGCATTCAGATCACGGAACAATCATGCGCCTGCTTTCACTCAATACCGGATCCCGGATTCTCTGCGCCTTTGGCATCGTTATCCTGATCACGGTCATCAACAGCGGCGTGGCGGGATGGCGCCTGCGCGCGGCCGATGCGCTGGCCAGCGACCTGGTGTCGGACAAACTGGTGCGCCAGCAACTGGCCGCCGGCCTGCTGGCCGAAGCGCGCCTGCATGCGCTCAGCATGGTGGCGATCGCCCGCAGCGACAGCCTGGAAGTGGCCGATTATTTCCAGGCCCAGATGCTGCGCGGCGACCAGCAGGCAGCGCAGCTGATGCGTGCGATGAAAGCGCTGCCGGCCTTGCCGGCCGAGCAGCAAATGCTGCAGGCGGTTGATGCGCAGCAAGCTTCTGTTGCCAGCATCGGCGCGGCAATCCTGAAACAAAAGGACATGGGCCGCACGCAGGAAGTCGATACCATGCTTTCCAGCCAGCTGCAGCCCGCGCTGGCGCGCCACGGCGCGGCGCTGCAGGCCTTGCTCGACCGCGAAACAACGCAGGCGCAGCAACTGGCGCAGGCGTCGACGGCATCGGCAAATCACAGCGTGATGCTCCTGCTCGGCCTTGGCACGGCGGCGCTCGGGGCCAGCGCCGTGCTGGGCTGGCGCCTGACGCGGTCGATCGTGCCGCCGCTGCGCCAGGCATTGGCGCTGGCGCAGCAGGTTGCGGCCGGCGATTTGCGTGCCACGATCACGCACCGGCGCCGCGACGAGATCGGCCAGTTGTTCGATGCATTGAATGGCATGACCCAGGCGGTATCGGCCACCGTTGCGCAGGTGCTGCAAGGCGCGCGCGCCATCGACGGTGCCTGCGCCCGGCTTGCCGCGAGCAGCCTCGACCTGGCTGAACGCAGCGAACGCACTGCCGGCACGCTCGAAGAGACCGCGGCGTCGATGGAGGAATTGACGGCGTCGGTGCAGCACAACAATAACGCCACGCTCGAGGCCGACCGCCTGGCCAGCGCCACGTCGCAGGTCGCGGGGCAGGGAGGCGCGGCGGTGGCGCAAATGGTCGAGAAGATGCTGGCGATCGGCCAGTCGGCCGCGCGCATTGTCGACATCACCGGCATCATCGACGGGATCGCTTTCCAGACCAATATCCTGGCGCTGAATGCTGCTGTGGAAGCGGCGCGCGCCGGCGAGCAGGGCCGCGGCTTTGCCGTGGTGGCGTCCGAAGTGCGCACGCTGGCTCAGCGTTCGGCGGCGGCCGCCCGCGAAATCAAGGCCGTCATCGTGGCGTCGAATCAGGAAATCGCCGCCGGCACGGCGATGGCCCAGGCCGCCGGCATGACCATGCAGGACATTGTGCGCGGGGTGGACGATGTCTCGGCGATCCTGGGAGCGATCAAGCTGTCCAGCGCCGAGCAGGCGGCCGGCATCGGCGAAGTGGGGCAGGCGGTGGCCGACATGGACAGCGCCACCCAGCAAAACGCCGCGCTGGTCCAGCAGGGCGCGAGCGCGGCCGCGGCGATGCGCAGCCAGGCCGGCGAGCTGACGGAACTGGTGGCTACGTTCCAGCTGGCGCGGGATGCCGCAGTGAGCACGCCCACGCCAGCGAGGCCGCATCGGGCGTCATCGAACCACGCGTTGATGAGTCTTGCATAGAAAAGCCACGAAAATGCGTGCTGTATGCCGTGATCGACCGCTGGGTGCGGTGCTCGCTGTGGTGCTGGCCGAACTGTCGCCGCGCCCGCCGGTGCCGTGTTGAATCAGGCGGGTGGTTCGACCAGTTTCAGGATGGCCATCGAGCAATTGCCGCCCTTGCCCTGCGAGCGTTCGGCGGCCTTGTCGATCAGGCGCTCGGCGGCGGCGCGCGGTGTCGAACGGTTGACGGCGTTGCCGAGTTCGGTATCGGTGAAGAAGTGCCAGAGCCCATCGCTGCAAAGCAGGAAACTGTCTCCGACAGCCAGTCCGGTATGACTCGACACCGTCACGAACGGCTCCTTGCGGCTGTTGCCCAGCATATTGATCAGCAATTTCGAATGCCGGTGGTTGCGGGCCGCTTCGATCGGGAGGCGGTCCGCGACCAGGCTGTCGATGTATTCGGCGTCGCCCGTGCGCGAGACCGGCAGGCCGGTGGCGAAGCGGTACAGGCGCGAGTCGCCCACGTGGGCCCAGATGGCTTCGCCGTGCGGGGAGAGCAGCAGGCCGACGAAGCTCGCATGCGCTTCGTTCTTGGCGGCGACCGCATTCATGCACATCACCAGGTGCGCTTCATGGACGATGTCGCGCAACACCTGCTCCATGCGGGGCAGGTCGCTGCGGTCGCTGCCCTTGTACAGGTCGAACACCTGTTTTGCCGTATGCAGGACCTGCTCGGCGCCGGAAGAAGTGTTCAGTCCATCGGACAGGACGGCGAGCACGTAGCCGGGCGCACGGGCGCCCGTCAGCAGCGCGACGCGGTCGTTTTGCTGCGGCTGGTTGCCGATGTGTTGCGCGGTCCCCGCTTCGATCTTGAATTGGCTCATAAAACTTGGGCTTTCCCTCACGTGTCGCCAGTTCCATATTGGCGCTGACGTCGCTGTAGATTAAACTATGCACCAAGATGCACGAATGTTGCAATAAGTAAATTTACCACGGCTCGCTTCCGGTGCTTCATTCTGCGCACTATTTTACAATTCTGTTTGGACCGCCCCACCATGATCGAAGTCAACGATATCCAGCGCCGCCTGATTGAACTCGACGTGGAGCATCGCGACCTGGATGCGGTCATCGACGTGCTGATCCTGGACGGCCACGCGGACCAGCTGCAGCTGCGCCGTTTGAAGAAACGCAAATTGCAGCTGAAAGACCACATCACCTTGCTGAGGATGCAACTTGTGCCGGACGTTCCGGCGTGAATGTTGTCCGTCCCATTGAAATGCTACCTTGACTGATTCCCTCCCTGACGCGACCGGCGCCGACGGCGCCCCCGCGCCTGTCCCTGCCGATGCTTCCCTGCCGGCCGGCAAGCACGACGCCGAAATCGATCGCCTGTTCGGCGCCGGCGGTCCCCTTGCGCCCGCGGTCGGCAGTTTCAGCCCGCGCCGCTCGCAGACCGAGATGGCCAAGTCGATCGCCACCGCCATCGCCGACCAGAAAGTCCTGATGGCCGAAGCCGGCACGGGGACGGGCAAGACCTTTGCCTACCTGGTCCCGGCCCTGCTATGGGGCGGCAAGACCATCGTCTCGACCGGTACCAAGAACTTGCAGGATCAATTATTCCTGCGCGATATCCCCACCGTGCGTGCGGCCTTGCGGGCACCGGTGTCGGTGGCCCTGCTCAAGGGACGTTCGAATTATGTCTGTCACTACCACCTGGAACGCACGCTGCAGAACGGCCGCCTGACGTCGCGCGACGACGTCGGCTACCTGCGCGAAATTTCCCGCTTCATCAAGATGACCAGTTCGGGTGACAAGGCCGAGCTGTCGAAGGTGCCGGAAAACGCGCCGGTCTGGAACCTGGTCACGTCCACGCGCGACAGCTGCATGGGCGCAGAGTGCCAGTATTACCAGGACTGTTTCGTCATGAAAGCGCGCCGCGAAGCGCAGCAGGCCGACGTGGTCGTGGTCAACCATCACCTGTTCTTTGCCGATGTGGCGCTCAAGGACACCGGCGTGGCCGAGTTGCTGCCGTCGGCAAACACCATCATTTTCGACGAAGCGCACCAGCTGCCGGATACCGCCACGCTGTTTTTCGGCACCACCGTGTCGAGCTCGCAGGTACTGGAACTGTGCCGCGACGTGCTGGCCGAAGGACTGGCCCACGCGCGCGGCGGCCCGGACTGGGCCAAGGTCGTGATGGTGGTGGAAAAAGCCGCGCGCGACATGCGCCTGACGTTCCCGCAAGACAGCATGCGCCTGGCGCTGCCGCAAATTCCGACCAGTTCCGAGTTCTTCCCGGCGCTGGAAAAGCTCCAGCTGGAACTCGACGGCATGATCGATGTGCTCGAGGACCAGGCCGCACGCGCCGAAACCATCGAAGCCTGCCGCGTGCGCGCGGTCGACCTGGCCGCGGCCTATAAAGCCTGGACGCCCGACCCGAAAGGCAAGGTCGCGGCCGGCGAGGAAGCCGTGCTGTGGGTGGAAGCGTTTTCGTCGTCGGTGCAGCTGCACAAGACGCCGCTGTCGATCGCGCCGATTTTTTCGAACCAGCGCGAAGGCACGCCGCGCAGCTGGATTTTCACGTCCGCCACGCTGGCCGTCAAAAACGACTTCAAGCATTTCTCCAACCAGATGGGGCTGACGGGCGAGCCGGCCATGACCTGGCCGAGCCCGTTCGATTATGAACAGCAGGGTTTGCTGTACGTGCCGAGCGGCTTGCCGGAACCGAACTCGATGGGCTATACCGATGCCGTCGTCGACATGGCCTTGCCCGTCATCGAAGCAGCCGGTGGACGCACGTTTTTCCTGTGCACCACGATTCGCGCCGTGAAACACGTGTCCGAGCGCCTGCGCAAGGAATTTGCCGACCGCGGCCTCGATTACCCGCTGTTCGTCCAGGGCGAGCGCGGCCGCACGGAGTTGCTCGACTCGTTCCGGAATGCCGGGAACGCCGTGCTGGTGGGCAGCCAGAGTTTCTGGGAAGGCGTCGACGTGCGCGGCGATGCGCTGTCGCTGGTGATCATCGACAAGCTGCCGTTTTCGCCGCCCGACGATCCGGTGCTGGCCGCGCGCATCGAAGTCATGGAAAAGCAGGGCATGAACGGGTTCATGCACCACCAGTTGCCGGAAACGATCATCAACCTGAAGCAGGGTGCGGGCCGGCTGATCCGCGACGAGACCGACCGCGGCGTCCTGATGATTTGCGACCCGCGCCTGATTTCCAAGCCGTACGGGCGGCGGATCTGGCAAAGCTTGCCGCCGTTCAAGCGCACCCGGCTCGAAGCGGACGTGATCGCCTTTTTCAAGCCGGAAAGTAAGCCCGCTACGGCGTGATCACAACCTTGCCGGTGACTTTGCGCGCTGCCATGTCGTTCAATGCCTGCGCCGTTTGTTCCAGCGCGTAGCGTGCCGAGATATGCGGGCGGATCTTGCCCTCTGCCATCCAGCCCAGCAACTGGCGCATCCCGGCCAGGTTCGCCTTCGGCTCGCGCTTCACATATTCTCCCCAGAACACGCCAACCACCGAGGCGCCCTTCAGCAGCATCAGATTGAAGGGTAGGGCCGGGATCGCGCCGTTCGCAAATCCGATCACCAGGTAGCGTCCGCGCCATGCAATGGAACGCAGCGCGGGTTCGGCATACACGCCGCCGACCGGGTCGTAGATCACGTCCGGACCCTTGCCGCCGGTGGCGGCCTTGATTGCTTCGCGCAAATCTTCCGTGCTGTAATTGATGCATGCATCGGCGCCGTGCGCGCGGCAGACGGCCAGTTTTTCGTCGCTCGATGCCGCCGCAATGACGCGCGCGCCCAGCGCCTTGCCGATCTCGATGGCGGCCAGGCCCACGCCACCAGCGGCGCCCAGCACCAGCATCGTCTCGCCGGCTTGCAGCGCGGCGCGGTCGACGACCGCGTGGTGCGACGTGCCGTACGTCAGCGTGATGGCGGCGGCGATATCGAAATCCATGCCGGGCGGCATTGGCATCAGCATGGCGGCCGGCACCACGGCCTGTTGGGCGAACGCGCCTTGCTGCGTGAAGGCAATCACTTTGTCGCCGGGCTGGCAGGTGGCCACGCCCGCGCCGACCGCGCGCACCACGCCGGCCAGTTCGTTGCCTGGCGTGAAGGGCAGGGTGGGCTTGAACTGGTACTTGCCCTGGATGGTCAGGACGTCCGGGAAATTCACGCCGGCCGCCTTGACGTCGATGAGCACTTCGCCGGCGGCCGGCGCCAGGTCGGCGACCTCTTCGACCACCAGGCTGTCGGGTGGCCCCCATGCTTTACACTGCACTGCTTTCATTTCTGTCTCCCGGGTATTTTTTATTGGCGGACTGTCCCGCCAATTATGCCCGAAGGCCGCGCCCGGCTGTGCGTCCGCAAACCGGCGCGCGTTGGGCTTGGCTACAGTCGAAAAGATGCGCACAACCGGGTTAACCGGATCAGGCTGCGACGCATGTCAAACAAGGGGGAGAGCGATGGCGATCCGCTACGGCTGTTTTTTCAGTTACGCCCACGGCAAGCACGAATTGATGCAGCGTTTCAAGGCCGCCCTGGTCGATGCGCTGCGCTGCTACCTGGAACCGCATTTCGACAATGAAGAGGAGTTGTTCGTCGATACCGAGCAACTGGGGGGCGGCGACGATCTCGACCGCAAGATCGCGCGCGCGATGTGCGAGAGCGTCTGCATGATCCTGATCTACACGCCGAAGTACGAAGCGCACGCCTACACCCGGCGCGAGTATGCGGCCATGGAGCTGATCGAGCAGCAGCGCAGCGCCTGGTACACGATGCCGAGCCATTTGATCATTCCGGTGATCATGACCCAGCATCCCGAGCATCTGCCGCCGCAGATCGCGAACGCGCGCATGTACGTGGATTTTTCGCACTTCACGATGGCCACCGCCGACCTGAAATCGAACCCTGCCTTCTTGCCGGACATCGAGAAGATCGTGAAGCGTATTTCCACGCACTATCAGCTGCAGAAAAAGTTCACGCCGCCAGGTCACGACTGCAACCAATTCGTGCTGCCCGCTGTCCCACCTGAGTGGCGCGCCATCCCGGACCTGTCTTTCCCGCGCATCTGACGGTCCGGTTTGGCCTGCGGCATTCGTCCCGATCCACTTTTCGAAGGAGACCCATGGATAAGCCCTGCATGACGCACGCCGCCCCCACCGGCGCGGGCGAGTTGACCACGTTTTACGCTTACGATAACAGCACGGCGCGCAGCGTCATGCTGACGCAGCTGGCCGGCGTGCTGGCCGGTGCACCGGCCGGGCCAGACGGGCCTGGCGGCGCACCGGTACTGATGATCGACTGGGATCTCGAGGCGCCCGGCCTGCACCAGCTGTCCGGCAGTGCCGGCGAGCGCCCGGGTTTGCTCGAATTCATCGAAGCGTGCCGCGACCGGCTGGCGGCCATGACGCTGGCCCGGGCCGGCGCGGCAAACGATCCGGACGAGCTCGCACGCGCGGTCCTGGCTGCGGTCGACTGGCGCGCCTACATCGAGCAGGTCGACGCTGTCCGGCCGCTGTACCTGATGCGCGCCGGCCGGGTCGACGCTACTTACGGCGAACGTGCGGCGCAGCTCGACTGGAGCGCGCTGTTCCACGCCTGTCCGGCATTGCTGCGCCAATGGCGCGCCCAGATGGCGCAGGTCTTCCGCCACGTGTTCATCGATGCCCGCAGCGGCCGCTCGGCTGCCGTCAGCGTTTGCACGAGCCTGCTGCCGGACAAGCTCGTCGGCCTGTTCGGGCCCACGCGGCGCAGCCTCGACGGGCTGTGCGGCGTTGTCGAACGCGCCATTGCGTACCGCTGCAGCCATGAGGAAGAGCAGCGTCCGCTGCTGCTGTATCCCGTACCCTGCGCCCCGCCGGGCGCCAGCGCCGCACGGTGCCTTGCATGGCGGCGCGGTATGGGCGGCCCGCCTGGCCTGGCCGGCTACCAGGCCAGGGTTGAAGCGCTGATGCGCGCCAGCTATGGCCACCAGCAGCTGTCGCTGGAAAACTACTTCGACATGGTGCAGGTTCAACCGTGCGATGCGATATGTGGTGAGGCTGAACTGGCGGCCCAACCGGCGGCAGCGCCGGCGCCGGTCGGGCCGTCCGTGCTGGCCCTGCTCGACTGGTTTGCCGACGGCTTTTTTCCCTGGCAGTCCCACCCCGGCAGGTTGCGCACCAGCGCCGCGTCGATGGCCGCGCAGCCTGTGGCGGGGTTGGCAACACACGCGGCCACGCCGCTTTCCACTCCTGGCGCGCACGCCCAGTTCCCCGCCTTGCGTCCGCTGGCGGTTCCCGCATCCCGGCTCGCCAGGTCCGCATCGGGCGGCACTGGCGCCGCCGCCTTGCACGTGGCCCCCACGTCCGGCGCGGACCGCCGCCATCCAGGTTTCCACGTTTCCCATTCCGCATCAGGCGCAGCGCCGCGCGCGCGGGCTGGCGAGGGAAGCCACGACCAGGGTGACCACGGGAGTCACGATGGCAGCCGGGATCGAACCCACGATCGAATCCACGATCGAACCCGTGATCGCATCCTCGATGGCACGCTGGACGCGACGCGCATGGGCCGGCTGGTCGATGCCGTCGAGACCGAGCTCGACCACTTGCAACAGTTGGTGGATCAGCACGCCCTGCGAGAAGCGCGGCCCGTGGCCGACAAGCTGCGCCACCTGGTGCTGCGGCCCGCGGTCGCGCTGGCGCTGCGGCGCCGTGGCGCTGCGCTGATCAAGCTGGTGTATCGCCATGACAACGATACCGATGCCTTGCTCGCATTTACGCAGGATGAACTGGCCTCGCTGGAGCAGGTGCTCAGCGAGGCGGCCGCCGGGCATCCGCTGGCATTTTCCTGAATGGAAAGGAAATATTGCTGCAAATAAAGTTTGGCAGGTGCGCGATTGGAGGTTGCTTCGGGTAAAATCGGCGAATGCGTATTCTTATCAGTAACGACGACGGTTATCTTGCTCCGGGCCTCGCGGCGCTGGCGGATGCACTTGCCTCCGTGGCAGAGATCGTCGTGGTCGCGCCGGAAAGCAATCGTTCGGGCGCCTCGAATTCGCTGACGCTGGACCGGCCGCTGTCGATGCAGCGTGCGGCGAATGGTTTTTACGTGGTCAATGGCACGCCGAGCGACTGCGTGCATATTGCCATCACGGCCTTGCTGGAGACGCCGCCGGACCTGGTCGTATCGGGCATTAACAACGGCCAGAACATGGGCGACGATACCCTGTATTCCGGCACGGTTGCCGCGGCCACCGAAGGCTATCTGTTCGGCATTCCGGCCATCGCGTTTTCGCAGGTCGATGCGGGCTGGGGCCACGTCGATGCCGCAGCCAGGGTGGCGCGCGACATCGTGCTGCGCCATGCCGGCATCCTCGAGGCACCCTATCTCCTGAACGTCAACATACCGAACCTGCCGGACGAACAGATGGGCGCTTTCGAGGCGACCCGCCTGGGCCGCCGCCACCAGTCCGAGCCGGTGGTGCGCGCCATCGATCCGCGCGGACGCGAGATTTTCTGGATCGGCGCGCCGGGGGCGCGGCGCGACGGCGGCGAGGGCACGGATTTCCATGCAACGCTGCAGGGCAGGGTGTCGATCACGCCGCTGCAAGTCGACCTGACCCACAAAACCCAGCTGGCGCGCCTGGCCGGCGGCCTGGCGTGAGCGTTTCATGACCGAGAAGCGCAGCACGTTCCCCCTGCCGCTGTCGTCCGTCACCGGCCCGGCGCGCAAGACCATCGCCCCGGCGCCCGTGGCAACGCCGCAGACCGCCACGCGCAACGCCGCGCGCCAGCAGGGTTTTGCGCCCACCGCGGCGCCGGCCGCCCCGCGCCAGCCCGGCTACGCCATGCCCGGCAAGGTCACGCCGCACAAGGACCACCCGCGCGCCGGCCTGCCGCACGAACGGCGCCAGCCCGAGAACCAGCACGAGCGTTCGGGCCAGGAGCGGCGCCAGCTGGAACGCAAGGCGCCGGAATACGCGCAGCAGGTGCGGCCCGACATGATGGTTTCGGAAGCCGTGCGCCGCGCGATGGTGGCCCGCGTGGCGCGCCAGGGCGTGCAGGACCAGACCGTACTCGCGGCCTTGCAGGCCGTTCCGCGCCATCTTTTCCTCGAGCCGGCCATGTCGGCCCAGGCCTACGTCGATGCTTCGCTGCCGATCGGCCACAACCAGACGATCTCGCAGCCGTATATCGTCGCGCGCATGATCGAGGCGATGCATGCGGGGCGTCCCCTGGTGCGCGTGCTGGAAATCGGCACCGGCTGCGGCTACCAGGCAGCGGTGCTGGCCTGCGTGGCGCAGGAGGTGTATTCGATCGAGCGCATCAAGCCGCTGCACGAGCTGGCCAAGACCAATTTGCGCCCCTTGCGGATCCCGAACCTGCGCTTGCACTACGGAGATGGTATGCTAGGGCTGCCGCAGGTGGCGCCGTTCGACGGCATCATCCTCGCTGCCGCCGGCCTCGAGGTGCCGCGCGCCCTGCTGGAACAGTTGGCCATTGGTGCCCGACTGGTGGCGCCCGTGGGCGGCCAGCAGCAATATTTGCAGCGGATTACGCGGCTCGGCGAAAAGGAGTGGTCCAGCGAAACGCTGGAAGCGTGCCATTTCGTGCCGCTGCGCCCAGGCACTGTCTGAGCGCGCCGAGCGCTTCGCCTGCGCACCAGTTCGTAACATGACAAGATGAGAATGAATCCAACACCCCGTTTAGCCCTGCTGACCCTGGCCATCGGCCTGCTCGCTGCCTGCCAGACGCCGGCCCGCAAGGCGCCTGTCGTCGAACGCTCGACCGGCGCGTCGCCCTCCAATTACCGTCCTGCCACGCCGGCCGTGGTGGAAGAAGCGCGCGGCGACACGCGCAGCAGCTACACCGTGCGGCGCGGCGACACGCTGCTGCGCATCGCCCTCGACCATGGCCAGAATTACCGCGACCTCGTGACGTGGAATAACCTGTCCGATGCCAACGACATCAAGGTCGGGCAGGTACTGCGGGTCGCGCCGCTGGCCACCGTGGTCGAACGCTCGCCTGGCGTGACCACCTCCGCCATCAGCATGCCGCCAGGCGATACGCGCTCATCGACCGCCGCCGTGGTTCCCAAAAAGACGCTGCCGGTGACGCCGGTGCCGGCACGCCGTCCGGGCGATGGCGTGGCCGACAGCCGCCCTGGCGAATCCGGCCGGGGTACCGATCCGGCCGTGCCGTCCACCCAGGGCGGCGCCGCGGGTGCGGTGGCGGGCGTTACGCCGCCGGCGCCGGTCGAAGACGAGCGCGTCAGCTGGATCTGGCCGTCCGACGGCAAGGTCGTCGGCACCTTCGAGGAAGGCAAGAACAAGGGCATCGACATCGCGGGCAAGCTGGGCCAGCGCGTGATGGCGGCCAGCGCCGGAAAAGTCATGTACGCCGGCTCCGGCATCCGCGGTTATGGTAATCTGGTCATCGTAAAGCACAGCAACAATGTGCTGTCGGCGTATGCCCACAACCGTGCCATCGTGGTCAAGGAAGGCGACCCGGTCGTCAAAGGCCAGACCATCGCCGAAATGGGCAATTCGGATTCCGACAGCGTCAAACTGCACTTTGAAATTCGCCAGCAGGGCAAGCCGGTCGATCCGTCGAGGTTCCTGCCCGGCCGATAAAGGGGAACCATGACGCATCCGCCGAACGCGATGGACGACGCCGACGACGCCGCCGGCGGTTACGCGGATGAGTCGGCAGAGGTCGGCGAGGACGATGTTGCGCCGGCGCTTGCGGATGCGGTCGATGCAGTGGCCGCGATCGACAGCGTCGATGAACTCAAGAAGGTGCTGGCGGCCGAGCTCTCGACCGACACGACCCAGCACTATCTGAACCAGATCGGCACGCGCCCGCTGCTGACGATCCCCCAGGAAATCCATTTCGCCACGCTGGCCAAGGCGGGCGATTTTCCCGCGCGCCAGACCATGATCGAGCACAACCTGCGCCTGGTCGTGTCGATCGCCAAGCACTACATCAACCGCGGCGTGGTCCTGCTCGACATGATCGAGGAGGGCAACCTGGGCCTGATGCGCGCCATCGACAAGTTTGAGCCGGAACGGGGTTTCCGCTTCTCCACGTACGCCACGTGGTGGATCCGCCAGAGCATCGAGCGCGCGATCATGAACCAGGCCCGCACCGTGCGCCTGCCGGTCCACATGGTGCGCGAGCTGAACCAGATACTGCGCGCCAAATACCACCTCGAAGCCCAGCACCGCGCCGACGCCGGCGCCGGCAAGGATGCCAGCGTCGAGGACATCGCCCACCTGGTCGGGCGCCCGGTCGAGGAGGTGCAGGACATCCTCGCGCTGTCGGAGCACGCCAGTTCGCTCGACGCGCCGCTCGACAACGATCCTTCGTCGAATCTGATGGACATGCTGCCGGGCGAGCCGGAAGACGGTCCCGATGCGCGCGCCGAGCATCTGGAGATGACCGTGCTGGTGCGCGACTGGCTCACGCGCCTGCCCGACAAGCAGCGCGTGGTCGTCATGCGCCGCTTCGGCCTCGACAACGACGATCCCGCCACGCTCGAGACGCTGGCCGAGGAAATGGGCGTGACCCGCGAACGGGTGCGCCAGATCCAGCAGGAAGCGCTCGTCAAGCTCAAACGGGCCATGGCGGCCCGTGGCGTGGTGCGCGATTCCTTGCTATGATGCGCGCGGGCTGAACCGCCCGCATCCCCCAACCGCTTTCAGCCTGCCGGCCACTGCGCCCGGCCACATTGCCATCGCCATGCTTGAACCATTCATCACCATCAAAACCCTCGATATGGACGCCCGCGGCGTCGGCCACCTGGTAAACGAGGATGGCAGCCAGGGCAAGGTGATTTTTGTCGAGGGCGCCTTGCCGGGCGAGCGCGTCAGTTTTACCAGCTTCAAGAAAAAGAAAAACTGGGAAGCGGGGCGCATGAAGGAAATGCGCGGCCAGCCGTCGTCGATGCGCGTCACGCCCAAGTGCCGCCATTTCGACATCTGCGGCGGCTGCTCGATGCAGCACCTGGAG
>Ga0265780_10005845_pt1 | contig 15461 bp, 13 predicted proteins | sample P1T30metagenome_FD_192432 | JGI IMG/M metagenome (GOLD analysis project Ga0265780, IMG submission 192432) | Plant litter microbial communities from East Loma Ridge, Irvine, California - P1 T30 | ecosystem: Environmental > Terrestrial > Plant litter > Unclassified | place: USA: California... | reverse complement strand
CTTATTAAAGTTATAAGTATTATTATTAAGGATACTATATTTAGCTTTTATATTCTCTATAAGCTAGAACTAGTCTTATATAATCTTAGAATTCTTATAGAGAGCTTTTTTATAGTTATACTTACAATTAAACTTAACTTTAAGCTTAGAGCAACGTCTAATAAAAGTTATAGCCTAGTTCTAGCTAATAGAGTTATAGTGCTACTTAGCTAATAAAGAATTAGCTATATTCTTTATAGTAACTAACTAGAGCAGAAATTCTTACGTATTAAGGTTAAGTATATGCTAAGCAATTATATTCTCTTCTATCTTAAGAAGCTTTATTAAGTTAAGCGTACAATTACGTTAGAGAGGTATTCCTTTAATTTAAGTACTAAGTATACTTTAAGAGATATTATAGATAGCTGCAGCGCGTCTCTAGGATAATATTACGTTGCGTTTAATAGCTTAGATTATAAGCTGTATTTTATTTTCTTTTTAAGAGAGTTGTATATTGTTATATTAAGGCATTACGTTTAATAGTAGAGGACTGTAGATTTTAGTAGAGTCTTAGCACAGTAATTAGCTTACCTATATAATTAGCTCGCTCGTAAGGTACGTTAACTAATTAATATAGTTTCTTTAGAAACTTACTTAACTACTAGCGTTCCTTGCTTAACTACTAGCGCTTAACGTTATGCTGCGCATAGATGCTTAGCATGCTATCCTTAGCGCGCGCATAGTTAGGTGGCCTGCTTCCTGGTGTACGGCTTGATGAACTGCAATGACGCCATAGAGCAACAACGTGGAGGCTTATCGATAAGGCACGCTGCACCCCACAAATGGATGATTACAGAGACGTTTGACACCTGCAGTCTCCAGCTGGATGGTCAGTAGTGCGATCTGTAGCCAAAATTATAGATAAACCCTCAAATTTGGAGAAACCTCGAAATCTTTGCATAGGAAATGTTCTTGCGTCGTGAAGTGCTAACATTACGATTTCCGGTGAAGGCACCCCACGTGTCGCTTGGCTTTCACGCCGTCGATGGCACTATGAGCTTGGCCATTTACCTAGATCCACGCGAGCCCAACGCGGGCAATGCCATCCCTCTTCACCCTACGATAGCGATTCTACGCGCATAGTTGAGTCGCAGGATCTAAACCCGACAACATGGCTTCCGAACCCGATCTACATCGCGCGATTTCCTTGAAACCCAGCCCGTTTCACACCCACCCACCCCGTCTAACACACGCATCGAGCTCCAGCCAGCATCACGGGCACACGTCAGCAGCCTCAGAAAAAGCCGCGGGCGCCAACAGCACCGCCGTGGAAACCACCCGCGCAGCCAGCGCCCACGACCCCCTCGCCCATCGCAATGTCTCCCACTCCCACCGCGCCAGCCAGGATGGCAACGACCTCGAGAGCGCCTCGCCCCCCGAATACAACGACCCGTACCACCTCTCCGCCGCCATCAAGCCCGAGAGCGAAATGGCCCTGATCCGCGCCAACACGTCGCGCAAGCGCGACGGCTGCGGGCCCATCTCGCTGAACCGCAAGGCGCGGAATGCGCGCAAACTCGAGGAATTCTACGAGGCGCAGAACGAGAACATTGAGCGGTTGTTGAAGCCCGTCGACGACCACCGGCGCGCCGCCAAGGAAGAGGGCGATGCAAACCATCTGAAATACAAGATTGCCGTCGTGGGCTCTTTCGCGGCCAACATCATTCTTGCAATCCTGCAGCTGTATGCGGCGATTAGTTCAAAGTCGCTGTCACTGTTTACCACCATGGCGGACTCGCTGTTCGATCCGCTGTCCAACCTCACGCTGATCATGTGCCACCGCGCGGTCGCGAAGGTGGATGCGCGCAAATTCCCCTCCGGCAAGGCGCGCATTGAAACGGCGGGCAACCTGTGTTTCTGCGCGCTGATGATCACCGTCAGCGTCGTCATCATCGTCGAGTCCATCCGAGAAATCGCAGAGCACACAGGTCCAAACGTCAATGGGTTTTTCCTGCCGTCCGTCATCGCGGTCGCTATTGCTTTCGCCACGAAGTTCGGCTTGTTCTTGTACTGCTGGGCGCTCCGCAACAAGTACAGCCAAGTGCGTATCTTGTGGGAAGACCACCGCAACGACCTGTCCATCAACGGCTTCGGCGTGTTGACGAGCGTGGGCGGGAGTAAGCTTGTGTGGTGGCTGGACCCTATGGGCGCGATGATCCTGTCGTTCTTGATCATCTTCCTGTGGTCCAGGACGGCATACAGCGAGTTCCAGCTGCTCATTGGCGTTACGGCGGATACGCAGATGTTGCAGCACATCACGTATATCTGTATGTTTTTGACGTCGCTATATTGAATATTTGTCTAACTCCCCATAGCAATGACACACTCCCCCGCCATCCGCCAAATCGACACCGTGCGCGCGTATCACTCTGGCCCGCGCCTGATCGTCGAAGTCGACATCGTCATGGATCCCGAAGACACGCTGAGGGGAACGCACGATATCGCCGAGGAGCTGCAGATCAAGCTCGAGAGCCTGCCGGATGTCGAGAGGGCATATGTACATGTGGATTACGAGACGGACCATAGGCCCGAGCATTTCTTGAAGAAGGAATTATAGATTGAGAGAAGAAGGGGTGGGCGAGAGAGAGAGGTGTAGCTAATGTTGTATTGAGGCACCCTGCTTTAGCTTTACGAACCACGACCAAAATCAAGCTTTATATTTATTCGAGAGCTTTGCCCTTGTTTCATTCCGCTCATATCGCTCTGGGTTCAACCTATGAAGTGGCTAGACCCTGGGCAGTGTACGTTTCTTCTCTCCTCATCTCAAGCTCTCGTCAAATGCTTCTAAATTCCGCGATCTCGATCCATTTGTCCTGCATCCTGGTTGATCCTTTGGTCTCCTAGCTCGGGTATTTTCCACCCTGCGATGACAACCCCTTGACCCTTTCACCTGCGTTGGCCTCCAGATCATGTGCCCTTTACCCAGAACTTTTGGCTTTTTGGGTCCTTATCTCTGAACACATCTTGAAGCGGGAATCAACCAATGGCAATCTCGGCAGGATCGCTCAATCTGACCAGACGAAGACTGGCGATTGTGGTGCTTTGCGGTTCGATTCGAGCGAGTTCCTTAACTCCATCTCCAGCACTTGATGCATGGCCATTCGTCGATTGGGACTGATTCGGCGAAATGATCTGCCCAGCGTTTGAGGGCGCAATTGACTTTGAGGAACGAGTGGCTGGCGGCCCAACATCGAGCGCTTCGTCTAAATTTCTTGAAGATGCAACTTCTGAAGCCTCTGTAAGGTAGGTGCACTGCTTGTTGCATGGGCGGGTAGACACGACCTCAAGGCTTGGGGATCGTGTACGATGCTCTGTTTTGATGGCGACTGCAATCGCGTCAGCTTTCCCGATTACGTACACGATTATTTGACGTAGCGCTCATACCTTCATCGACATCTTCTTGAGATTCGAGCCTCTCTCGCTCCTTCTTGATGCAGTATCGCACAGTGACGTAAGCTCATCTGGTCGAAGGCGGGCGATCTCGTTGTCGGCGTCACTTTCGCCCATCTCTATCAGGCGGCGCGCCGCGAGGCTAAGCAGTCCGGCTTCCATGGTATGTGAGGTGTGATGAGTATAGAAAGGTGGAGTAGTGTTGTTGGTGAGCTGAGCAAGCTCGGCCGGTAGTGGAGGTGAGAGTGCGCTAACGAAGGAAAGAGGAAACGGATACAATCTTTGTAAGCCAGACGAGAGCAGTTCAGACCGATAGAAACTTGCTCAAGTATTCTCCAATGAGAATGAGCTATACATCACTAACTTTGTGCCTCCAGACCTCCATCGTGGATCCCAAGCCTAGTTATCACATGTTACAAGCCACCTGGGCATCACTGCAGGACTGGCGTGTTGCACTTTGCTGGGTTTTGCCAAAATTGAATTTACAATGGTGAATTATTAGTGAAGGTATTAGCCAAGCTTGGAAACCGCTAATAACTCTCGAAGTTGTCGTATTCTTGTTATTGTGCATATTGGGTGGCACCAGGTCTGCGGTACGCCAGTAATGTAGCGACCTGACATTCCTTCCTAGCACACCTTCTTCAAGAGTATAACGTGTGGGACATGCGCATACCTGATTACTGTATATTTGGCATTATGCTAGAAGCGTTGTGTAGTTAAGATGACAAACCCAGCACGTACAATGATTGTATCCCAGTACAAGATGAGAGTCAAAGTTGGGCGAAGAGGAAATGTTCATTCATTGTACTAAAGCAAGAGATTCGGACACTGTCTTTGATGACACCTGTGTCGTTAGACATCGGTTCATTCAAGCTCTAAAATTCTCGAGGTTCGTCGCCAAATCCTCCATGTCCACATCCCCGTCCCCATCACCCACCTTTGCACCTCCAAGCCAATCAGCCAAGTCATCAAGCACAGCACGCTGTTTGTTTGGTTGTTGCTCAAAATGTTCTCGCAACAATGCCGCACGGCTAGCATCGTTGGCGTCTAGTTCTGTGTTTCTGTTCGGGGCCCGAGTCGTCATGCTTCGTGATTCCCTCAAGTCCCACCGCATCATGCCCTCGAGTTCCGATATCGTGTCATGGATAAAACCAACTGTACTTCCGTCAGTCAACGCTTGATAAGCATGTATGTCGTGCGTTTTGAAAGGACCGACCAAACTCTCGCACATTCGGCCACCAGCCTCGATCATTTCGACAATAGCCGTGTAAGTCCATAAACGTACATTTGTGTCCTTGTCATTGGCTAGCCTGCCGCATCTCTCTCGGTGCTTCTGGAGCATACTGTCGTAGTCCAGCCTCACGCACGTCTCGACGCATTGAGGGCATATGAACGGGCTCAGTGAGGTATTCTTGAGCCAAGACAGGGGTAATTGCGGTTTCTGGAAGTAGACTGCGCGGATGCAATTCGGTGAATATGCTGACTTCGTGGAGCATGAGCCTGAGCTGAAGACTATATGGCCGCAGTCAAGAGTATGGCAATGCGTGTCGTGGTTGTTGCATAGTGAATCCGACCACGGATGTGGTATAGACATGTTCGACATAGTTGAGCTGCGGAAGTTGTTTGCAAGAAAGTTGAGGTGATGAATGGCTTGGAGATTGAGAATCATGAAAGAAAAAGGTAGAAGGTTAACCGGCAGGCTCCAAGTGAAAGCCGCTGTCGAGTTCTACGAGACGGACGGACACTGTGAAACTTCGTGATAACGTGACATTGTGATCGGACACACAATGTGCAAAGCAAAATAAAATCGGTGTTGCCTAAGATTCCCGGTCTGCAATCGCCGCGACGCTCGGTCACTGCACGGCTGCCATCAAACCGTCGCCTCCAGGATATATCATCCGTCGTACCCCCTACTCCCACTGCTTCTTCCACACAACTCAAGCACACTCGACAACACCCGGATACTACTCACACCTCAGCCACAAAGCCTATCCCAAGCCACAAAAACCAGAAAATCAACATCAAAATGGCCGGTTTTAAGCGACCACAAGCAAAGCGTTGGGCCCAGGGCTTTCGTTACCAGCCATACCCACTACCATCCTACCAGGCGCAGAACCCTTCTCGAACGGTCCCAAATATTCCGCAGGATCTGTCTCGCCCCCGAACGCAGGCTGGCTCGTCTTCGCCAACTCCCGCCGAGAAGGAAGATCACTTCAACTCCCTCTTCTCGTCCTGCAACGCTGGCTTGCAATCCTTCTACCACGACATCAAATGCGGCCACAGGATATACGTCAAGTACGCCAATGAGTGCGGTGCCAACTGCCTGAAGGAGGGCCCGCAGAACCCGTTCGTTTGCCCCGAGTGCATTGTCGGTGAGGTCCGCACCGAGATGTTGTTCGAGGGCATGAGCCTCGCCAAGGACGACGATGAGATGGATGATGGATCCCGCGAAGAGAAGATCCGCAAGATGGCTCACACCAAGATCTACGATCTCATCACGCCGGCGTCGGCTCGCTTCACATGGAACCAGTACAAGACTCCTACTGTTCTGCATCGTCTGTGCAAGATGGTCGAGAAATTCGAGGACCCGAAGATGCAATTCTTCGACAAGTTTCTCAAGGAGGAGGGTCTAGAGGGTATCAACCCGGTTGAGGAGAAGAATAAGTCCCCCGCTAAGCCATCTCATGAGCACTCTCTGCCGCAGATGCCGAATGCTACTCCAGCTCCAGCACCACCTGCCGCACAGCCAACCACTTGGCCTACTGAGCACGACGATCCTAATGCGATTTGGTGCACTTGCCGTCAGGTAGACAACGGTGATCGGATGGTGATGTGTGACAACGACAGTTGTCAGTACATCTGGTACCACACTCGATGCTTGACACGGGAAGAGCGCCCTCCCACGAGTGCTGGACAATGGTTTTGCCCTGACTGTCTGGATGTCCTGCCGCCCAAACAGGCTGAAGTCGCTCAAGTTGTCACCGGCAATTCAAATTCCATGGACGATATCGCCGGTCAGATGGGCGACGTTCGTGTTGGCGAGCAGGTGGAAGACGATGCCACCAAGGCCGTCCGCGAAGCTTTGGCCGCGTTTGCTTTGGAGGAACAGGATTAGATATGCCGGGTTGTTGGGGAAGTACTTGAGGGAATTCCAGCGCATAAGCCTGTGAAGGTTGCTGATCCCTTCGAAGACAGGTTACTCCAAGTGTGACATGAAACAAGAAGGAATGAATACATGTAGTAATGAAATGTAATGCAAACATTCAAATTTGCTGTCAACTTACCAGTCCTTTATACTTCAGACGTTCTGTGATGTAATTTCGAAGACCAAAGAGGATATGTTGTGACGGGGCTTGTAATGACAACTGTATATGTAAGCCATCTACGATAATGAAAGCATGTGATATACTGAAAAAGATGTTTATATGAGGAAGATGAAAATTGCGCGAAACGGTAGAGAGCAGTACACAACACAAGTCCGGCCCAATAAAAGGGATCAAACAGCAGAACCGGTGCTCATCTATATCAAGGCAAACATTGCCATTGAGTAGAGCCAAACGGTATTAAGAGGCGACTGTGGCGTAAAATGCGCTTTGTTCTGAGCACTACATATGCTCCTGCGATCATGATGTTCGATTGGCATGTAAAGCGGATTGGAAAGAAGCCGATGTGTGTCTTCCTTTACTGGGGCTTGACACTTGTCCCGCAACGAATTCTACCGGCCTAAAATGTGGATCACAGGGTAATGGCTGCGTTGGGAGCGTGAATGTGGAGGTCGTAAGTTGTCAGGGACCTCGGGACGCACCTCTCTTAGCGATATTACTGCCAAGCACCGGAGGAGAGTCCGTACCTTTTGTCAGAACGACGGTTGCGCAATCTTCCTTGTCTTATCAGCATGGATAGTCTGCAAAAATCACGCAAAATGCACGAACGTCGCTCTTTTGGTATCGACTTGGTAAGGAGGCGGAGGGCTGCTCAAGTCGCCCGATGTTTTTCCGACTCGTGGACTGGTTGCGACTATTACAAGCAGATAGTTTGATCGTCATTGCGAATCTGCTGTTTCAACACCACCGCTCAAGCGTCTTTTGAATAAATGCAAAGTTCAGATTGTCTCATCGTATCTTATGCAGAAAGATGGGTCGTCGGGTGAGATCCCAGAACAGATAGGTGCGATGTGCTCAAAGCAGGAAGCGACGGAGATGAATACCATTCCGTCCTGACAGTGCCGCTCGACGTCTGCAGCTGCGGGACAAAGATGCGGCGTAGCGGACGGAGTGCGCAACGGAGAGCGGGTGGTGTCCAATGTAAGCGAGATAGATGCCTGGCAGTAGATCCTCACGTCTCCGTCAGCATCTCCTTCATTTTCCTACCGTTTCCAATTGCCGACGTGTACCCGGGAAACTGAGTCAACTATCCACCGCGACGCATGGGAAGATCCACGCCTCGAGGCGCTGTCTTGGTAGATCGCCAATTCGAACTCGCTCATAATTGGAAAGTACCACGGTAAAGAAAACACTAGGTAGGTTTACGGTAAATGTAAGAGCCGATGCTAGGGGAGGTTCGACGATCTTTGGTCCCTTGGCCTCCAGCGCTAGTCGAACACGCCGCCGACATAGACCGAACGACCAAGTGACGCAGCGAGCAGGTACATCAATGCTCGACTCGACTTTGAAATAAAGAATCTTACCGCCACATATATACAAGCATAATCGGTTAAACGAGGACAATTATGGGCCACTTCAACGCTCCTCGCTGGTGGTCAAAGTCTGCGACGCTAGTGTTCGTTGAGTGTTTCACCACAACACATTGTTCAACTCCCGCGAGGCCCAGCAGTGAGCTGCAGACAAGCTAAACTCGGTCCTTCAGAGATCCCTTGGCGAGACAAAGACAGCATCACTCCCAGAACGATCTGTTCCGGCCGAAATCACGGCAGCACTCTCAAGCTATGGAAAGACCCGAAGGGCCGATAGAAGCGGCGATCGTATACACCATGCGCTTCGCCATGTGAGGGTGGATCGACAACGATCGACGACGGTGTTAGGCACATCGCAATTCACTTTTTGGCTCGCCTAAGCACAACGCAGTCTGGGGTAAAACATTTGACAGGTCTCAGAGCGTGCGGCTCTGGTCCACATTGAAGCGTTGGCATGCCACGCGCAAAGCACGGTTTGTGGGACAACGTCCACATTCATCGCGCTTTGTATTCAATATCCTTGAATGCATGTCAGCTCCGAACCCTTTCTCACCATGATTCACACCATGGTCTGACAGATTGTTTGTCGCTCCAAACTCGGCGACTGTCGGCTTTCCTGCCTAGACGTTCCCCGCGTGAAGCATTCTTACCGCTGATCCTCGCTTTGATAGTGCAGAAGATAAAGTTTGCGACTTCAGCACTTAGGCAGTTCGGCACGTGGCGCGCTACTGTATCGTTCCTGGGTCGTTCCTGGACCTTTTCTCCGGGACTCGCTAGGCTTTACGCCCGTAGGAAGTGAAGTTCCGGCCAGTGGCTCTACCCATCACAGCGAGATCAGGTCCCACGTTTGCTGCTAACAAATCACGACAGAAACATTCAGTTACGGACCACGAAATGCCGGCATGACTACTTCAAACCCTTCTCTGACGTGACGCGCTGGATCATGATTCGAAACTTTCCGGTCGACTGCTCCATTCATCGACTTCCGCTATCGGTTTTACGTCGTGAATATCTGCCATAAGCGGGTTGCGTGCCGATGCTGGTTTGGTGTAAGCGAATAGTGCGTGCTCAGCAGATGTGGCGTGGGTTATTCCACTGGCGTTTGACTAAAGGACGTGCATCAGGGTAGTGACCCACTTACCGTTGGAAATCAATGAGTACAAGGAGAGCCCTGTGCCCTGCGCATAGATGAGGCTTCTTGCCCCAAGACCTGGCTCGTCTGCATCTAACTCTTACCGCTCCCTATCCGAACGAGGACTTCAACTTGGCCGACGTGGCGGACATGTACTCGAAGTCGCACGCTCTCGTCGCACGCGATGGCGGTCTTCATCCGCCTGCCGAGGTTTTGCTAAGTTGGCCTGCTCCTAATCATACAAATCCCGAAGAAAGAGGCTGGGAAGCACCGATTGTGTTGATAATCGCACTTGCAATAACGTTCTTGGTTTTTGCCGCAAGAATATGGGCACGACTCGCTGTAGCAAAGAGTATGGGCTTGGACGATGCGTTGATGGGTTTGGCTATGATCTTTGTGACTGGTCTCAGCATTTCCACTATCTTAGGTACGTCAAGTACCACGAGCCCAGTAACTTAATTAGCTGCTAACGACCTGCAGCTATCAGAATTTACGGCTTCCAGTGGCATGCTTGGGATCAGACCGAGTTCACACATGTGACATCTCGCAAGGTATGTATCGACTTGAGGCATTCGAATCTCGAGCTAACAGTCGTCAAGATGTCCCTGTCCGTTGAGCTCAACTACCTAGCCTCTACCACGCTGATCAAGATTTCTATCCTGTGCTTTTATCGACGCATCAGCGGCTCGCTAAGAACTGCATTTGTATATTCCATCTGGGTCATGATTGCTTTTTGCGCCGTATATGCTATTATATTTGGATTTCTTCTTGTCTTCACCTGCGACCCAGTCGTTGGCACCTTCCACCTTTTCGGTACGTAAAAGCAATATGTGGACTACTTGAGACATACACTGACTTCTTGCACCAACTTCCAGACCTAGCATGGCGGTTCAAGAATCCGGTCACCTGCCGAGACGAAGGCGCAATTGTTGTCGCTTGTGCAATCATCGGGACGTTTCAAGATCTCGTCATCTGCTTGCTACCGATCTTCCTGGTATAGAATCTTAAGATGCTAAAGCGAACGAAAATCGCGCTCTGTGGAATCTTCGCTATTGGTCTGGTCACATGCGTTTGCGGTATCTTGCGCACATACTACGCAACGTACGTCTATTACTATACCTTCGACATTACCTGGTATGCGTACTACGGTTGGATATGGACAGCGCTCGAAGCTGATCTCGGTGTGATTTGTGCTTCTGCGCCAGCGTTGAAGGTGTTTTTCAAGCGGTACTTCTCCATGCCGAGTTCTATGTCTGGGGCCTACGGATATGGCAGGTCCACTATCAACAAATCATCGAACCTATTGTCGCGATCGCGTGGCAAACCATCGTTTTCGGGACACTCTGCGATGGCGTCACGCGCAGATACCAGCGATGATCGGGAGGCTCTGCCACTGCAGGGTATCAAAGTCAGCCAGGGCCTGGATGTTCATATTGAACAGAGGGACGACGTCAGCCAAAAAAGCTTCGCCAGCACAAGGAATCTCACTTCTTCTGATGGAAAGAGCTTGAACAGCTGGGCTCAAAGAAGTACCATCTGCGCTGCATTCAAGCCAGGAAGCCAGAATGACTCTCGCAGTGCTGCACGAGACAGAGACATCGAGCGTGGCACATTACATGATGATTACGGATCGAAGAGGTTTTGAACAGAAAGTTCAGACCTGAATTACATTATTACCCGCAACCTTAATTCAAGCGACGCGACTGAATGGAAGTACGTAGTTATTCTTCTTCTTCCAACCACGGCTCCGCGTCGTCACTACCATATTAGACACATCTTTTCCTATTTTATGACACAACATCTGTACCATACTCTCTGTGCATGCCATATACCCCTTTCTTTTTCAGTGTAGGTTTGGATTCTTGGGCACATTGCGGTGCATTACGAAGGAGTCGAACGACGTTTTGCCCATCTTCAAGCATTAGAACGGAGCAACTGAATTCGATCTTTTTGCCCTTGGCGGCCTAAACTCATGACACAATCACATGACGGAATTGGGTGACTGCTGACTCGCCAACATGGGATTTGGAGGTAGTACCTGAGTTGTAACAGGCGCCTAACTCCGCACCTCCGCGTCTGCATTTTTCACGCGTGGGCTAGATCTTCAGCCGCCCGTGTCCTTGAATCGTTCCATCATGGCTATGAGGATCTGCCATGACGATGGTTGGTTAGCGAGCGTTGAACACTCGGCCGCCGTTATTGCATTTGGAGATGCGTCCGAGGTGGGGTGAGCGGGGAAGCTACCATTACTCACTCCCCTTCATGCCCATAACTTCCATGCTTCATTACTCAATCCCTGAACCTGTTCGATTGAACATACGTACCTGAGTGCTTCAGAAAAGCAGAAGCCGTTGATAAGCATACCGGACACCAAGGCCTAGCCCCTGTTAGCACCCGAGTTAAACAATGCCCCAGAAGCTCAAAGTCGCGTCTGCGCAGGCGCGTACCCTCGCAACAACCGCCGAAACCCTGCAAGCGTTGGAAGAGGGGACCAAACGTGCCGCTTCGCAAGGCGTAGACATCATCCTCTTCCCCGAAGCCTATCTCGGAGGCTATCCACGAACATGCAGCTTCGGCGCGGCAGTTGGCGCACGCGCTCCTGAGGGCCGCGAGCAATTCCTGCACTACTTCCATGATGCTGTGGATATGGGGGATACACCGGCTGGCGCCGGCAAAGACTGGGTGGAGAAGAAGCTGGAACTGCCAAGAGCGAAGGCATATCGTGGAGATGGCACACGTGAGGAGCTTGAGCGCATTGCAAGGGAGACTGGCGTATTCGTCGTCACTGGGCTCGTTGAGCGATGTGCCGGTACACTGTATTGTGCCGCTGTATTTGTCTGTCCAAAGCTTGGCATACTGGGCAAGAGGCGTAAACTCATGCCGACTGGCTCAGAACGCTTGATCTGGGGGCAGGGTACTGCATCTACCCTCCGCGCAGTCACGACAGAGATAAAGGGCGTGAAGCTAACTATGGGCTCTGCCATCTGTTGGGAGAACTACATGCCCATGCTAAGGCAGAGCTTGTACAGCCAGAACGTCAATCTCTGGTTCGCGCCCACGGCAGACGCTAGGGATACATGGGAATCGTTGATGCGCACTGTTGGATGCGAAGGCAGATGCTTCGTCGTCAGCGCAAATCAGTGCGTGAAGAAGAAGCATCTACCAGAATGGATCACTGGTGCAAAGAAAACGGAAAGTGGCACCTCCAATAGTGGGAAACGAGGGGTCAAAGCCACCAGTTATGAGCGGCGGAAGGAGAAAGAGCACCATCTGCAAGACTGAAGATGGCAACGAAATATGCATACCCCTCAGAGAAGACAAGGATGCCCAGCAGTCAAACACTGATTCCTCCGCTGTCCAGTCTCCGGCAGTGACTGATGCGCTTAACACCAATCCCTTCCAGAACTCAGCCACGCCTATACAGGATTCGTCAACGAACGGCGAGGAGTTCGTCTCTCGCGGAGGCTCCTGCATAATCTCACCCCTTGGCGAAGTCCTTCGCGGGCCGCTCTGGGAGGCCGAGGACGAGCTGCTTACTGTTGAGATTGACTTTGAGGACTGTGAGAGGGGGCGGCTGGACTTCGATGCTGCGGGGAGCTACTCAAGAAGCGATCAATTCAAGCTGCAGGTTGAAGGCCTGGATCTGGCACCACCACCCATTTGAGCGCATCTGACACATGAGTTGGTGGACACAAGGCTGATCGGGTGGGTATATCATGGTACCGTGGCAAGAGACAGATTTACATTACAGGCCGTTGACGTTGACTCTGATAAGGAGACTGCAACAGGCCAAAGTCGACTAAAAAGGCATGCCTAGAATTACTTCGTACATGAAAGCAATGTTGATAAATGATTGAACGAGCGCAGTACTAACGCTTCCCATCCATAGGGAATGAACTGTAAGGAAAGGCAGCGCGTTGGATCCTGAGTTTTTCGGCAGTGGATTGACCCAATATCACGCCTTCTCCCCGGGCGGCGTTTCCCTCAGCCTCTTTCGGCTGCTGCTGGCCGTCCGAACTCTCTGACCGGCCCAATGACTGCTGCTGTAGTATACCCGAAACATCCGCCCCCGATAGCCCGTTTTTGTTGCCGACTTGATGGACGGCTTGTCCCGGCACTTTGTTACCGCTCACGTCGACCTCGTTAGGCAAAGTGTGATTGGAAAGCACCTCTTGAATGCCCTCAATCTCATTGTTGCTGCAGGAAAACTAACATGTCTTAGTCAGTGAAACGTGATCTGGTTGACTCTAGTAGAGCCTGGGTCACTTACTTTTGCGGAGGGAGTATCCATTGTGTGAGTTGGGTCAAGGCTGAAAAACGATCCTTGCCTGGAGAGTCCGGTTCGAAGAGCTGTGAGAGTTTCTCCAGAGACAGTGAGATGCAGCAGCTTCTGCTTCTTATCGAGCGCCGTGAAAGATGACTTCAGCTCGTCCTGTCTTGTCAAAGGCGTCCAATTGATCCCCCAAAGCCGTCGGGGCTGAAGGAGGTGTAAGATTTCGCAAGCGAGTCTGGAAATATCCAGCAGGATAGGGAGGATGGGGTCGCTATCAGCAACACCCTGGTCGGAAATCCCTTTTATGACATGGAGGAGCAGGCACACATTCGCTTCTTCATTCCGGTATGCAGTTCCGAAGTTCTTGAGCTCGCTATACAGCTGCTGCAGACAATGGGCTGATGAAAGGCTATAGGCAATGAGTTGGGAAACGCTCGCAACTCCTGCGACTACATCCATATCTTGTTCTATGGGCTCCTCCGGTTAATATCCTGATAAAAGAGCTTGAGGCTGTAGATTGCCATGGGCGAGTAGGAGAGGGGCGGGGTAATGTATCGGAGGACCTATGCTGACCGGTGCGGTGGCTTGCAAGGCTGAACCATCAATTCGCTTCATTCGCTGCTAGCAATGCGGGCAATGTGCGCCGTACGATTGTACAACGCAGCACAATCAACCGGATAGAGGATTAAGTGACTATTGGTGTTACCTGGTTAACAGACAATTACGAGGCAAAAGATTCTTGTTCCGGTGTTGTGGCAAGACTGAGCCCAAGGCACTTTCGAAACTGCGCCTTGGGGCGAGCATCGCTTGGCTGCAAGAAGGTCACACAAACACCGCTTAGAACTTCAAGGGTGTGAGAGGGGCGTAGTTGCAACAAGACATTCGTGCTTTCCTCCGCAATCTTTTAAGTACATGTATCATACATTGCCTAGATGGTTAGACTTCAAAGGAAGTTGCTAACTAAATACTATCATTATCATACAAGTTAAGTTACTGAAGATAGAGATGCTAAATATGCACCAAATTATGGCATCGGTCCTGATGACACTATTTACAGAGCAGGCACCAAGAGCAGGTCCGTTTCAGGCCCCTTTAATCGAGCAGATGAAATGGGGTCCGTCTTTCATTCCAGACCACCGAATGTAGTGACATCCCAAGTCTGTTTCACTTCTTTGCTACCCACATGCACTCTCCACACAAATGGGCGAAGCAAGAGAGCAAGAGTTCCAGGTGCGGGACAACCACGTCTCGGGCACTAACAAAGTCGCCAACACCGAGCACACAATCGGAAACACCCACTTCCATGTTTCGTTTGCAAACAACCAAGGTCGGAACTCTCACAGTCGTGAACGTCCCTTATACCAGCGCATTGAGCACCACCAGGGACAGATGGAGACGATCGAATTGCGCGATCAAGTCGCCCATGTCGGCACAGCCATGAATAAAACCACTCCAAGAACACACCGACTGTCCATGGTCGTACGAAGAAACCGAACCTTGGCAATCTTCGTGTTTGCATTGCTACTTCTCATAGCAACTATTGTGCCACTGGTGGTCAATTTCAGACCTCGAGCAGCGGCATTGCAAATCACATCGAATGTTTCTGTAAGTTCCCAAAAGAAGCCAACATAGCATGTCCCTACCACTGACTGGTTTAGACCCCGCTCTCCGCCCTCCAACAGTCAACGCAATTATCCCCGACCTCATCCCCGGATACACGAACATCCTTCCCAACCTCATCCCCGGATACACGAACATCCTTCCCAACCTCATCCCCGGAAACACAAACATCCTTCCCCATCTCTCCACCAGCCCTCCCCTCCCCATCCCCGGACTCTCCTTCACCAACATCAACACCCTCGAACCCTCCCACCTCCCGCCCCAAAGCCCCGGCCTCAACACCTCCAGCGCCGACAGCGCGAGCCAAGATCTAC
>Ga0265780_10005844_pt1 | contig 15463 bp, 13 predicted proteins | sample P1T30metagenome_FD_192432 | JGI IMG/M metagenome (GOLD analysis project Ga0265780, IMG submission 192432) | Plant litter microbial communities from East Loma Ridge, Irvine, California - P1 T30 | ecosystem: Environmental > Terrestrial > Plant litter > Unclassified | place: USA: California... | reverse complement strand
TGGCCGATTACCTGCGCTTCCACCTGCTCGCGGTGGCGGCCGGCCAGGCGATCGAGGTGATGCGCTCCTTGTCCGGCTGGCTGGGCGATCCGCAGTCGACCGATGAACAAGGCCATGCGCAGTGGAGCGGCATCGCCGGCGAATTCCAGGAAGGCCGGCGCGCCGTGCAGGCGATGCTCGGGGCGGTGGACCAGCGCATCATGCAACTGCGCGCCGACGCGCGCCAGGAACATGCGACCACGATCAAGCTCGGCGTCGATACGACGCCGGCGCCGGTTCGTCTCACCGGCGACACCAGTATCTGGAGCGAAGAAGTGCTGCTCGAATTCGGCGGTTCGGCGCGCCTGTTTCCGCAACTGGGCGACGAACGCCTGCGCGCCGAACTGCTGCTCAAGCTGTTCCGCCGCGCGCAGTTGCAGCTGTCCAGCCAGGGTCTGGAACAGCAGGAGCCCGCCGATCCGCTGCTCGAACGCTTATCGAACCTGTCGCCGCAGGAGCGCCAGCGCATTTTCGCCGAGTGGATCCGCAGCGCGATGCCGTGGGTCAACGCGCGCTTCTCGGCCGAGTTCACGCCGAACGCCGACCAGTTCAAGTGCTTCATCGGCGTGGGCGACCCCGTGTCGTGGCGGCGCATGGAGGCCGAGATCCGCGCCGCCGTGCCGACCGGGTACTTCCATGGCGAGCTGGTGTCGATCGTGAACACCGGAGTGAGCGGCAGGGCGGTGTGCTACATCGAGCTGTCCGGCTATCCGATGACGGTGCTGCGCGGCCTGCCGACCTGGCGCGCCTCGTACCAGATCGAGAACCCGAAGATCCCGACCCACCTGCACTTCGACGCCACGCGTTTTCGCCATCCGATCTCGCCGTCGATGGACGAGCTGGGACGGCTGGCCGACGATTACGAGTGGTATCTGCAGGCGATCGCGCTGGGCGTCATCCGGCGCAAGCCCGAGCTGGGCGACCGCGAGGCGGCTTTCCAGCCGCGCGGCCAGTATCTGTTCGAGGTCGAAGCCGGTTCCGGCGAATGGCTCCAGGTCGGCAACGAGTTCGCGATCCGCTCCAACGGCCTGCCGCCCTATTATCGCGAGGGGATCGTCGCTGCCGTCCAGGCGCGCCTGGCCAGGCTAGGCCCACAGCGCCTGATGCTGCTGGCGGCGCTGATGCGCTACTACCAGCTGCGCGTGTACGAACCGCGGCTCGAAGTGGACGAGACCGGCGCCCAGCTGCCATCGCCCTCGCTGCCGAACATCACCGCGCGCCGCCTGTACGACGGCTGGATCCGGCGCGCGCAGGCGCTGGACCCGGCCCTGGGGCCGGCGCGCATCGACGCCCTGCTTGGCCATGTCGAACGCTGGACCGAGACCGTTCCCGGCTCAAGCCAGGACGCCTACAGCTGGGAAGTCGAGCGCGCGGTCGACAAGCGCGTGATCCTGCCCGCGCTGCTGGCGGACGAGGAAGCGGCGGCGCAGGCGCTGGCACAGCGTCCGTCCTCGGTTGCGCCCCCACCGCTGCCAACGACGTCGCCGCGTTTCAAACTCTTCTTTGGCGGGGCCCAGCACGGGCCGTTCACGGTCGACGAGATTGCACAGCAGGCTGCGCGCGGCGAGATCGATCATGCCACCCGCGCCTGGGATATGTGCTGGCATCCGAAGATCGGCAAGTGGAGCACGGTGGGGGAGTTGCCCGAATTGGCAACCGCGCTAGCGGCTGCGCTCGGCCGGACGCGGGATGAGGGAATACCCGATCCCGACGACGGCGTGCCGGACCCGGCTCAGGATTGAACATGGAGCAAGCCCAGTCCCTCCACCGCTGCGTGAACGTCGGCTGCGGACGCGCCTTTCCGCGCCGGGTCGATTTCTGTCCGTGGTGCGGCACGGCGCAGCGCCCCGTCGCCGCGCCGATCGTGTCCCCGGCGCCAGCCTTGGCGAAACCGTCGGAGCCGGTCTTCGTCCCGCCGCCGGCGCCTGTTCCGGCTCCTGCGGCGCCAGTTCCGCCACCGCCACCGCCACCGCCACCCAGGCCGCCAGCGCCGCCACCGATTCACCCGAGCGCTGCACCGCGGCTGGCCGCGCCGGCGCGCAAGCCGATCCGCTTGCGCTGGTGGCTGATCGCGCTCGGCCTGCTATGGCTGGCCTGGATGTTGACCAAGCCGACGGCGGCGCGCATCGAGCGCCGCATGAACGCGGCGGTCACGCTGGCGAAGGAATGCAAGCCGAAACAGGCGCAGGACGAGTTGATCGCGCTGCGCAAGACGCGCGCCAGCCAGGAGCAGCTGCGCAAGGTGCAGGATGCGCTCAATGCCGCAGCCGCCGCGTGCACGCGTGATGAGCGGCGCCGGCGCAGTCATCCGCTGGCCGATCCGAAGCGCGGCGGATGACGCGGTGTATCATGGAAAGCGTTGAGAAAACCGCAAGGAGTAAAGAATGAAAGCAACCATGATCAAGGCGCTGCTGGTGCCGGTGATGCTCATGGCGCTGGCAGGCTGCAGCCGCGACGACGATGGCGCCGGCCCGGCGGAACGCATCGGCAAGGCGATGGACGAGGCCAGCGCCAAGGTCACTGACTCGGTGAAGGACGAACTGGCCCGGGTCGACGACGCGGTCGACGAGGCGCGCGACAAGGTCAAGGACGCGACCGCGGAAGCCAGCCGCGGCCTGGATCGCGCCACCGAGGAAGTCGGCAAGTCGGTGGAACGCGCCGGCGAGAAGATCCAGGAGAAGGCGGACGAGATCAAGGAAGACGACTGAGCGTTTCCTCCTGAGTAAACGTCATCTCCGCCAGCGTGCCGTGCGCGGGGTCGGACGAGATCGTCAACGTCCAGCCGAAGCGCTCGCACACCCGGCGCGTCAGGAACAGCCCCAGGCCCTGGCCGCCACCCTGCTTGGACGACTTGCGCAGCGCCTGCGTATAGCGCCGCGCGGCGGCAACCGTGTCGAAACCAGTTCCGCTGTCCTGGATGGAGAGGCGTCCCTCCACCAGCCTGACGCGGATGGCGCCCTGGTAGCTGTTTTCGGCCGCGTTGCGCAGCAAGTTGCCCACCACGATGCGCGCGATCGCTTCCGGACTGTTCACGGTCAGGGGTTCTAGGGCTTCGACGACGAAGTGCGCGTCCTTGCCCTCCAGTAGATGCCGGTGGTCGTCGATCAGCATCAGCACCAGCGCATCGAGCCGCGTGGTCTCGAGCGGCGCCTTGCCATCCTCGCGCGACAGGAACAGCAACGCCGCCATGATCTCGGTGAGGTTTTCGGCGGTCGATTCGATGCGCGCCAGCGGGGCCTCGGCAGCCGGCGGCAGGTCGTGCAGCTTGAGCACGTCGACGGCGCCGGCGATGACGGCGATCGGCGTGCGGAATTCGTGGCTGGCCTGGTCGAGGAGGCTGCGTTCACGCTCGATGAAGCGCTCGACCCGTTCCAGGTGGCCGTTCACGATGACGGCGATGTCGTGCAATTCGCTCAGGGCGAAGTCGGTCGCCAGGCGCTGCGACGGCTGTTCGGGATCGAGTTCGTCCATCCGCTGCGCCAGCACGCCCATCGGCCGCCGCAGGCTGCGGTAGACCCAGGCGATCGAACCGGCGATCATCGCGCCGCTCAGCACCGCGATCAGCACGCTGACCAGGGCCATATCGTTCTGGTAGTTCTCCAGGTCGGTGATGTCGACCGCCATCACGATGCGTTCGCCGTCGCCCACCGGCGTCACCAGCACCGCATGGCTGAGATCCGACTCGTAGCTGTCCATCCGCTCCTCGTCGTAGTAGCCAGGCTGGAGCCCGGCGAAATAGGGGGGCATGTCGGCCGGAATCGGCCCGGCGCCCAGGCGCCAGCCGCGGATCAGGCCCGTCGGCGGCGGCTTCCCTGCGGGCGCCGGCTTGCCGTCCGCAAGCATCCGGACGGTGCTCGATTCCAGCAGTTCCTCCCACAGGGGATGCACGATCAGGTGCTGGCTCAGGTTGCCCTGGACGGTCAGGCCCAGCGTCATGACCAGGAAGAACAGGACGAATACCGCGCTGATCTTGCGCTGCAGGCTCGACATGCCACGGCTGCGCTTATTCATCCGATAGTCCCAGCCGGTAGCCGCTGCCCGCGATCGTCTTTAGCAGCTTGCGTGGCGCGTCGCCGTCGACCGCCTTGCGCAGCATGTGCATGTGCGAGCGCAGGACGTCGTTGTCGGGCACGTCGTCCTTCCAGATCAGGGTTTCGAGTTCCTCGCGCCGCACCAGCGCGGGCGAGCGGCGCATCAGGAGCTCGAGCAGCTGGCGCCGCACCGGCGTCATCGCCAGCACTTTGCCGGCGCGGCTCACTTCGAGCGTGCCGAGGTCGAATCGCAGGTCGGCTACTTCGAGCACCTGCGATTCGGCCACGGCGCCGCTGGTGCGCTGGACCAGCACGCGCAGGCGGATTTCCAGCTCCGCCAGCGCCACCGGCTTGACCACGTAGTCGTCGGCCCCGGTCAGGAAACCATGCAGCTTGTGCTCGAGCTGGTCCCTGGCCGTCAGGACGATCACCGGTATCCGCGACTTCATGTCCTGGCGCAGCCGCCCCAGCATCGTCATGCCGTCCATGCGCGGCATCATCCAGTCGAGGACGATGGCGTCGTAGCGGTTGATGGCCAGCAGCCCCAGGCCGGATTCGCCATCCGGCGCCGCGTCGGGATGGTGCCCGCAGGCTTCCAGGTAGTCGTAGATGTTCGCGGCCAGGCCGGCGTTGTCTTCGATAATGAGTATGCTCAGGGGCTGCTTGGTCATGGGCCGCGACGGATTCGGTTGATAGGGCTGGTCCAGTATCGCATCAAAGCTGCGCGACCGGTCCCCAGGTAAAGGGTCAGAAGCCGCGGCTGAAGCCGACGAAGGCCGACACCGAGCCATCCTTGTCCTTTTCCACCAGCGGACTGTCGGACAGCCTGGTCGGCAGCTTGCGGTAGGCGACGTTGCCGATGAAGACCCAGTTGCCGGCAAAGGGATGCGTCACGTCGATGCCGATGCGGGAGATGGCCGCGCTGCCCGGCTGGTAGTCGGCCACGCCGCGCGCCACTTCCTCGGGCAGGATGCCGTAGTAATAATTGGCCAGTTTCTTCGACAGGTGCGAGACGCCGACGTTCGGCGCGATGCGCGTGGCGCCCCATTGGAAAGGATAGGAATAGGTCAGGTTGGCTTCATATCCCTTGCTGGCGCCGGTGATGTCGCCTTTGACGCCCAGGTCGAGCTGGCCCATGGCGCCGCGCCAGCTGCCGGCCAGGCCCAGGTCGAGGGCATCGTCGCGGTCCTCCAGCAGCTTGCGGTCGATGCCGCGTTCGGCCAGCTCGGGCACGCCGAAATCGTCCTTGTCGATGCCGTCGAAACGGGCCGACAGGGTCGCGTCGAGCGCGAAGCCGCCACGTTTGACGAGGTGGGCGCCGCCGCTGACGCCGCGCCAGTAGAAGCGCTCGCCCTGGTAGGAAACGAGCGGGAAGGGCGTGACGCGCGTGCCTTCGCCGGCGTACACCGAATCGGAGACGGCGGCGCCGGCGCCCAGGCCCCAGCGCGAGGGTTGCTGCGCGCTGGCGAGACCGGACACGGCGAGGAGGGTAGCGAAGAGGAAGAGGGGTTTCATGAATGGTCCTGTGGGTGGTTGCTGAATCAATGCCTGCACTGTGCGGCAGGCGTGTCGTTGACATGTCGTTGGAAGCCGAATGTCCGGTTTTTCGGGGCGCCTGGCGCGACGACCGGCACATGCGCTATATTTGCGCCCAGTCCCAACCCGATTTCCACCTCCCGACTCGCCACCATGTTTCGATTGTCCCTGCCGCATCGCCTGTCGAAGGGAGTGGTCTTCCTCTGCCTGCTGCCGTTCGGGGCCCCGGCCATGGCGCTCGACGTGGCCGCCGGCCTGGCCAATACCCACCATGCGCGCTGGACCGCGCTCGAAGGCGCGCCGCTGCAAGTGACCTCGATGGCGCAGACACGTGACGGCTGGCTGTGGTTCGGGACGTTCGATGGGCTGCACCGCTTCGACGGCAACCGCTTCGAGCGCGTCGCGCTGCCGCAGCGAGGCTTCCCGACGCACCAGCAGATCATCGGCGTACGCGCGCAGAGGGAGGGCCAGCTACTGATCTCCTACGTCGGCAGCGGGTTGTCCGTGCTCTACCCCGATGGACGGCTGGACGACCTGCCCGAAATCGACGGCCCGGCGCTTGCCAGCCTAGTCGCGACGATCGACGACGACGGCAGTGTCTGGGCCGGTACCCTCGGCGGCGTGCATCGTTTCGACGGCAAGGGGTGGCGCCAGGTCGCCTTCGACGGTGCACGGGACGCCGGCGGTCCGCTCGGCATGGTCGTCGATCAGTACGGGCAGCTATGGTTTTCCGACGCCACGGCCACGTGGCGGCTCGATCGCCAGCGGATGCATTTCGTGCGCGTCGCCCGGAGCGGCGGCCGCCTGGTCATGTCACCCGACGGACGCCTGTGGGCGGTGCGCGACGGCCGGCTGACGCTGCTGCCCGGGGCCCCCGATGGCCGTGCGAAGCCGCGTCCGGCCTGGTTCAACCCAATGGAGGCGCGCACCGCCGCGCTGTTCGATGGCGACGGCGCCTTGTGGACGCTCGACGATTCCCAGGACATCCGCGTGCGCTATGGCGCCGGCGGGCTGCACGCGAATGCTTTCCGCGCGCTGGATGGCGCCGGCGAATGGATCGCCAGGTCGACCTTGTCGGGCGACGATCCCGACTACATGCTGGAAGACCTCGAAGGAAATGTCTGGGTCGTGACCCAGCAGGGCGTCGACCGCTTCCGCGAGCAGCGCGTATTGCGCTCGCCGCTGCCCGGCGCGGGTGGCAACTACAGCCTGGCGCGCGATGCCGATGGCGTGGTGTGGGCCGCCGATTTCGGCAGCGGCGCGCTATGGCGACTGGCGCCAGGCGAGGATCCCCGGCGCGAACGTGCGTCCGGTGTTCACGTGATCGTCAGCGACCGGCGCGGCGCCCTGCTGTTGGGCGGCAAGCGCAGCATCGAGGTGCGCGAGCGCGGGACGACCCGCCATATCCCGCTGCCGCCGGCACGCGACGGCACCCCGGGCGACCTGCGCCTTATCGGCATCCGCGATGACGGCGAAGTGTTGTGGATCGCCTCGCCCGAGACCGGCCTGATGGGACTGGTCGACGGCGTATGGCGGCCGCGCGACTTCTTCAAGTTACCGGACAAGATCTTCGTCTCGGCAGTCGGAGGACCGGGCCAGCTCTGGCTCGGCCTGGGCGGCGGCGAACTGGTCCTGTACGACAAGGGCCGGCAGCAGGTCTTCGATGCCTCGGCCGTCGGCCTGGCGTCGAGCATCTTCACCGAAGGCGGCATCGCCATCAGCGGCGAGCATGGCATGGGCGTGCTGAAGGATGGCCGGGTGCGGCTGCTGCGCGCCACCGAGCCCGAGGTGCTGCGCAACGTCACCGGCATGCACGTCACGCCCGGGGGCGACCGTTGGCTCAATGGCGCGGCCGGCTTACTGCGCGTGCGCGCGGCGGACTGGGAGCGCAGCGTGGCCGACCCTGATCGGCCCCTGCGCTACCGGCTGTTCGGCGCCCAGGAAGGTTATCCCGGCGCGGCGGTCACCGAGACGCGCCTGCCCACCGCGGTGGCCGATGGGAAGGGGCGCATCTGGCTGGACGCGACCGGCGGTGTAGTCAGCATCGACGGCGCCGCCCCGGGACCCGATGCGCATGCGCCGTACGTCGCGATCCTCGGCGCCACCGCGGGCGGCGAGGCCATGCGGGCGTCCGCGGGTGGGATGCTGTCCCTGCGGCCGGGGTCCAGGGAGTTCAGCATCGATTTCACGGCCCCAGCGCTGCGCCGGCCGGACGGCCTGCGCTTTTCGTATCGCCTCGACGGCGTCGACCGCGACTGGCAGGATGCGGGCAACCGGCGCACGGCCTTCTATACCAATGTGGGGCCGGGCGCATATCGCTTCCAGGTCCGCGCCGTCAACGAGGATAACGTCGCCAGCGCCAATATCGCGACCCTGGGCCTGCGGATCGCGCCGACGCTGGTCGAGAGCCGCCCATTCCTGGCGCTGTGCGCATTGGGCGCCGCAGGCCTCGGCTACTGGCTGTACCGCTACCGGGTGCGCTACCTGACGCGGCGCCTGGCCGAACGTCTTCAGGTGCGCACCGCCGAGCGCGAGCGCATCGCCCGCACCCTGCACGATACCTTCCTGCAGACGGTGCAGGCGCTGACCCTGCGTCTGGACACCGTGGTGCGCACCCTGCCGGCCGGCGATCCCACCCGCGGCAAGCTGGAACAGGTGCTGGACGAGGCCGACCAGGCCATCGCCGAGGGCCGCGACCAGCTGCAGGAGCTGCGCATGAGCGACGGCGCGATCCTGGAGCGCGTCATCGGCGACACCCTGCGCGCGCTGCAGGCGAGCCATCCGGGCGTCACGGCCGGTCTCGCAGTCAGTGGCGACGCCCCTTCCCTGGGGCCGGCCGTCGCGGGGGAGGCCGCCGAGGTCGCCCGCGAAGCCATGCGCAACGCCTTCCGCCATGCCGGGGCCACCCGGGTCAAGGTGCGCCTGGCCTACGGCGCGCGCGCGCTGACGCTGGAAGTGGCCGATGACGGCCGGGGCATCGAAGACGCGGTGCTCAGGGCCGGCGGACGCGATGGCCACTGGGGCCTGGTCGGCATGCGCGAACGGGCGGCGCGTATCGGGGGCCGGCTGAGCATCGACAGCGGCGTCGGCTGCGGCACCACGGTAGTCCTGGTGGTGCCCGTAACGCCCGATACGGCGCCTGGAGCGCGTCAAGCCTGAGTCAGGTCCCGGATGCACAGCCGCGCTTCCAGTCCACCCTGGGGATGATTGGCCAGTTCCAGCGCACCGTTCATCGTCGCCGCCAGTTGCCGCGCGATCGCCAGGCCGAGGCCCGTGCCGCCGGTATCGCGGTTGCGCGACGCTTCCAGGCGGTAGAACGGTTCGAACACCTTCTCCAGCTCTTGTTCCGGAATGCCGGGGCCGAAATCGCGCACCAGGATCACGAGCTCGCCGGCCGCGGCCAGCTTGACGCTGACTTCGACCGCGCCCGCATACTTGAGGCCATTGTCGACCAGATTGCCAAGGATGCGCTTGAGTGCGTGGGGACGGGTCGCCATGGAAGTGCCGGCCTTGCCGCGCAGGGTCACGGCATGTCCCGCGTCCTGGTAGTCGCCGACCAGGCTCTCCAGCATCGCATCGGGATCGATGCGGCACGGCGCTTCCAGCGTGCCGTGCAGGGTGCGCGCATAGGCCACGCCGTCCTTGACCAGCGCCTCCATCTCGCGCAGGTCGCGGTTCATCTTGTCGCGCTGGACCGCGTCTTCCAGCATGTCGGCGCGCATGCGCATGCGGGTGATCGGCGTCTGCAGGTCGTGCGAGATCGCGGCCAGGATCTGGGTGCGCTCGGCCATGTAGCCGGCGATGCGCGCCTGCATCGCATTGAAGGCGCGGGCCGCACGCGCGACTTCCTGGGGGCCGGATTCGGGCAGCGGCGTGGACTCGAGAGCGGGCCCGAGACCGTCGGCGGCACCGGCCAGCCGGGCCAGGGGGCGGGTCGCCAGCCGCACCCCGGCCCAGGTGAAGGCTGCCAGCAGGACCAACTGGCCGAGCAGTACCGCAGGCAGCCAGTTCGACACCGGCAGGCCGGCGGGCCGCATGTCGATCGTCAGCGGCGTGCCGTCGCCCAGGATGACGGTCGCCTGCACCCGGTTCGGATGGCCCGGCACCGCTCGCGCGGTGACCCGGTACTGCTTGCCGATGGCATCCATGAAGGCTTCGGCGATGCGGCGCGCATGCGCGGTGTCGGGCAAGTGGCCCAGGTCGCCGGGGCCAAGCGAAAAGCTGTAGGTGCGGCGCTCCAGGCGCGGCAGCCAGGCGGCACGCTCGGCGGCGGGCAGCCGGTCGAGCAGGGCCACCGAGCTGGCGACGTCCTGCTCCAGGTAGCCGAGCATCAGGCCCACCGTGGCTTCGCGCCGCTCGCTCATGATCAGGACATAGGACAGCGCATGCGCGAGCGCCAGGCCGAGCGACAGGATCAGCGCCAGGCGCACGAACAGGGTGCGCGGCCAGCGCAAGAGAAAGGAGCTCATGGCGGACCGTCGGCCACCTCGACCGCGCACGAGAACACATAGCCTTCGCTGCGCAAGGTCTTGAGGTAGCGCGGTTCGCGCGCGTCGTCCTGCAGGCGCTGGCGCAGGCGGCTGACCAGGAGGTCGATCGAGCGGTCGAACAGGTCGGCGTCGCGGCCCTGGGTCAGGTTCAGCAACTGGTCGCGCGACAGCACGCGCTGTGGATGCTCGAGGAAGACCCGCAGCAGGCGGTATTCGGCGCCGCTCAGGGCCACCATCGTGCCCTCGGCATCGAGCAGGTGGCGGCCGACGGTGTCGAGGCGCCAGTCGCCGAACAGCAGGAACCGGCCCGGCTCCTTGACCTCGAAGTTCGGCGGCAGCATGCGCGCGCGGCGCAGCACCGAGCGGATGCGGGCGAACAGCTCGCGCACCGCGAACGGCTTGGTCAGGTAGTCGTCGGCGCCCATCTCGAGGCCCACCACGCGGTCGGTCTCTTCGTCGCGCGCGGTCAGCATCAGGATCGGCAACGCGCGCCATTTGCCGGCGCGCAGGTCGCGGCACAGGGTGAGACCGTCTTCGCCCGGCAGCATCAGGTCGAGGATCACCAGGTCGAACTGGTGCTGTTCCATCAGCGCGCGCATCTGGCGGCCGTTGGCGGCGGTGGCAGCGCGCATGCCCTGTTTTTCCAGGTAGCTGGCGAGCAGTTCGCGGATCTCGAGGTCGTCGTCGACGATCAGGATATGGTCGGTATGTTCCATGGTCGGCACCTGGCAAGAAGATCTGTTCAAGAGTAGCAGTGCCGTCTTTATATCTCAACCATCGCCTGCTTTGTATGCCAATGTATCTGGCCCCGGGGCGGGTACAGTACATTGCAAGAACGCCCATCCCCGACACATCCCGGATACGCCACGGCGGTCCAATACGGTCATCCCAACAGGAGGACCGTACCATGACCACTCTCATCGACGCACCGCTTGCCCTGCTCGGCGGCGTGCTGACCATCGCCTCGCCGTGCGTGCTTCCCATCCTGCCCATCGTCCTGGGCGGCACCCTGCAAGACCGGGCCGAAGGGCAGCGCCGGTCATTCGATACACGCCCGCTGTTCATCGTGGCCGGCTTCGTCATTTCCTTCGCCGCGCTCGGCATGCTGGTGGCCAGCGCTTCGCAGCACGTCGTGCTGGCCCACGAAACGCTGCGCTACGCGGGCCTGGCCATCCTGGCCATGCTGGGCGTGGCGATGCTGTGGAAGGCGCCGTATGCATGGTTGATGAACCACCTGAGCGCCCTGGCGAGCCGTGCGATGCCCGCCAGCGGCGAGGCGCGCGCCGGCAATCTCGGGGGCCTGCTGCTGGGCATGTCGCTGGGCGCGGTCTGGACGCCCTGCGCCGGGCCGGTGCTCGCTTCGATCCTGGTGCTGGTGGCCCAGGCCCAGGATCTCGGCCGCTCGGCCGGCCTGCTGCTGCTGTACGCCGTCGGCGCCGGCATTCCGATGCTCGTCATCGCCTATGGTGGCCAGTTCGTCCGCACCCGGATCCGCGCCGTGGCGCGCCACGCCGACCGCCTGCAGCAACTGTTCGGCGCGCTGATCCTGGCCACCGCCGCCGCCATCTATTTCCAGTACGACGTCCTGCTGTACGCCCACCTCGCGAACTTCATCTCGCTTTGAAAGGAATCACCATGAAACGCCTGTTCACCCTGCTGCTCGCCGGCGCCACCTTCTTCAACGCCGCCTCGTCCCATGGCGCGCCGACCGCGAAGGTCCCCGCCGCACCCGAATTCACCGGCATCGACAAATGGCTCAATTCGCAGCCCCTCACCATGCAGGGCCTGCGCGGCAAGGTCGTGCTGGTCGACTTCTGGACCTACACCTGCATCAACTGTATCCGCACGCTGCCCCATGTGAAACGCTGGCATGAGAAATACAAGAGCCAGGGCCTGGTCGTGGTCGGCGTGCATACCCCCGAGTATCCGTTCGAGCGCTCGACCCCGAACGTGCAGTCCGCGATCAAGCGCTTCGGCATCCCGTACGCGGTAGCCCAGGACAACCGCTACGCCACCTGGGAAGCCTATGCGAACCAGTATTGGCCGGCGGTCTACCTGATCGACAAGCGCGGACGCATCGTCTACACGCACTTCGGCGAAGGCGCCTACCAGGAGACCGAAGCCAGGATCCAGGCCCTGCTGGCCGAAGCCCTGTGACCCACGTTTTCAACGCAGTCCAACCCATGAAGGACATCACCATGATCAATCTGAAACGCAGGAACTTCCTCAACACGGCGGCGCTGGGCCTGGTCGCTGCCCAGGCCAGCCTGATCGAGGCGGTGCAGGCCGCACCGACCCGGACGGGCAGCGGCATTGGCAGCGGGATCTCTCCCGCCAGCAACACCTTCACCGACATCCGCCAGATCCGCGCCGGGGTGCTCGACGTCGGTTACGTCGATGCCGGGCCGCGCACCGGCACGCCGATCGTGCTGTTCCACGGCTGGCCCTACGACATCCACGCCTTCATCGACGTGGTGCCGATCCTGACCGCGGCCGGCTACCGCGTGATCGTGCCGCACCTGCGCGGCTACGGCAGCACGCGCTTCCTGTCGCCCGACACGCTCCGTAACGGCCAGCAGGCCAGCTTCACGGCCGACGCCGTGGCCTTCCTCGACGAACTCAAGATCGAGCGCGCCATCGTCGCCGGCTTCGACTGGGGCGCCCGCATCGCGACCACCCTGGCCGCGCTGTGGCCGCAGCGTTTCAATGCGCTGGTCTCGGTCAGCGGTTACCTGATCGGCAGCCAGGAAGGCAATATCAAGCCGCTGGCGCCGAAGGCCGAGCTGCAATGGTGGTACCAGTACTACTTCGCCACCCCGCGCGGCGAACGCGGTTATCGCGAAAACACGCAGGCCTTCGCGCGCCTGATCTGGGAGCTGGCCTCGCCCGAGTGGAAGTTCGACGACGCGACCTTCGCCCGCTCCGCCAGGTCGCTCGACAACCCGGACCACGTCGCCATCTCGATCAGCAATTACCGCTGGCGCCTGGGCCTGGCGCCGAGCGAGCCGCAGTACGAAGACATCGAGCGGCGCCTGGCCAGATTCCCCGACGTCGCGGTGCCGGCCATCACGATGGAGGGCGAAGCCAACGGCGCGCCGCATCCGGACCCGAAGAACTACGCCAAAAAATTCTTGAAGAAGTACGAACACCGCCACCTCGCCAGGGGTGTCGGCCACAACCTGCCGCAGGAAGCGCCCCGGGACTTCGCCCAGGCCATCCTCGACGTCGCCAAATGGATCTGAGGAGATCGACCATGTACACCAACGTAAAAGCGCTTTACGCCGTCCTTGGCCTCGCAACCACCCTGTCCCTGCCGGTCTTCGCCCAGGGAGACGTCGGCGGCGCCCGTCCGATCGCCGTGGTGGCGATCGGGAACGAGGCGGCGCCCAGGCTGATCGTCGACCAGCCGCTGCCAGGACCGCTGGCGCAAGGCCAGGTCTTCATCGGCTACCGCAGCGAGAATATCCGCATCGTGCCGGTGTACGGCAAGGGCGCGCTCGACGTGTCGCCGCGTATCGGCCACCTGCACGTGACGGTGGACGGCGCGCCATGGCATTGGGCCGACGCCAGCAACGAACCGATCATCCTGGTGGGCCTGCCGCCCGGCCCGCACAAGGTGTTGATCGAACTGGCCGATCCCACGCACATGGTCATCGCGAGCAAGACGGTCGAATTCATCGTGCCAGCCAGGAACGGAGGTGTGCATGGGCATTGAACGGCGTCGTCCGCGCCAAGTTGTATCCAGAGGTAACGCAATGCATACACGGCTTTGGCCCGGATCGTGCGGCAAACGGCGTGCATCCGACTGCCAAGTCGCCGTGGCGGGCTGCCAGGCGGCCGGCCAGGCCGATACGCGTTACAACCGCTTACGTATCGGCTGTTCATATCGGGTTGGCATTGATGCTACCTTTCCAATACGCAATTCAATGAAGAATTGCGAACCAGACCAGAGGACATCATGAAAAAACTGATCATCACGCTCGCGGCCAGCCTGGCCGCCATCGGTTCCGCACAAGCCCAGACCGTCGTCGCCGACGCCAGCCCGGCATCGCGCGCCTATGTCGGCGCCGCCGTATCCGGTGTCAAGAACCAGTCCAGCGATGACTGGCAGGCCGGCGGAAAGCTCTTCGGCGGCTATAACATCGACCAGAACTGGGCGGTGGAAGCCGGCCACTCGCGTTTCGGCAACGAGGACATCAACGCTTTCGCAGGGTCAGGATTCGGGACGGCAGAGGTAAAGAGTTCGCGCACCTATGTCGCGGCGAAATACACGATGCCGGTGAACGCCGAGCTCTCCGCCTACGGCAAGCTGGGCGCCTCATATAACGAGACCAAGGTCTCGTTCAGGGGCGACAGCTATACCGACCGCGACACCGGCGCCTACGCTGCGCTGGGCCTGCAATATGCGCTGGCCCCAAATGTGGCGCTGTTCGGCGAATACGAGCGCTATGGCAAGAAGAAGGAAATGGGCGCCAAGGCCGATGTCGTGTCGGTAGGCCTGCAGTACGGCTTCTAAGACAGGCGTTCCGACGCGCCGCGGACGATCACCCGTTCGCGGCGCGTGGCAGGTCGCGCTCTCCCATCACGACCGACAAATCGACCTGGCCGGCGCGCCACGCGTGCTCCAGGTTCTGCTCGATCGCATCGATGCTGGCCAGCCTGTCGTCGGCGAAGCCGCGCACGCCATACGCGCGGTTGCGCCCGTGCGACTTGGCCAGGTATAGCGCCATGTCCACCAGGTTCACCACCCGTTCCCACGCCAGCTCCTGCTTGCCCACCGCGAGCGGGAAGGGCGCATAGCCGATCGACACGTTCACGGAGAGGGCCGCGCCGCCATGCTCGACGACGGTTGCGCCGATGCCGGCCAGGATGCGCCCGGCCACCTCGTCCAGCCCCGACTTTCCGCCTGGCGCCGTGGGCAGGTAGGCCAGGAATTCCTCGCCGCCCCAGCGCACGATCATGTCGGTCTCGCGCAGGATCTCGCACAGGCGCGCCGCGATCGTGGTCAGCACCGCGTCGCCAGCCGCGTGGCCATAGGTGTCGTTGATGTTCTTGAAGTGGTCGACGTCGAGCAGGAACAAGGCGCCACCGGGTGCGCCGCCGGACGCCTGCTCCGCAGCCGGCAGCGCACGCATGTACTCCAAAAAGTGACGACGGTTGTACAGCCCCGTCAGCGGATCGCGCACGCTCTGCTGCTTGAGTTCGCGGTTCTTTTCGTGCAGTTGGGCGTTGGCGTGGCGCACCTTGCGGTACAACAGGCCCACCACGGTCGCCGCCAGCGCGAACACCGCGACCAGCAGCCACCACACGCGCTGTTGCAGGCGGCGGTTGTCGATCTCGGTCGACTTGATCAGGTTTTCGCTGCGC
>Ga0265780_10005843_pt1 | contig 15465 bp, 16 predicted proteins | sample P1T30metagenome_FD_192432 | JGI IMG/M metagenome (GOLD analysis project Ga0265780, IMG submission 192432) | Plant litter microbial communities from East Loma Ridge, Irvine, California - P1 T30 | ecosystem: Environmental > Terrestrial > Plant litter > Unclassified | place: USA: California... | reverse complement strand
TTTTAAGAGCTATTTAAAATATTAAGTTAGTCTATCGCGTAAAGAGCGTAAGTTATAACTTGTAGAAATAAAATGCTAAATTTCTAGAAGATTCTATTAAGCAGATCTAGAGTTATTAGGCTCTAGATTATTGATTTTCTGGTAGTTATTGCACGGACTGACCAGCCTACCCGTGTGGCCAGCCCACCCGTGGGATACATTAGTTATAGCCTTCTGAAAGGCCTTCTTATTAGCTTCCACGCTGCGCTCCTTGACTGCTCCTCCTTAGGCTATCCAGCAACTCCACTATGCTTGACATGTGTCGCGTAGTCTACCTCGCACTCATCGTGCTCAACGCAATCAATTTCGCTCAATCAAGCGTTAAGGCGATAATGAATGAATACGAGCTCCTCGCTCGCCGCATGAAGCTTCTGCGCGGAGACGACATTAACTTCGACTTATTCCTAAGCTACGCACGTCCCTACTGAACTTCAACAGCAGCTCTCAGTCCTAGTAGACCCAGCTGTATCGAGCCCAGTCTGACCAAAGACTGTCTCTGCGCGGGTAAAGATCCGAGCGGTTGCTCATCCGATGTCAGTGGAGATTGACGTCACCTGCAAGTACTACAACTACCCCTCTTGCTTAATAATTACTGGAGTTTGAACAAGTCGGAAGATAAATTGATAAGCACACCCTGTCTTTGATGAATTGCTACTAACGACAATACACATCGCGTGTGGTGCATCCATTCTAGGCAATAAAATCCACGTGCTTGATTGAAAGGTCTCGTCCCAAACTCACACAACCACGGCCCGGATTAACATTTCACATCAATCTGACACCATTTAGGACGATACCATGGCTACCAAAGTTCGCGCATACAAGCTACCACCAACACTTCTGATCCCCAACTCCCCATACCCTCTGCTCCACTACCCCGGCATTGTGCGCGATCTCGTCTCAAGACCAAACTTTAAAACTTCGGACATATTCGACCTCTTCGCACAAAATGGCTGGCAGTCGCAGTGGGTCGCGCGATACGGTCCAGACATCCAATCACATTACCATAGTACAACGCATGAAGCAATGGTAGTAATATCGGGCGAAGGCGCAACAATACGTTTTGGCGTCGCGGACGCGCCGGACTGGAAACAAGGTGCGCTGGGTATCGGCGAGCGAGGCGCAGGCGAAGAGGGCGGTTTGGAGATCCGAGCTGCGCTGGGCGATGTCTTCATAGTGCCCGCGGGCGTGTCGCACAAGTAAGAATTGCGGGTATAGACTTCATGAGAGACCGAGACTGATTCTGTATCTACAATTCTTCAGGACGTTCAATCCGTCTCCAGAAACGCAGGAACTAGCGTTTCATCAACCAGACGATATCAAGGTTGGACAAGCAGCGGAGAACATGTCGCCTGAGGACGAAGCGAGACATCGAGCGTTCTTTGAGAAAGTGCCTGTTCAAGGCGAGTTTATGCAAATGGGCGCGTATCCATACGGCGGAACTTGGGATTTCAAGGTCGGAGGCGAGCATGTGGACAAAGAGAAGGAGGTGTGGAATGTCCCGAAACCGCAGAAAGACCCGATACTGGGACTGAGTAAGGAGGGGATATTGGGGCTATGGACGTGAATGCGCGAGGGGAGTGGAAGCATCGGCTTAATTGTACTATGACTCCCGCTTTATGCATTGTAATTCAATATGGGAGCGCTCAAGGAGAATGGTCGTCACTTCCGTGGCGAGGCTTTAGCAAGCCACTCTCCAATGCCATTACCCGCGGTCTTTGGCAGGTCCTTGTATCGATCCGCATCGTACGTCTCCTCAATCCCCTTCAGAATCTTCTGGGCTTTGACGATTGTCAAGCGCTTTGCATTAGCCCAATGCTCTCTCGCCAGGAAAGCGTCAGCCTCGCCTCGTAACTCTTCCCTCTTCCTGCGTACCTCCTCGCTGTCCTTACTTTGAGCCTGACAAAGGCCGCACTTGCACTCGAAGCCCCACGTGGTGAGGAGCGAGTTCCGCCTTGCATCGTAGTCGCTGGTCGTGTCGTAGGCGTGGAAAATTTCGTCGCCGGCTTTGATGGTTTGAGTAGCGCGTAGAATGATAACGTCGCCGATGTATTCCGCAGCAGCATTAGGAACGCAACTATGATTGACAGATGCAGTGTGTATCCATAGCCCAGTGCTTTCGTCGCTACTGGCCCCGAAGGAATTCTTGCTGACGATATCATGCACCCGGAAGACGTCGACGAAGCTGTCATCCCCATTTCCCTTATAATCGCCATAGAGTTGCATGAACTTGGGGATTTGAGATGGATTGCTGAGCAGTTTCTGGACGATAGCCTTCATGAGTCCAATGGGCGAAACTCGAAGCCTAGAACAGGTCAGCGTTCATCTCACATACGTCTCGTGCATGGATACTTGCCTGTCGTCGCGATGATCATAGGTCATGGCTGTCATAGCCTCCTTCTCATAGCCCCAAACTATGCAGAAAGCCTTTTCGCACATAACCACATCGCCAGCGGCGAAGTCGCGAGTCGCATATAAGCCGCGGCCTTTTCTAGGACTATCTTTCACCTCCGTGTGGCCTGTGAAGGTTGCGGTGTCGCTACGTGAGCGATTCTTTGTCATGTTGATCTTCATCTTGCTGAAATCTCGTTGGTCTGACTGCTGCTCTTGGGCCCGGGCTTTGATCTTCTTCAAGAATACTTTCGCGTCTCTATCCCCTGGTGAAAGCTTTTGTAGCTCCTCAAACAGCTTCCTGGCTAACTCGTACTGTTCAAGAGCGTACGCGGCAGAACCAGCCCGGAAGTATGCCTTGCTGTCAAGCTCTTTCGAACGCTGGTCATCCTTTCGAACGAGTGATGCCTTAGCATCCGCCAAAGTCTCATCGTATTGACCGAGAAGCAGACTGACGTGCGCTCGATTGCGGGCGATGTCGCGAGCCAAGCTGAATATCGAATGCGATTCAGCAATCTTCAATCCCTCAGAGTACCTGGCGTGGGCTTCCGGCAGGTCTTGTTCTTTGAGCGAGGCGTTCCCCTTAGTTTTGCACCTCGTGGCAGCCTTTTCTGCTGCGGCTGTGTCTTTGATACAATCCATGTCGACCTCATTCGTCAATGACACCAAATCAGAGGGGTGGTCGATCCGGATAGTAGCCTCGCCCTGCTCCGTAATAGTAAAGTATGGTTCTTTTATCACAAAAAGCTTCGTCAGCTCAAGCACTTCCTCATTGTGCCTGATCTTATGAAGGAAATATTCTAGCCGTTCCGTCTCTTTTCCCTCTTCGTCCTGCACTATGCACCATGAGCGCACAGCAAGACCAACGACTGGACTCGCACGCTTCAGAACAAGCTTTTTGCCACGATGGTGCGTTTCCATCCGGAGTTCGGAAAACGACATGGGCTCCAGCTCATCGAGCGATGATGTACATGGCGGGTACGGCTGGAAAATACTGATTGCGGGCAGCGTGCCTTGCTGAGCTGCAACCAAGTCTGGGTCGTCTGGTGCACTACCCATGTCTGCCATTAGACTGGCCCCGGTTGCATTCTGAATAGACGATATCGCATCTCTTCCTTGCCGGTTATTGTCTTTTACTTCTTTGATCTTCCTTGCTCTCTCTTTCGCAGTAGTCCGAATTTTCTCGGCCGTTTTCTCTGTCAAATAGATCGTTTGACGCCCAGTTTGCAGAGCCATACTGACGGGAGTGTCAGAGAAGGGTTGCCGATGCGGCTTTGCTTTTGACCGGAATCGGCCTTGGAAGCGAAAGTCCGGCACAATCTGAATTGACTTCGGTCACAGCTGGGACGTGGAAGTGATGTTGATGGAGCCGACGAATCTGTTGGTGCGAGGATGCGAACGCGCAATTGTTAAACCTGCGATGTTTGTCCTTTGCATACAGACGACAAAATTTTGGTGTTGCGGTACGAGCGGGAAGAGCGGATTTGGTTAGCGCGGGGCATCAGCTAGGATCGGTGGATCGTACCCAACTTTCGACGCGCCTCATCGCAACCACAACAGTGTCGCCCTGTGGCGCGGTCATCGTGACTTTACAGAACCATGCCTGGTCATTGCGGTTTCATGCAACTCATCTAGATAGCATTGACGATCATCGACCCGAGGCCTCAATGTTCAGCCCAGGTAACGTCCTCATTGATAGAGGCGATGTCCGGACATCGGCGTGTCGCGCTGTCTTATCGTAAACCGACCACGCAGCCATAAGTACTCTTAGCCTACAGTCACCATATAAAATCACTGGTATTAAAGTCCTCACTTGTGCCATCAACGATATTGACACATCAATGCCTCCACCAGCAACCTTCGTTTCCGCACTCCTCAATATCGTGGAGGACTCGATCATTCCTCTCACGCGCGAGGGCGTTTCTTCGGGCTCCAAAGTTTTTGGTGCCGCTATTATCCGACGAAACAGTCTTGTGCCACTCACCATTGCAACCAATAATGAGAGACTCTCGCCACTCCTGCATGGCGAAATCAATTGCATCCAGCAATTCTTTACCGTCGATTACCCTGAAGCCGCGACAAGGCCGAGCCCTAGTAGGGATTGTATCTTCCTCACAACTCACGAGCCATGCTCTCTTTGCATCTCCGGGATCACTTGGTCTGGGTTCAACGAGTTCTACTATTTGTTCACGTACGAGGATTCCCGAGACCTGTTCTCGATCCCCTATGATATTGATATCCTTGAGCAAGTGTTCCGGGTGCAAGGAGAGGAAACCGAAGAACAAGTCGGGAGAAGATCGTTGTACAACCGGAAGAACCAATTCTTCACTGCGAAATCTGTTGTGGACGTTGTTTCCGAGGTAGAGGACGAGGCAGAGAGACGGCAATTGATGCGAGAAATTGAGCGTGTGAAAACACTTTACAGTGCGCTAAGCGAAACGTATCAGAAGGGGAAGAAGGCTGGAGCGCCAATTGCGTCTGCTTGGAAGTGAACTGCTGGGCCTCGAATGCCGCACGACAATTGTACGACCTTCGCCAACTCCATCACGAAACGTTCTACGACCAACGAACTTGGGTAGCGATCGTTGGGGTGTAAAGGATCTTTGACATCATAAGTAAATGGGTAGCCAATGTTCGTGAATTCAACATAAAGCCTGTCAGCTTGTCATTATTCATACGTCGTCAGTAACCGCATCGTTACCCAGCGACGCAAACCCATATGGCTAGAGCGGCCATGCACGCTGTGACGCTATCGCGTCCCTCGGAAACAGCGGAAACACTTGTTGCTCCAATGAAGTTGCACTTTTTCCAGATTACCAACGACTGATTCCCTTTCTTGTCGGACCAGCAAATACCATGACAACCCCGCATGAAAGAAAGCAAGCTCTAATCGAGCACAAGATTATCACCGACGTACTTCCCGGAGATCTCGACCTTCAATACGGCTTGGTAGTTGAGCTCCCAACCATCAAGCTGAACAAAGCTGGGGATGAGCTGGAGCGTGATGAAACTCAAGCTGAACCAACAGTCTTCCTTGGTCCTGCGGTACGTACACCCGAGAAAAATATTCGAACTCAGTTGACGTGTCAGCCCTCCGATTCACTTAAGGACCTCGTTCTCATCGTGGCCGACGCAGTATGTCCCTTTTCAGAGCGGTGAATGCTGGAATGATGGCGCAGGGCATGGTGAATAAGGTGAGACTTCAGCTTTCGAAGAAGAGCCCGAATGTGTGTACTGACATATTGATTCATAGCTCATGGGTAACTTGTTATGTTTCAAATATGACTCTGAAATGATGAAGACTTTGGATCGATCTGTCAGGTGGCGTAGAGAGTGATGCATATGTGTGATATAGAGATCTGGAATATCCTCAATCATCGTATGTCCAGACTTTCCGCAACTGAACTTAGGCTGACGTCGCTCAAAGCTAACGTAGTGTTCAAGCTAGGCACATATGAGCCACCAACAAGTCGATAGAACGCTTCTTGCGGACGCAGGAGCATCGGACAACCGGCTCTGTAAACGAGTACTACGTAGTCCCCCACTCGCGCCGTTGCTGAGCACAGGCCAATGCGTCCATCATTTGTCAAGAATAGCCTGGTAGACCGGAGTGCATGAGTGATGGCAGTACGAAATATCCATAGCGTTTGTACTGGGTTCTTGACGGGGCCATGACGCTTTTCGGCCTTCGCTAATGTGCTTCGGAGGGATTCGAGCATAACACTCGCCTTGATCTGTTTTCCTGAGCGTGAGCGAAGCAGGTGGTTGTGTTCGAAGTATGCGACGATGACGCCGATGTGGTGGCTGGAGGGAAAGTAGAAGGTCAAAGCTTTGCAGAGATCCGAATTAATATTGGTTTCCGTATTTTCTGACATGAAAGAATGCAGGTGGCACGTCCAAAAGTCTACCACACATTCGAGATTGAATACCGAGTCATCATCGCACAGCACGTCTGAGACGGCGGTCAAGCAAGCGATCCGTGAACCTGGTATGAAAAGACTGGTCTTGGAAAGTCCGCCTAGGTATGGTTCGCAGAACGCTTGCGATGGGTGATTTGGATCACGATTTATCGTCGCGATGTTGGCGGGAGTTATCTCCTCGTACATTGACAGAGCTGGGAAGTCCTGGGAGTAATATTTGTCCCAGCGCGGCATCCAGGAAGGCGCACTTCCTTTGTGCCATTCTTCCAGTGTGGGTCCGTGGTGGATAACTCTAAGCATTTCCCCTACGATCCCGAAGTCGAAAGCTAGAACTGCAAAATCTCGGTAAACTTGGATGGTAGACTTGGTGTAGTCTGGTACGATAGCAGTCAACAGTGCGAGTTCCTTTGGATTCGCCACGCTTGTGAAATCTAAGTCCAACAGGCCATATATTCTGTCCCGGTTATCAGAACATTGCAGCGGTCGTGCAAGCCTCATGGTGTCTAGTAACGACATACGAGCCATTGCGCCACTGCCCATTTTGAACGCAAATAAACGCGCGATTGGATCAAATATGGACGGAGGGAAAACGAGCTGGGGCATGCTCATGTCCATTTGGCGTAAGTCGTGTATAGCGCGACTCATGTCATACCAATCAATCTCCTCATCGCCTCAGAGGAACACGGCCACTCGTGCCAACACGAACTCTTGTTCGACCCAAACTCGGGACCACCATGCGCACTCGACGAGATAAGTAAATGAAGACCACTTTGGAGCGTCAGGTTGTACTCGCAGAGTATCTCTCATCATGTTCTCGAGATGACCGTCTCCGGGTGGACGCCGAGCAATCATCTTACAGATTGTGAAGGCATCTTTGGCCATGTCGTAGACATCTGGGCCTAGCCAGATTAGTACTTGTCACGCGTCTTGATAAATGTCTCGCATGAGCTGAACCTGCTGTGATCTTTCTGTGTCGTCTTGTTGATTGATACTCAACCCATCCACCCATACAGTTCGAACTGCTGTATTCAAGCGTACTCTTCGTAGTGATCGACATAGTGAAGGAGTGATATGTACGACTCGGGAGTCGCACATGATGCGTGCAGAGAACACTGGATCACCCCAAACGTACGATATGGCCTCGAAGTCTGGCCGTTCATCCAAGCCCTGATGTCTGATGCTACACCTCATAGCGTCTTCCCCGGTCCCTGGGTGTATATCAACCGATCGTATCGATCTCGGAGTCTCTAAAGGCTGGTACATATTGCTAACTGTGAACTCAAGCCGCACATGTCGACACAAGTGGAAACCTGATTGTGGCAGAACGAGGTCAGGTTGCAGTAATGAATCAATATCCGACTTGTATGCGGCGAGCACAGATGTGCGGAGTCGAGAGAGCGAGAGGAAAGTTTCACGAGATGATGTTGCGGGTGTGATGTGTCGGCGGGGTCAAGCGCGGAAGGCATGCACGCGTGTGTGGTGCAGCCTAAAGTCCGACTCCGGCTAGACTGAAAGCCGCTTCGAGGCGGCTTGATCAACCTCACTTCGTACCGCTTTCCATGATACCAGGATGTGATGCAACCACCCCAGCACAAAAGTGCTCGTATCAGTGGTAGACCTCCAGCCTACACTGAAATCCAAACTTAGTGGCTCTGAACGACTGGGCTGTAACACCCTGACGACGGCATCCGTAACTGCTTACTTGAGATGACGGTACCATGGACGTGGAAGATGCCATGGGTTATCAGGACTCTAGTAGCGACGACAATGATGATCGAGGTGGCGGTAAGTACACCCCTGCTTGCTACACTGACCTTTCCTGCAACACGCGCTAACCATGCTTCTGTCTCTAGCTGGCTTCTCTGTTCCAACACTACCAGCGCTCAGCAATGATGATTCACCTCCCTCATTTTACGAGTTTGATGAGGGCGGGGTAACATTGGCTCTGATGATGGCGACCCCGAGCCAGATCACGATTACGAGGAGGCCGACACGTACGGTGACGACCCTGCTGATCCTCTCGAAGAGGCAAACTACGCTGAGACTACTCGCCAATTCGATGAGCCGACGACGCCAACGCCAGACGACCGTCTCTTCGACCCAGAAGCAACTACCGCCGACGTTCTTCAAGACATCAGTGGTCTTATTTCAGCATTGTCACCCGCTCAGCCTGGTGTCGCGAGTCTCATCCGCCGGATCGGCAAGACTGCTACTCGACCTCCGATCTTCCCTGCAATTGAGGAAGGCCCAACTACCTGGGCAGTTGGTGACGCTGACCTACACGCGTGGTGGATGGATCAAGTCCGCAATGAACCACGACTCAAAAGCCCTTCCACATGGCTCGACATGGACCCGAGCATGCTCCTACAGCCATTTGGGTCCTTCGATGCCCTGATCACGATCAACTCTTCGTTCCCAACCGCATATCCAAAGAGTACAGTGCACATGAAGTACGGCACAGCCAACGGCCTTTCGAATATGAGCACGTTCCCACCGTACACGAAGTTCGCCCACCATCGCGTCGATTTTCAAAGATGCTCCACGTCGATGTCTTTCCTCGTAGGTTCGATCGTAAACGCATCCCACTCGTCTATGGCACACATCTTTCCACTCCACGGGAACTGCGGGACTACTGGGGCAAATGTGCCATGGATGCATACGCCCGTTCGAAGGCCCTCGTTGTCCTCAATCTTGGGGCTCATTTCGGGCGTCTGTATGAGAAGTAGCTCAAGTCGAGTCGTATCACTTATACAGAGATCCCAATAGCTCGCCCATACAAACAGAATGCGCTCCCTGTGGGGTGGTTTGAGTATCGTACATCATCAACTGGCAGCAGGACGATCTCACGTATGGTACTGAACGCGCCGCACCCCGTGTGCTTTTATCGCCTCCGCCGCTTTAAACTCGATCATGCTCGACGCGTTATCGCCACCCAAGAGAGGATTATCGACTACGCGCTGGTGCTCGTCCATGGGGAACCACACATACCGACCTTTCTGTCTACGGTGAACTTCTACCAGAACCGCCACAATGGCATCATCATCCCCAAGGCTGCGTTCGACGACCTTGATCTTGCTGGAGGACATGACGCGCTCTCACCGTTTCTCGGCCCGACGATCTTCCAAGCCAAATCCCTCCAAACGTTCATCAAGCAGCATGGTCTGATCCCAAAGTTGGGCGACGTCGACACCATCAGGAAGGCCAACCATGCATCTCTGTCGAGAGCACACATATTCTGGACCTCGCCTCATCTTCAGAGCCGTTACGGTCCATACACTACCACCTACATTCTGACCGCTCGTCGCCAACGTGACAGAAGTTCGAGAAGCAATCATCTATCGGGGGTGAAGAGAGGGAAGATCAAGCCCGGGCCTAAGCGCGAGGACAGGATGGCGGATCCGACAGGCAAACTTGAGTTGGAGTTCCTGTTGTATCAGGCGGAGCATCGCAAGAAAAATGATGACAAGAACAAGAGAGCTGCGTCCGACCCCGAACACAAGCAAGCCAAACGAATCAGGACGAATGCAACACAGAAGAAGTGCAGGAAGAAGAATCGAGACAAGATAAACGCAGCACAGAACGAGCGCAAGAGGAAGATACGTCCCGGCACCTGGACACCCTACTCGAAGTGAATCATCGTCACGGTATAACGTCCTTACCATCCTTCGGAGGTCGCATTGTTGTCCTTCCATGGATTGGCGGTTTCGGGTGGGCACAAGACTTGCTCAGTGTCGCATACAACGGCCGCATGTACAGCTTGCCAGGAGTACGACCCGCAATCGGTGAAGGAGAAGGATAATCATATTAGGTAGTAGCTAACGGGTGGTATCGGTGTCTTCCCCCTAGCCTCATGCCTCCATCTCATATACGATAGCCCTCGCTTACCTCATCTCATCCCACGTGACGTCCTACTACACCACATCGGCCGTATATGGTATCCAGATGCCATCTCATTCAACATTGCCTTATGTGGCTTCTCGTAGGAGGTGATGCTAGTGGGTCGAGGGTGAAGCCGACCGCTTTTGGTGTCATGGGGTATTAGTTCAGAGACTATGGTCATACTTTTGTATTCTGTAGCGCTTCTTATATCTTCTCGTACATCAATCAGCGCACTTGTTCTTGACTTCTTTTCCACTGAATGACTTTGATGTACTGTTATGAAGATTATGCGCTTCTTCTATGACCATTTGCAAAATGTACGCATACACATGGTGTTGTTGCTTCAGTGTTCATCACGTGTTGCGCTACTAGCGTCTCTATCTACGTCAACATCCTTTTACTTCTTCACTTCTTCTACCTCCTCCACCTCGAGCCTCTCATCTCCACCCCCACCCCCACCCCTTCCTCTCCAACCCACTCAACCGCATCTCACTTCAAAAACAAAAGCCACCACGCGCAGCATGTCTATGGCACCCACCGACGAGTTTCCATACGTGCGCGGCGTCGGGAAAGAGCAGGACGTTTACCTAGGCTTCTCACCTCTCGACTTCGCGCAGTTCCAGCAGGTCTGCGGGGTCAAACCCCACCATCTCGACCCCAGCAATGCTTTCAAAGATTCAACGTGGAAATTCCCTCCTCTCTGCCCTCCATATCTCCGCGAGACGCGCGGCGCCTGTGTGCTGATTGGCAATGATGTCGTTGGCATCCTGCAAGAGCGGGGTGTTCAGGACCACTACGCAGCCTACCGTATCGGCATATTGGGTATTGTAGGGCCGCCCGACGTCACCCATTTCCTGACTGACAGAGAAGGTATGCCTGCTCTTCAATTCCCTTTTCATGCAGGTGTTGACAATTCTAGAACCGACGGCGATCCTCGCGCAGCATGAGATGAACGACACGTACCCGACGTCCCCGGCAATTATCTCGATAGAAGCGATGCTGGCGGCAGCCATGCAGACACAACTCGAGAGCTTCGAGACGCAGTTGGATAGCCACTTTGGGCCAGCACATGGACTCGTAACGTAACGGGCGATACTTTAAGGCCACTGCATCAAAAACTGCTCTTTCTTACTGCGTCATCCTTAGGACACACTGAACTCTGATATTGACCCTCAATCCTTACGAGCACCTTCGTAGCCTCGATCCCCTCAAAATCGCTCCTCTGCACGTGTCTCAAGTTGTAGGCACATTTTGTATGGTCTTTAAGGTCCATGCAATACCCCATCAAGCTAGCTGTACTCAGCTTGGGGGGCTTATGCCTATACGTTCACAATGAGCAGCTTGAACCAGGAAAGACGACGGGAACCGAGTCGATAAAGCGCACGCGAAGTATCGTCATTTGCTCACTATGATCGGTGATATAATGAAGGTTGCGCAGAACGAAGGAAGGTGTGAAGTTCTGGGCTACTGATCGGTTCCGATGACGGCATAGAAACAGCTAGCGCGAATGACGTTCACCCTTGCCAAACTTCAAATTGGCTTTCATCTCCAACGCTCACGTTCCTGTTCGCAGTGTCAGCCTAGCTATGTCCTCACACGAGAATCAATATTTCGAGCTTTCTGAGTTCGCCTTCTACGATGGCAGCATTCTACCTCAGGTGAAAATTGCTTACCGTATCCTCAATCCGCACAATTCCAGAATCGCCGTTGTGCATACTTGCTTCCGCGGTCGAATTGACAGCACCTGGACAGCCGCAAATGGAGCATTGAAAGGCCACAAAGTCGTTGTAATCGCACTGTTTGGAAATGGAGAATCGTCAAGCCCTTCCAACACACCGAAATTCCCAAAGATTTTGGACTATCAAGATTGCATAAAAGCACAGCACGAGCTGTTGACGAAGGAGCTTGGAATTGACAGAGTAGATGTCATGCTAGGCTTTTCGATGGGCGGACAGATCACATACCATTTCTGCGCTACACATCCCACTTTCGCCAAGAATGCAGTGATCATCTGCTCTTCGGCAAAGACGAGTCAACACAATTACCAATTTCTTGAGGGTCCGAAGGCCGCCCTGGAAAATGCAGTATCACCTGAGCGAGGCGTTCGAGCATTTGGTAAAGCGTACTCGGCATGGCTGACCTCAGCCGAATGGTTTGACAAGGAGCTCTACAAACAGCTGGGGCATGACAGCCTCGCCGCGTGGGACGAAGCTGCCACGGGTTCAGGCTACAACGGTTGGACTGGCGATGACTTGTTGGTGATGCTGGGCATGTGGCAGCGGGGCGACATTTCTCGTTGCGTGCCATCAGCAAACGGCGACTTGAAGAAGGCGTTGATGTCGATTGAGGCACGAGTGCTGTTGATGCCGTGTCTCACTGACCAATACTTCCGCCCGTACGTCAACGAGAAAGAAGTGAAGAGCTTGCAGCATGGAAAGTGTGAAGTTGTACCAAGCATCTGGGGTCACATTGCCGGAGGCGGTGCGAACCCGACGGATGTGGAGTGGATGGAGAAGAAGATAGGCGAGCTTCTACACGAAGATTAAGATCGGGAGCCGTGGATCCAAGGATGCAGAATCGTAATTGACAACCACCTTCGATATTGTAACGATTTAGCTGAGATGTAACATCGCAGACATTCAAGACGTATGCAATCGAGCCGGTATGACGACTTGCATTTGTGGACTTGATGTTGCGGGACCTTTCACACCTCTACACGGCAGCACCTGAAAGCTTGCTTGCTCTGTAGTATCATCAGTACTTGCTCACTCTGCACTATCATCAGCATATTCGCGATATCTTCTAGCATTGTTGCTGGTTTGTCTACATGTTCGGCGGCTAAAAAAGTCAATCGAGCAAAAGAACAATGGTCAAACTACGTTCAACCACCGGCAAACATAACGCGACCAGATGTGGCAATAGCAGCACACAAGAGGCACTACGAGGAGACAGCGTTCATTAGATAGAACATGCGGATGGCCAAGCGCACACCGCCATGGTCCATGGAGACACATTTTTCGCCGCCTGAATTCCCATCGGTGCCATCGCACCGGCAACTTCTGGACGGGAGGCGTCCGGCAAGTTGGGCGTTGCCGTAACGCAATCGTTCGCTCGGCGCCTCAATTTCTTCTAGAAACGCTGGCAGATCATCCTATTGGCTGAGAAGTGAAGCTAGGAGATGGCCTCGCGGCTTTTCAGGAAATCATCGCCGTCTTCTCCACAATCCGCTCCACTCAAGCTGTACGATTTCTACCAGCAAGTGTTTTCGTCGCCAATGCAAATCCTTGCACTGACTTGCACGCTATGAGGCTTTCAAGTCAGGTCGTTGCAGACCGCAACAAAAACACATGCAGCACCGCCAGTCTTAATTCACCTCGCGACAACATCGCACCGTTGCGTTTTGACCACTGATAAGCCGTTCTTGAATTGGTCATCCCTACCCGAGACGACCTGCCACCCTGCTGGTACATAAACGGCATTCCTATTCCGTCTTGCTGCATTTGCCACGAGATATCCACGTGGGATGGCGAAGGTATTATTCCGAGATTGAGTCTTACATGCAAGATCTACGCACTATAAAGACTGCTTGACATCCTTTCAGAGTACTCCATCAATCCTCTGGGACCAGGTTGGATTAGTCCCACCAGTCCGGATCCTCTTTCTCTATATCAGCATAATCGCTGCTCTATATTGGCAGGTCTCGGTCCATATCTGCGTTGCGAAGTAATCACAAGCGGCGCGCTGCTCATCATTTCTGCCTGAATCGAATATATATTTACTCCGAATTGCCAACGCAACAGTTTCCCCCTCTTCACCATGAAGGTTTCCAGCATCGTCGCAATTGCGCTGATCGGTGCTGTTGGCGCTGCTCCCGCGACTCAACATGGCAGTCCTTCCTCCCGAAGTGATGCTCTGACAGCAAAGGGCGTAAAGAATCTGGAAGCGTACCTCGCGAAGAACGGATATCCAAATCCCAAAAAGTGCAACAAAACCAACACCGTTGTGAGGAAAGAATGGTATGCATTCGAGAGCGAGAAGCGCCAGCTGTATGGCTCTAACGTCGTGTCAGGTCAGCTCTCTCATCATCAGAAAAGAAGGACTACATCAAAGCCGTAAAGTGCTTGTCCAAGAAGCCAGCCAAGACGCCTTCCAGCATCGCCGCAGGAGCAAAGAACAGATACGACGACTTCGTCGCTGTGCACATCAACCAAACACTCTCTATCCACGGCACAGTACGATAATCCCATCACTTCCCAAATCTATCACACGACTAACAATTTCAAGGGGAACTTCCTGACGTGGCATCGCTACTACACCTGGGCGTACGAGCAAGTACTCAAGAATGAGTGCGGCTACAAGGGCTCGCAACCGTACTACAACTGGCCGTTATGGGCCCAAGACCCAGAAAAGTCACCCATTTTCGACGGCTCAGATACATCTATGTCCGGAAATGGCGCATACCAGGCCGGCCGCAACAATACCTGTATACCCTCGCCCGACATGTGCGGCGTATCGCTCCCACCCGGTCCCGGCGGCGGCTGCGTCAAGTCCGGTCCCTTCAAAGACTGGTCAGTAAACCTAGGTAAGCCTCTCGCTCCCATCGATAGCATGTGACCTCACACCTCCTAACCCCACCCCAGGCCCGGTGGCCCCCGTGCTCGCCGACGCACAACCCAACCCCTCGCCATTCACAGGCCTAGGCTACAACCCCCGCTGTCTCCGCCGCGACATCAACCCCGCCGCCTCCCGCGGCTGGACCAAAGACAGCGACGTCGTATCCCTCATCACCACCTCCACCTCCATCCTGTCCTTCCAAAACCGGCTCCAAGGCGACTTCCCCTCCGGATTCCTAGGCATCCACACCGCAGGCCACTTCACCATCGGCGGCGACCCAGGCGGCGACCTATTCGCGAGCCCCGGTGACCCCGCGTTCTTTTTGCACCACGCTATGATTGATCGCACGTACTGGACGTGGCAGAATCAGGATGTGGAGGGGAGGAAGTATGCGCTTGCGGGGACGGTGACGGTGAATAACAGGCCGCCGAGTAGGGATGCGGTGTTGGGGGATCGGATTGATTTGGGGGCGGTGGGGGTGCCGGTTGTTACGATTGGGGGGGCGGTGGATACGTTGGGTGGGCCGTTTTGTTATACGTATGTTTAGGGGATGGGGAGGGGATGGGCGTGTTTGGGGCTTTGAGGAGAGGAAGACATGGATGGTTATGATTATGAGCTATGA